>Ga0302314_10004136_pt1 | contig 26739 bp, 25 predicted proteins | sample III_Palsa_N2_3_FD_200533 | JGI IMG/M metagenome (GOLD analysis project Ga0302314, IMG submission 200533) | Peat permafrost microbial communities from Stordalen Mire near Abisko, Sweden - III_Palsa_N2_3 | ecosystem: Environmental > Terrestrial > Soil > Palsa > Peat permafrost | place: Sweden...
GTGATGTGGATCGTCGTCAATGCGCTGCTGCTCTACAACATCGCGGTCAAATCCGGGCGCTTCGATGCCTTCCGCGACTGGATCATCGCCCATGTGCCGAATGATCGCCGGGTCGTGCTGGTGGTCATCGGCTTCTGCTTCGGTGCCCTGCTCGAAGGCATCTCCGGCTTCGGCACCCCGGTGGCGATTACCAGCTCGCTGTTGATACTAGTTGGTTTTCCGCCGCTGGAGGCGGTGGTCTTCGTGCTGATCTTCAACACCGCTCCCGTCGCATTCGGCGCGCTCGGTGTGCCGATTACCGTGCTGGGTGCGGTTACCAGCCTGCCGGCCGGCGCGTTGGCGGCGATGGTCGGTCGGCAATTGCCGGTGATCGCCCTGCTGCTGCCCTTCTACGTCATCCTGTTCTATGGCGGTCTGCGCTCGATCAAGGCACTTTGGCCGATGCTGCTGGTCGCCGGCGCCAGCTTTGCCGTGACCCAGTTCGTCGTGTCGAACTATATCGACTATCAGCTGACCGATGTGCTGTCCTCGCTCGGTTCGCTGATTGCGACGCTGCTGTTCCTGCAGGTCTGGCGCCCGGCCCCCGATCCCGAATTCATGATCAAGAATTCGGGGCTGGGAAACGGCAGTGTCGCCGTGCCGGCCTGGCAGGGCTGGTTGCCCTGGCTCATCGTCTCCGGTGTGGTGATCGCTTGGACCTACGAGAAAGTCGCCGCGATCGGCCAGCAGAACATCGCCTGGCCCGGGCTGGACAAGGCGATTTCGATCACTCTCTACAATGACAAGCCCTATGCCGCGATCTGGAATTTCCAGCCGCTCGGCACGGGCACGGCGATCCTGCTCTCGGCCATCATCACGGCGTTGGTCTTTCAGGTATCGCCGCGGGCCTTCCTCGGCTGCGTTACCCAGACCGTGCGGCAGGCCTGGATCGCCGTCGTCACGGTGATGCTGATCGTCGGCCTCGCCTATCTGATGAATTATTCTGGCCTGGCCTATACGCTCGGCCAGGGCGTCGCCTCGACCGGGCACTGGTTCGTGCTGCTCTCGCCCTTCCTCGGCTGGGTCGCGGTCATGCTGTCGGGCAGCGATACGTCGGGCAATGCGCTGTTCGGCAATCTCCAGGTCGTTGCCGCACGCCAGCTCAATCTCAATCCGGTGCTGTTTGCCGCCTCCAATTCTTCCGGCGGTGTCATGGGCAAGATGATCTCGCCACAGAATATCGCGACCGGTCTGGCGGTCACCGACATGGTTGGTCAGGAAGGTATGGTCTTCGCCCGCACCTTCGTCCACAGCATCATCCTGACCCTGATCCTGGGCGCGCTGGTGGCCCTCCAGCAATTCGTCATTCCGGGGATCATCCCCGGTGTCGGCGGGCCCTGAATACGGCGCGGTTCACTTCGGCGGGTGCAGGATCAGCTTCTGCACCCGCCAGTTCAGAAGTTCGGCGACATAGAGCTCGTTCTCGGACGGGCAGGCGATCTCGTGGATCCACCCGAACTGCTTCAGCGGCTTGCCGGCCTTGCCGAGCATGCCCAGCACCTTGCCGTCGAGGCTGAGCTTGTAGATCCGACCCGGAAAGGCGTCGGAGGTATAGAGCACCTGATGCGGCCCCGGCGTGATGCACAGGGTCCAGGGTGCCCCCGGCGCCATGGTCTGCGGCGCGCCGGCCGGCATCGGCAGCACCGGCTTGTTGCCGATCGCGGGCTTGGCATCGGGATCGTAGGGCACGTCGATGGTGATCTGGCGCAGGAACTTGCCGGCGGTATCGAAGACCTGGATGCGCCGGTTGCCGCGGTCGGCGACGTAGACATTGTCCTGTGCATCGACCGCGATGGCGTGCGGCGTCATGAACTGACCGGGGTCGGAGCCGGGACCGCCCCAACTCGCCAGCCACTCGCCCTCCTTGCTCACTTTGGCGATGCGCGCATTGATGTAGCCGTCGCTGATATAGCCGTTGCCGGCGCTGTCCCAGGCGACATCCGTCACCTGCCGGAACAGCCCGTCGATTGCCACCAGCGGCGGCTTCGGGTGCTTCAGCGGCCCGGTTTCTTCGTCGGAGGCCTCCTGCTTGCGGCCGAACACCATGGCCACGCGCCCATCGGGGTCGAATTTGACGACGATGTCCGATCCCTTGTCGGTCGCCCAGATATTGTCGTCGCGGTCGATCCGGACGGTATGGGCAAAGGACCAGGCATAGAGATTGTGCCCGATTTCGCGCAGGAACTTGCCGTCGGGCGCGAACTCGAGCAGCTGTGCCGCCGCCGCACCATAGGCCGGGCCGCTCGTATTGCCGCGCGAGAAGACGAAGACGTGTCCCTTCGAATTCACCGCCACGCCGGAGACTTCACCGAAATACATATTGGGCGGCAGCTTCAGCGGGTCCGGCACGGAGTCGAAGGGGATCTCCGGTACCGCCTGCGCCGCGGCGGCAAGCGGCGCCAGGCCGAGCAGGAGGATCAGGAAGGGGGCCAAGCGCTTCATCGCGGTTTCCTCATCTGATGTCGACGAAACAGGGTAATGGCGTCTGCTCGATCCTGTCGGGTCGCTATTTCGTCAAGCGGCACAGCTCGCGGTCGAGCGGCAGGCGGAAGCCGTCGAGGACGGTCACTTTCGCGATCGTATCCGGCAGCAGCGCCGGACCGCCGATGGTCACGGCATAATCGCCCGGCGCCAGGCCGCTCAAGACGAAATCGCCATCGGCCGAACTCACGGCGCTGGAATGCGTGTGGGTGTCAAGCCGCGTCGCGGTCACGGTCGCACCCGCGATGGCGGCGGCATCGGGCGTGGTGAGCCGGCCGCCGATCTCGCTCTGTCCGGATTGGCCGGGCTCATAGCCGGCCGGCGCTCTCGGGTGCCGCATCACGCCCATGATGGTGACGCTGATCCGCGGGTCGCGCGTCTGCCGCGTCGTCATCGTGCCGGCGCAGACCGGTACATCCGGGATCGACCATCCGAAGGCGGATCTGGTCTTGAACTCGATCCGATAGCGCCCGGGCGGCAACCCGTCGACAATTACCTCGGCTTGCGGATCCTGGAGCGTCCGACTGACGCCCGCGCCAGCGATGGTGATGCTGGCAATCGTATCGTCCGGATCGGGGTTATGGACCCGGGCGGCACCGCCGCCGGTAAAGACATTGATCCGGATGCCGGTTGCCGTATCGGCCGCCGCCAGCGTCGGCAACGCCACCAGGGCGGCGAGGAACAGGCTGCCGACCCGGCTCCGCACCCGCCCATCCGGCGCGATCTCGGCGCGCGCGCAGACCCGGCCGGCGCCGATCAGGACGGCGATCTCGGCGGCGGTGTATGTCGTCAGGTCATGGACCCGGCGGTCGCAATCCGCGCAGAGTCGGGCGCGCCCTTGTGGCACCATGTCGTCCCAGGCGACGGCGCAGGGCTCGGGGAAGTCGATCGTGGCGGCGCTCTTTTCGGTATCGACCGGCGGACGCTCTGCCATGGCATTTCTCCCTCCTCGGTAAGCATCGGCCGGGTACCCTGCGGAAATCAACCCGAATATCGCGAGGCAAGGCCCAAACGCATGGCGCGGTTGATTAGAAGCGCCTGGACCTCTCCAGCGATTCCGTTCTGATGCTGGGCGGGCCGGCGCCGTGCCGCGTGCCCGAGACCGGAGCCGCAATGCCGAACGAGAACGAAGAATCCGTCCGCTACCGTCCTGTCACCGAGGGCGAGTTCGTCGGCTGGAGCTATTGGCCCGGCGATCATTACGAAGTCCATAGCGGGCCGTATTATTTTCGCCAGGAAGACGGCCGCGTGCGCTGTGCCTTCCGGGTCGCACAGAAGCATCTGAATGGTGGCGGCAGCACCCATGGCGGCTGTCTGCTGACCTTCGCCGATTACTGCCTGTTCGCCTTTGCCCAGGAGGCGCTGGCCGGCTCGCGCGGCGTCACCGTCTCCCTCAACAGCGAATTCGTCGGGCCGGCGCTCGAGGGCGATCTGGTCGAGGCGACCGGGGAGGTCGTCCGCGCCGGCGCCAGCCTGCTTTTCGTCCGCGGTATCGTCACCGCCAATGGCCAACCGGCACTGACTTTCTCGGGCGTGATCAAGAAGATCAAGCACCGGCCCGGCGACGGCCGGCGCCCGGGTTGACGCGGCCATGCCGCGCCTGCTCGGCGTGCTGGGCGGCATGGGGCCGCTGGCCACCGTCGATTTCCTGGGGAAGCTGATCGCGGAAAATCCGGCCGGGCGCGACCAGGACCATGTTCCGGTCATCACCTATTCGGTGCCGCAGATTCCCTGCCGGGTCGAGGCGATTCTGGGAAATGGCGCCTCGCCGCTGCCGGCGATGGTTGCGGGGCTGGAGGTGCTGGCGCGGGCCGGGGTCGAGGCCGTTGCCATCGCCTGCAACACGGCTCATTTCTGGTACGACGACCTCGCCCGCGTGAGTGCCGTGCCGATCCTGCACATTGCCGATGCCGCCTGCGCGGATATCGCTGCCGGGTCTTGCGTCGGGCTGCTCGGCACCGAGGCGGCGTTGCAGGCCGGCATCTATCAGAGCCGCCTGGCGGCGCGCGGCGTGCGCAGCCTGGTCAACGCGCCGGAGTTGCGGGCTCGCTGCGTCCTGCCGGCAATCTCCCTGGTCAAGCAGGGGCGGGCGGCGGAGGCCGGGCGACGGCTCGAACCGGCGATCAAGGATTTGCTGGGGCAGGGGGCCGAGACCGTCATTCTCGCCTGCACCGAATTGCCGGTGGCGCTCGACGCCATCGGGTCCGACTATCGCCGCCGCGTGATCGACCCGGCCCGGGCGCTGGCCCGGGCGGCGATCGCCTGGTCGTTCGCCTGATACAATCCGGAGGCTCCATGCATCTCGCCCGCTTTCCCCGCGTCCGGCTCGGCCATTTCCCGACACCGATCGAAGCCATGCCCAGTCTGTCGAAGCATCTCGGCGGCCCGAACCTGTTCATCAAGCGCGACGATTGCACCGGGCTCGCGAGCGGCGGCAACAAGACGCGCAAGCTTGAATTCCTGATGGCCGAGGCACTGGCCCGGGGCGCCGATATGGTCATCACCCAGGGTGCTACGCAATCGAACCATGCGCGCCAGACCGCGGCGGCGGCGGCCAAGCTCGGGCTCGATTGCCAGCTGCTGCTGGAACAGCGCGTCACCGGCTTCGGCGATGAATACGAGGAATCGGGCAATGTCCTGCTCGACCGGCTGTTCGGCGCCGAGATCGCCGGGCGGCTGCCGTCGGGCACGGATATGGCGGCTGCGCTTGCCGGCCTGGCCGATGCGCTGCGGGCGCGCGGGCGCAAGCCCTACGCCATCCCGGGCGGCGGCTCGAACCCGGTGGGCGCGCTGGGCTATGTCAATTGTGCTCTGGAATTGCTGCAGCAGAGTTTCGAGACCGGGCTGCGGCTCGACCATATCGTCATCGCGACCGGCAGTGCGGGGACCCAGGCCGGTCTGGTCGTCGGGCTCGAGGGCAGCAATAGCGGCATTCCGCTGACCGGGATCAGCGTGCGTGCGCCCAAGCTGCGGCAGGAGGAGAATGTCCATCGCCTGGCCCTGGCGACCGGCGAGCTGCTCGGCTTGTCAACGCCGGTCGCGCGCTCGGCCGTCGTCGCCGAGGATGGCTATGTCGGCGAGGGCTATGGCCTGCCGACCTCTGAGATGATCGAGGCGGTGCGGCTCACTGCACGGTGCGAGGGCATCCTGCTCGACCCGGTCTATACCGGCAAGGGCATGGCCGGGCTGATCGGCCTGATCCGCGCCGGGCGCTTCGACCGGAACGACAATGTCCTGTTCATCCACACCGGTGGTTCGGTCGGATTATTCGGCTATCGCAGCAGTTTCGGGCTGAATTGAGTCGGGTTGGCGGGAACAGTTAGGCCTAGCTCCAGTCCCTCGCCCGCTTGGCGGGAGAGGGAGGGGCCCGGCGCGATAGCGTCGGGAGGGTGAGGGTGGGTGCTCTGGACGCGCCGATCTAAAAGGCGCGGCCGCAGCGCCCACCCTCACCCGGCTCGCCTACGCTCGCCACCCTCTCCCGCCAAGCGGGCGAGGGTTTTGGTGGCAATATCGACTACTGGGCGGCCGGCTTCTTGGCGTGGCTGCGATGCTTTTCGCCGCGGCTTTCGTGCTGGGCGAAGACGTCGTCGGCGTTCTTCTTCTGGTCATCGGGCATGGCGGCATAGAGCGCTTCGAAGGCCGTTTCCATCTTCTTCACGCCGTCGGCGTGGCCCTGCGCGATCGCCGCGTAGTTCTTCAGATCTTCGACGGCGGTCGTGGCCGAAGTATTGGCGTTGCGCGTGGCGATCCGCTCTTCGGCTTCCTTGGCGTTGTCGCGCATCACGGTGGCCAGCGCGTCCCATTGCGGCGCCTCGGCATCGGTAATCTTGAGCTTGGTCTTGAGATCGGCGAGATGCGCTTCGACATGCTCTTCCGGGGTCTGTCCGGCCGCCGGCTTGTGGGTATGGGCCTTGGGCTTGGCGGCCGGAGCGGCGGCGGTATCCGTCTGGGCCGCGGCCGGGTTCAGCGAAGCGGTCAGGGCCAGGGCGCCCAGGAAGGTCGCGGCGGCGAGGCTGAAGGTCGCGGGCTTGATCGTTTTGAACATCATGCATTCCCTCGAGGGCTGGCGGTTGTATGGAACCAGGCAAGGGCCTGGACCCGTCTATTATTCTGCAAGAGTTACAATAGCATCCCATCTTGGCGAATTTGTGGCGCGTTGCACCCCGGCTCCGCCGGGCAATCCCGACGTGCTGCGGCTGTTACCCGGTCAGGATACATCATCCGATCGGGTTGTGCTCTAATTCGGTCGATGGGTCGGCCGGCGCGGTTCGTGGCGCTCCTGGACCGGTGTTGCCTGATGATGGACGAGCCGCCACAGCCCGCCCTCGCGGACGAACAGGTTGCTGGCGGCAAGGGTTCCGCTTTCGAGTTCTTCCTCGCAGGTGACGAGCGCCACCTCGCCATAGAGTGTCGCGTTCTCGTCGTAGCACAGCACGGCCGGGGCCGCAGGATTGCGCATAATGGCCCGCCAGCTGCGCAAGACCTCGTCGCGGCCGCTGATCAGCGGCCAGCCGGGATGGATGCAGCTGACCGGCGCGTGCCGCGCCCAAAGCCGCTCCATGCCGCCGATGTCGCGCGTGCTGAAGGCGCGGTAGAATTCGAGATTCTGGCTGAGCACGGCGTCGATGTCGGTCATGAAGGACGATCCGCGCTGCCGCTCATTTCAGTGCCGCGACGAGGCCATCGGCGAGGCCGCCAGCGAGGCAGTCATAGACCCGGCGCGTCGTAGCCGTACGGGCCGCAGGCGCGGTCTCGTCATAGCGGAACAGCCCGCTTTCGCCCCAGTCATGCATCACCTCGAACCGGTTGAAGACGGGCACCCCGGCGAGATCCGCGGCGCTGCGGAGCGCGTCGATATAGGGCGCGAAATCGATGATCGAAACCGTGCTGGGCGCATATTGCATGTCCATGACAATGATGTCGATTCCGGCCGCGTGCAGCCGCTCGAGGCCGCCGCCCAGCGCCTCGCTGAAGGCATCGACATCGAGGCCGCGCGCCGCATCGACGGTGCCGGCGTCCCAGATCACCAGGGCCGGATGCAGGGTCAGCACGTCGCGCTCGATCCGCGCCGCCATTTCGGCGGTAGTCTGATGGGCGACGCCCTTGTTGATCACAATGATATCGGCGCCCGGGAGACCCGCAGCCAGGTGCACCTGCAGGCGGGCCGGATAGGTCCATTGCGGATCGCCCGCGGCACTGCCTTCGGTCGCGGCCGCGCCCAGCGCCACGATCCTGAGCGGCTGGTGCCGTGCGAGCGCCGCCTTGGAAGCGGGCAGGCTGAGGTCGGTCAAGGCCAGCTCCGCCGGGATCGGGCAGGCGATCGGCTCGTCGGCCCCGGCCGGCACTGCCAGCAGCAGGGGCAGCACCAGCAGGCCTCGCAGCAGCCGTTTCACTGCCGAGCCTCGTCGGCCGCCGGCGCCTGCTCAAGGGTCGCCGGCAGCTTGCCGCCATTGCCGTACCAGGCGAGCAGATACCCCAATGCCACCATGAGCCCGATCCCCGCGGCGTTGACCGCCAATTGCACCGGCAGTGCGTCGCTCATTTCGACCAGGACGAAATGGCCGAGCAGCGCCAGCAGAATGCCGAAGCAAAACACTTCCAGCGAATTCTGGCCACAGATGATGATCGGCCGCGCCAGCCTTGTCGCCAGGAACCGGGCATCAGGCGGCACCAGCCGTGCTGCCAAGATGGCCAAGGCGATGAAATTGATCAGGCGCGACGGGGCCAGCCCGGTCTTGTCGACCGGCTCGAGCAGCGACAGCAGCGGCGCCGGCACCGCCTCCCAGAAACCGTGTGCTACCCACATCAGCCGGATTACGCAGGCGAGGCCGGCGATGACCGCCGCGGCGATGACCAGCCCCTTGCCCTGCGGCAACAGCACCTGGCGGTGCACCTTGGCATAGCCGAACACGGCACCGAGCACGAAGGGCAATTGCCAGGCCAGCGGATCGAAGAACCAGACCCGGCCTTCGGGATAGGCGGCGAGGTTCAGGTCCCAGATCTGCACCGCGGCATAGAGGGCTACGGCCGGGATCAGGGTGAAGAGCTTGAACCGGCGCAAGCCCAGCAGGATCAGCGGTAACACCAGCAGGAGCGCAATATAGAGCGGCAGGATGTCGAGAAAGGTCGGCTGGAACTCCAGGGTCAGCGCCTTGATGACCGAGATATCCGGCTCGGCCAGGAAATCGCCGACGCGCAGCTCGTCATTATACATCGGATTGTTGAAGCGCAGCACGGTGTAGGACACTTCGGCCGTGAACAGCATGAACAGACAGAGATGGGTGACGTAGAGCTGCCAGGCGCGCTTATAGATGCGCGCGGTCGCGAACAGCATGCCCTGATGTTCCATGACGCGGCCATAGACCAATCCTGCGGCATAGCCGGAAATGAAGATGAAGACTTCGGCGGCGTCGCAGAAGGCGAAGGTGGGCATGGTGAACCAGCCCAGGATATTATCCGGGATATGGTCGATGAAGATCAGGATCAGCGCCAGCCCGCGGAAGAAATCGAGCCGGTAGTCGCGGGCGCGGTGCGGTTTCTGCTCGGTCATGCCTCGCCGCCACGGTGCTTGCTGCGAACCGGCCCAGCATGGCCTGCGGCGGCGCCTGCGACAATCGCGACGGCGGGGCTGCGACTATTCGGCCGGCATAGCTGCCGATGCGACCTGCTGCAGCTCCTCCGGCCGATGCGGAAACACGGAAGCCGCGATCAGGGTGACGATGGCGAGCCCAGCCAGTGCCGTCAGCACGGCGGCGAAGCCCTCGGGCCGCGCGTGCAGCACCTGGACCAGCGGCACGGCGAGCGCACTGCCGGCGAAGGAGACGAAATAGCGCACCGCATAGATCCGCGCCCGCCACGCCTCGTTGCTGTAGCGCGCGACCATGGCGTCGTTGATCGTCACCTGGCCGAACAGCGAGAAGATCATGGCGGCGGCGACCGGCAGCAATGCCCAGTTCCAGGCATAGGCGGCGAGCAGCAGGCAGGGCGCCTGGGCGGCGGCAAGCGGCAGGAACACGCTCTTCAGCGAGTGCCGGTCGAGCAGCCTGCCGATGGTCAGCTGCGACAGCGCCCCGAAGGAATAGACCAGGGCTGCCAGCATGCCGATCAGGATCGGCGCGTTTTCCAGCGCGCCGATGCGCTCGGCCAAAAGCTTGGGCACGGCGATGGTGGCGGCATTGAAGACGATGCCGCCGGTCATCGTCACGGCCAGCAGCACGGCAAAGGCGCGCACCAGCACGCGGCGCGGCATGGCGGCGTTGCGGATGGTGCGTTTTCCGCCCTGCTGTCCGGGCTCCGGCACCAGGGCGAGGAATGCCACGCCGAGGGCCAAAGAAACGATCCCGGGGACGATGAAGGCGAGGCGCCAGCCGAACCATTGGGTCAAGGCGCCGGTACCCAGCGCCGCCGCCGCGATGCCCATATTGCCCCAGACGCCGTTGATGCCGATGGCACGGCCCAGCTTGTCCGAACCGGCGACCAGCATGGCGGTGCCGACCGGGTGGTAGATCGAGGCGAAGAGGCCGATCAGAGTCAGCCCGCCGAACAGCATCGCCGTGCTCTCGGCCGCCGCGGTCAGCAGGCAGGCGGCCCCGGCGCCCAGGAAGAACACCGCCATCATGTTGCGCCGGCTCCAGTGATCGCCGAGCCAGCCCGATGGGATCGAGCCGGCGCCGAAGGCGATGAAGCCGCCGACCATCAGCGGCAGCAGCTGATCATAGGATTGCCCGTCGAAACTCGCCGACATGCCGAGCACCGCAGTCGGGAAGATCAGCATCAGCAGGTGATCGAGCGAATGCCCGATATTGATGAAGGCGATGAGGCGGCGGGACGAGGTCATGGGGTCGTGTCTCGGCATTTGTCGGGGCTTGTCTATCCGCGATCCTAACACCAAATGCCTTGGCCTGCTCGCCGTGGCGGGACAAGAAGTGTCGCGAACTGGCCAAAATCGATCGGAGCAGCGATGTCGAAGACCACCGACCCGGCGGATTACCAGCACTCGCCGCACCGCGTCGCGGCCATGGCCAAGGACTTCCCGGCCGGCTTTGCCATTCCCCGCCATTGCCATGACCGGGCCCAGCTGATCTATGCCATTGCCGGCGTCATGCGCGTGACCACCGATGACGGCACCTGGGTCGTGCCGCCGCATCGCGCCGTCTGGGTTCCGGCCGGCGAGATGCATGAAATCCGGCATTGCGGCGTGGTCGCCATGCGCACCCTCTATATCGACCGCGCCGCCGCCGCAGCCCTACCGCAGCGCTGCGGCGTGGTCGAGGTGCTGCCGCTGTTGCGCGAACTCATCCTGGCCGCGACCGAACAGGATCCTGGCCGGGCCGATCCGTCCGGCCGATATCCGTTGCTCGAACAGCTGATCCTGCATGAGCTGGCGACCCTGCCGGTCATGCCGCTGCACCTGCCGCTGCCGCGCGACAAGCGGCTGGCCGCAATCTGCACTGCTCTGCTGGCAGCACCCGAGACGAACGACACGCTCGACGATTGGGCCGACCGGGTCGGGGCCAGCCGGCGCACGCTGGCGCGGCACTTTCAAGTCGAGACCGGCATGAGCTTCGGCAACTGGCGCCAGCAACTGCGCCTGATAGAGGCCCTGAGCCGCCTCGCCGCCGGGCAGCCGGTGACGGTCGTGGCGCAGGATCTGGGCTATGACAGCCCGAGCGCCTTCACCGCCATGTTCCGGAGGACGTTGGGGCGGGCGCCGAGCCGGTATTTCTCCGCGGAGGCGGGGGACATCATGGCCGCAGCGAGGCTGATGCCCGTGGCGCGTGTCTGAGCCCCAGCGTCGACGAGATGCACGGCACTACCGCGAACGCGGCGTATCCGCCAGCGGCGAGATCGGCGACGCGGGCGATCCATCGGTCTCATCTGCCGCAGGCGTCTCGACCCCGTCCTCGCTGTCGCGCGTCATCTGGCGAAAGGTGAAGCCGAACTGGAGGTCAACCAGGGCGGTGGATCCTTTCGTGCCCGGCTTCATGCCGAGTTCAGCGAGGACGCCGGCGACCTCGTCATCCGTCGCAGCGATGACCTCGTGCTCCAAGGCATCGAGAATGCGGAAGAGCGCAAACTCGGACCACATATCCGTCATCGCTGCCTCCAGGCCAGGCCTTCGCGCAGCAGCGCGCGCCGCATGCGCTTGCGGGCGGAGTCGTACTCCGTCTTCGACATGCCGTTGGTGGCGCAGATCTCATCGGGGGACAGGCCGGCGCCGAGCCCGTTCAAGATCTGAAGCACCTGCCGATCGGCGGCGAACAGGCGATAGATCTCGATAAGTTCCTGTCTGGTGGCAAGGCAACGTTCCGGGTCCGGCGCCGGATCGCGGGGTTCCTGGATTTCGGCACCGGTTGCCGTTCCGGGGCGGCCGGATTTGGCCTCGCGCCGGACCCGTCGCCACTGTTCCTCCTTGATGCTGCGCATGACTCCGGCCAGAAACGCGACCGTGGAGACGCCCGGCGGCGGCTTGCGCGAGCCTTGAAGCACGCGCAGGATCGCCTCTTGCAGCAAATCCACCCACTCCATATCGGCCGGCAGCCCCCAAGCATGGAGCCGCGCGATCGCCTTGAGGCGCAACAGATCCATCACGGAGACGAGGCCGAGCGCCAGCGCCTGCTCGGCAGGTGTTTCGGCCAAGTAGTCCTCAATGAGCCGTCGGTTGCGCAAGCGCCGTTCCCTCCTGTTCGGATCCTATGCGCAAGCGAAACCGCCGTGCGGACAAGAAATCGAAAAATATTTCCTGTCCGCACGCGGCCTGCGGCGGCGCATCAACAGCTGCCCCGCCGCAGCATCGTGCGGCTGCCCCTCCTCAGCGTGGTGTTTCATGGATCAGGAAAGCGAACTCCGCATCATCCGTCGGGCCTATGCCAAACAGATCACGGCCGCTGTCGGTGTCACCGACGAGCGCATCCAGGACGCCTTCGCGACGGTGCGCCGCGAGGCTTTCCTCGGCCCAGGCCCCTGGGCGATTCTGCGCTGGGGGCGTGGCTATGCACTGACGCCCAGTGCCGACCCTGTCTATCTCTACACGGATGATCTGGTCGGGATCGTGCCCGAACGGCAGCTCAACAACGGTCAGCCCCAACTGCATGCCGCCCTGACCGCCGCGGCGGCGCCGCGGGAAGGCGACCATGTCGTGCATATCGGCACCGGGCTGGGATATTACACGGCGATCCTGGCCCACCTCGCCGGTGCTTCCGGCCGGGTTACGGCAATTGAATTCGATCCGGATCTCGCTGCCCGCGCGGCGGCGAATTTCGCGAATTCCGACACGGTGCAGGTCGTTCAAGGGGACGGCTCGACCGTGGCTTTCGAGACTGCCGACGTCATCTATGTCAATGCCGGTGCGACCCGGCCGGCCGATACCTGGCTCGATCGGCTTGCCGATGGTGGCCGGCTGATGTTGCCGCTCACGGCCGACACGGACTTCGCGCCGCTGCTGTCCGAGGATCCGCAACAATTGGCGCGGCGCGGCGCGGTGTTCCGGATCGAACGTCGCGGCGATGATTTCCTGGCGAAAGGGGTCTCGTCGGTCGCGATCTTCCCCTGCGAAGGCAGTCGGGATGACATCTCGGAAAAAGCACTCGCCGCTGCGTTCGAGACGGGTGATTGGCGGAAGGTGACGCGGCTCTATCGGCATCAGGATTTGCCGGCCGCGCAATGCTGGGTCCAGGCGCCGGGGTGGAGTTTGGCGTATGGCTAGAATTTGACTTCTATTGAATTGCGCTTCCATGGGTAGGTTTTCGAGGCGTGAGGAACAGGCCCTGGTGGCGCAAGAGCCTGAGGCGCCCTATCCTGGTCTGGGTTGAGGGGGAGCGGGCGGTGCAACAGCGGGCTTCGGGGAAATCGGCGGCCGCGCAGTGTGGCTTGGCCGCCGGCGCTGGACCGATCCGGGATCCCTATCGGGTCAATTCCCTCGTCCTGACCGAAGACTCGGATCCTACGCGCGGCACGATCCGCTGGGAGTCGCGGCATTCGCTGTGGAATGGCGGCATGCTTTTGGCGGCGTTGCTGCTCGGCCCGGCCAAGGTGACGCCGGGTGCTGTCCTGGTATTTCTGGGCTTGAGCGCCGTGACGCTCTGTGCCGGCCATTCGGTCGGATTTCATCGGCGCCTGATCCACCGCAGCTTCGAGTGCCCGAAGGCAGTCGAGCGCGTCCTCGTCTGGCTCGGGGCATTGGTCGGCATGGGCGGGCCGTTCTGGACGATCCGCACTCACGACACGCGCGATTGGGCGCAGCGCCAGACGCACTGCCACGATTTCTACGCCCATCGCTTCGGCCCGCTGCGCGACCTGGTCGGCAATCTGCATTGCCGGCTGGTGCTCGATCATCCGCCGATCTCGGACCCCGGCCCGGGCATCGCCGATGATCCGTTCTATGGTTTCCTCGAGCGCAGCTGGATGCTGCACCAGGTCCCGCTCGGCATCCTGCTCTATCTTCTCGGCGGTTGGCCCTGGCTGATCTGGGGCGTGTTCGTGCGCGTCGCCACCTGCACCACCATGCATTGGGCCGTCACCTATTTCGCCCATACGCGCGGGCCGCAAAGCTGGCTGGTCGATGGCGCCAGCGTGCAGGCTCATGACGTGCCGATCCTGGCCATCCCGACCATGGGCGAGGCCTGGCACAACAACCACCACGCCTTCCCGGGCTCGGCCCGGCATGGGCTCTATCCGGGCCAGATCGATCCCGGTTATCGGTTCATCCAGGTTCTGGAATTTCTTGGCCTGGCTTGGAACGTGCAGACGCCGGAGAACCTGCCGCCGCGAGTGGGCATTACGCCGGTCGGTCGGGAGGGCCGGTGCGTCCCGGATTGAGCGGACATCCAGGCGAATTCACCCGATCCATGTCGTCACCCGCGCCAACCTGCGGAGCCGCAGCTTGGCTTTTTTCCGCTAGGTTTCTATGGTGGCCCCGCGGTGCTTTTCCGCTGGGAATTTTAGCGGAAACCGGCCGATCGCGCCGGCTGAACGCTGCCACCGACCAGGAGACCGATCGCATCGTGACCGTCGAATATCTGCGCTACTACGCCGTCGAGCGGCCGGATGCCATCGCGCTGATTGCTGGCGGCCGCACCGTCACCTATCGCGAGTTCGGTCGCGATCTCTGGAAATTCGCCCGCGCCCTCCAGGGTTTCGGGTTGAAGCGCGGCAGTGCCGTCGCCATCGGCTGCGACGATTTCTATGTGCATTGGCTGCTGCTCCTGGCCTGCGAGTATCTGTGCCTCGCTGCCGGGTCGTTCCAGGCCAAGGAGGGGCGGGCGGCGCAGCCGCTGCTGGGAGCGGTCGATTTCGTGCTGGCGGAGGGGCATTACCCGCCCGGCGGCTGGAAGACGCATATCATCACGCCGGACTGGGTCGCCGCCATCTTCGCCCGCCCGGATGACGGCCCGCTGCCCGAGACGCCGCGCCTGCCGCAGGATGTGATCCGCATCAATCGCACGTCGGGCACCACGGGCGACGCCAAGCGCGTGCACCAGAGCCGCGCGCTGGTCGAGGCCAGGCTGGAGCGCACGACCTGGATCTACCGTGAAGCCCCGGCCGGCGGCAGTGTCCTGCTCAACCTGCCGCTCAGCATCGGCGGCACCATCCTGATCGCGAACTGGTCGGTGCGGGTCGGCTATACGCTGGTCCATCACAAAGTCGAAAACATGGCCGAGCTGCTGCCGTTGATCGCCAAATACAAGGTCGCGCGCATGAGCCTGCTGCCGATCCAGCTCGAACAGCTGCTGGACGCGCTGCCCGAGGATTGGGTCAAGCCGGAGCGTCTGGAGATCGTGGGGTTCGGCGCGCCGGTACCGGAGCCGTTGCGCCTGCGCGCGCTCGACCGGCTGGCCGCCGTTGTGACCGAGATCTACGGCGCCAATGAAGGCGGCGTGGTGTCGGTGGTTCGGCGGCCGGGCACGGGCGGGTTCGGCACGATCCTGCCCGGCGTCGAGATCGAGATCGTCGATGAGACCGACCGGGTCCTGCCGGACGGCACGCCGGGCATCATCCGCTACCGCGGTCCCAGCGTGTTCTCGGGCTATGTCGATGACCCGACCCTGACCAGGCGCATGCTGCGCGACGGCTGGTTCTACCCAGGCGATGTCGGCGTGCGCCAGGGTTCACTGCTGCGGGTGACCGGTCGAACCGACGACCAGGTCAATATCGGCGGCATCAAATACCCGCTGACCAAGATCGAGGAGGTGGCGCGGCGGGAAGGCGGCGCCGGGGTCAAGGATGCCGGCGCCGTGACCATCGACAATGCCTCCGGCATTGGCGAAATCCACGTTGCCCTGGTGACCGACCGCGCCGACGATCGCGCGCTGCTCGACCGCGTCATCGCCGCATTGCAGCCGGTGATCAACGGCACTCTGAACTTTATCCGCTTGGACCAGATTCCGCGCAACGACATGGGCAAGATCGACCGGGCCTTGCTGCGCCAGGCGATCGTCGCGGCGCGGCCGCCGGGGTGAGCACAGAGGGCTGGCTAGATCTCATAGACGTTTGCGGCCTTTACTTCACCTCGAGCAATTCGACCTCGAAGATCAGCGTCGCATTGGGCGGGATGACGCCGTTGCCGGCGCCGCGCGCGCCATAACCCAGATCGGGCGGGACAATCAGGGTGCGCTTGCCGCCGACCTTCATGCCCGCGACGCCCTCGTCCCAGCCCTTGATCACGTCGTGCACGCCAAGAGTGAATTCGAACGGCTTGCCATGATCGAGCGAGCTGTCGAATTTCCGGCCCTTGGCGCCGTCGACATAGAGCCAGCCGGTATAGTGCATCACGCAGATCTGGCCCGACCGGGCCGTCGCCCCGGCGCCGATTTTCGTGTCGATGATCTGGAGTCCCGATGCCGTCGCGACCGCCCCTCCTGGCACTGCGCCCAGCGCCGAGGCCGGCTGATCCGCCGCGAAGCCGAGGGCTGGCGCAACGATGACAGCGAGAGCGGCTAGCGCGCTGGTTAGTTTGTGCTTGGGCATCCGTCCTCCGCAGATGATTGGGATCAAGGTGGGAAGCCCCTGTGTAGCGCAAATCCGCCGATCGGTCTGCCGCCGCTTTTGACCGAGGGCCCGCCTCAGCCCCGCTTGCCCCATCCCGGCATTGGGAATACCGGCGGCATTTCGGCGACCGAGGCCGGCAGCACCACGACGGGCAACTGCCCGCGATTCTGGATCACGGCCGAGGCGGTGTCCGGGTTCTGGCCTTTGGCATCAAACGTGATCGGCGGGCCGACCATCATGTGCTCGATCAGCCGGGTCTGGCGCAACGCCGCCAGCAGGGCTGCCGGCTCGGCCGTGCCGGCACGCTTGAAGGCGTCGGCAGCGACCAGCAGCGCGTCGAGGGTGAAGCCGATATTGAAGGCGTAGAACTCGAAACGGTCATTGGGATAGGCGGTCTTGAATCCCGCCTGGGCCTGCTGGCTGATGGCGCTCTTTGGATCGTACCAGGGCAGGTTGGTGATGCAGAAATCGGCATATTTGCCGAGGGTCTTGTAGAACTGCTCGTCATACATGCCCGGGCTGCCAGGGCTGACGATGCCCATCGGCTCCCAGCGCTGCTTGACCATTTCGCGCACCAGCATGATCGCGTCTTTCGACCGCGTCGTCACCAGCACGAGGTCGGCATTGCTCGCCTTGGCCTTGGCGATCTCGACCGACAGATCCTGGGCGGCCGGGTCGTAGGACAGGCTGTCGACCAGCCTGAATGGCATGCCAAGCCCGGGCAGCACGGCATCGAGGGCGGCCTTGTTGGCCTGGCCGAAGGTATCGTTGGCATAGAGGAAGATCGCCGTGGCCGGCGTTTGGCCGGAGGCCGCGAACAGATCCTGCATCAGCGCCAGGCCGTTGCGCACCAGGGTCAGGCTGGTCGGGAAGTTGCGGAAGACCGTCTTGCAGCCCTGCTCGGTCAGCTGCGGGGCGGCGGCGATGTTGACGATCATCGGCACGCCATGCTGCTCGCAAACCTGCAGCGCCGCCGTGGTCTGGCCGCTGTCGAAGGCGCCGATGATCATCGCGGCACCGTCCTGGATCAGCTTCTCGGTGCGCGAGCGGGCAATGTCCGGGCTCGATTCGGTATCGGCCGACAGCAGCTCGACCCCGATGCCCATGCGGTCGCGGATGATCGCCGGCGCGATCTCGGCACCGCGCTGGCAGGCCTGCCCGGCCTGGGCCAACAGCCCCGAGCGCGGCAGCAGCACGCCGAGCTTGAGCGTCTTGGTCTCGGCCCGGACCAGCGCCGGGGCGGCCAAACCCAGTGCCGCCGTCGCGGCGAGATTGCGCGCGAAACGCCGGCGGGAGAGGCGGGCGGACGCGGTCACGCCGACAGAGCGAGCAGCCGCGCGCGGATCAGGCCGAAGGCAAGGGGCGCCGATTCGAGTAGCGAGGGCAGCGCTTCGGCGACCAGCTCGGCATCGCCGTTGCGGGCCGCGGTCTCGATCCGGCGCGCAATATGAGCGACCCGGCGTGCACCGAAATTCCCTGCGGTCGAGACCAGATCATGCGCGGTGCGCGCCAGTTGCGGCATGTCGCCCTCGGCGGCCTGCTGTTCGATCAAGGCGACGCGGGCCGCAGCACCCTCGAGGAAGGAGCCGATCAGATCGGCGAAAGCGGTCGGCGACACGATCTCCTGGATCGAATCGAGCTGCTCATCGTCGACCGCCGGGATGTCGATGGAATCGGTCGTTTTCGCTTCGCCGGGCATGAACTCGGTCTCGGTGTCGCTCGGGCGGTCGCCCTCTTGCTTCGCCAGGTTGATTTCGATCACCTTCAGCATGGCCTTGGCACCGATCGGCTTGGAGATATAGTCGTCCAACCCGCTGGCCAGATACTCCTCGCGCGCGCCCTGCATGGCGTTGGCGGTCATGGCGACGATCGGGACCGTGGCGCGCAAACCGCCGGCAGCGCGAATAAGCCGGGTAGCCTCGATACCATCCATGATCGGCATCTGGATGTCCATCAGGACCAGATCATAGTCCTGTGACAAGGCGAGATCGACTGCCTCCCGCCCATTGGTGGCGAGGTCGACACGATGGCCGGCACGCTGCAGGATCGCCAGGGCCACCTTCTGATTGATCGCGTTGTCCTCGACCAGCAGCACATGGTGCGCGACCGTGGGCAGGGCGCCGGTCCCCGCCGCGGCGCCCGGAGCACCAGCGACCAGGTCCATCAGGCACTCCTGCAGGGTGCGGTTCTTGACCGGCTTTTGCAGCAGCGTATAGCGGCCGCGCTGCGTGCCTTTGAGGCGGATGCCGCTGCCGGCCGAGGCGGCGATGATGAGATGGCCGGAGAACAGGTCGCTGCGGCCCAGGATGCGCTCGGCCAGATCCTCGCCGCTCATGCCCGGCATGGATTGGTCGGTCAGGATGAAATCGAAGCCGAGGCCGCTGGCCCGGGCCTGTTCGAGGAGTGCGATCGCCGCGGCGCCGTCGGCGGCTTCATAGACTTCGAGCCCCAGGCTGGCGAGCTGGCCGCGGAAGATCCGGCGGTTGAGCGCCAGATCGTCGATGACCAGGATGCGCTGGTCGTCGAGCGGGATTTCAGCCTTGATCCGCCGCTGCACCGGGGCCGTCGCCGGCTCGAGCCGGATGGTGAACCAGAAAGTGCTGCCGCCCGGGCCGCTCGCGACATCGATAGCGCCGCCCATCATCTGCACCAGCTGCTGGGAAATCGCGAGGCCGAGCCCAGTACCGCCGAAACGGCGCGTGATCGAGCTGTCGGCCTGGCTGAATTTCTGGAATAGCCGGGCGCGGGCCTCGGGCGATATGCCGATGCCGGTGTCGACGACGTCGAAGCGCAGCACCGCCGCGCCCATTTCGCCGGCGCTGCTGGCGGCCTCGATCGTGACACCGCCGCTCTCGGTGAATTTGACCGCATTGCCGACCAGATTGATCAGCACCTGGCGCAGACGGTTGGCGTCGCCGCGGAAATCGCCGCTTGCGTCAGGCTGGATCACCGCGCCGATCTGCAATTTCTTCTCGGCGGCGCGCGGTGCCAATAGGTCGATCACGCTATCGACCAGGGCTTCGAGGTTGAAATCGACCGGGTCGAGCTCGACCCGCCCGGCCTCCAGCTTGGAGATGTCGAGGATGTCGTTGATGATCTCGAGCAGGCTCTCGCCGGAATCCTGGATCGCCTCGGTAAAAGAGCGCTGCTCGCCGTCGAGTTCGGTCTGCAGCAGCAGCCCGGCCATGCCGAGCACGCCGTTCATCGGCGTGCGGATCTCGTGGCTCATATTGGCGAGGAACTCGGATTTCGCCTGGTTCGCCGCCTCGGCGCTTTCGCGCGCCCGGTCGGCCTCCGGGCGCGCCAGGGTCAGCTGCTCGGAGGCGGCGATCAGATCGGCGGCCTGGGCCTCGAGACGCCGGCGCCCTTGCTCCAGCTCCATCTCGCGCGTCTTGCGGTCGCTGATATTGCGGACGATGGCCACCTGGCCGCCATCGGGCAGCGGCGTCGCGCGGTACTCGACCCAGGTCTCGCCGCCCTGCTGCGCCTCGAAATGGACCATCTCGCGCCGTTGGATCGACGCCTTTTCCCGGCGGACCAGTTCGTCGGGATCGCCCGGGCCGAAATCGCCGCGTTCGGCCAGTTGCCGGTGCAGCTGCTTGGCCGGATCCGGGGCGCTCAGGATCGGTTCCGGATCGAGGCCGACCACGTCGAAATAGCGGCTGTTCCAGGCGATCAGCCTGAGCTCGCGATCGAGCACGCGAATGCCGTCGGGAAGCGCCTTGAGGATGGTTTCGAGGATCGTGTTCTTGTCCTGCGTTGCCGCCGCGGCGGCGCGCGCTTCCTGTTCGGCCGCCTCGCTGCGGCGACTCTGCCGCCACAGCAGCAACCCGAGCAGCAGGACAAAGAGCGCCACCCCGCTGGCGATCGTCATGTTGCGCCTCGTATCGCGGCGCCAATCGGCCAAGATACTGTCGACCGGCAGGCCGACCGTGATGACGAAGCGGCCATCTTCGGACCGATGATAGGTCACCAGGCGGCTGATACCGTCAGGGCCGAGTGCCGTGAAGGTCGAGAGCTCCAGCGAGGCAACGTGTGCGGCGAAGTCCGGATCGTCGGCATAGTGCCGGCCGATCGCGTCGTCATCATAGGGCTTTTGCGTCAGGAGCGTGCCATCGATCCGCATGAGCGCGATCCGGCCGGCGCGGCCGACATCGATGGTGTCGTAGAACAGCTTGAAATAATTGAGATCGACGTCTGCGACGACAACGCCGGCGAAGCTGCCGTCGAGCTGGTTTATCCGGCGGCTGATGGCGAAGGTCCATTGCCGGTCGAGGCGGTTCCGGCTCGGCTGGCCGACGAAATAGTCATTCGTGACGGCGTTCTTGTGGATTTGGAAATAATCGCGGTCGGCGACGCTGACCGAGCTGACATTATAGGCCTGGGAATCGGCGAGCAGATTGCCGTTGGCGTCGGCGATCATCAGCGCCTTGATTTCCAGCAGCCCGTCGGAACGCTCCTGCAGGAACGCGTGCAGCGCGTCTTCGCTGCTCGATTTCAGCTCGGATTGCTCCAGCAGATCGACCGAGGTGCGCAGCACGATATTGGCACCCTCGATCGCACGATCGGAATTCTGGGTCAGGGCGCGCGCCAGGTTGCGCTCGGCGACGCCGGCATTCTCCAGTGCTATCTGTCGGGATTCGAGCGCGAACCAAGCGGACAGCGCGACCACGGCGGCGGCCGCGAGCGTTACGACGAGAAGCGTGATCGCTGTGCCTGGCACGCGCAACCGGGGCATCCACCAAAATCCCTTTCCCCGCAGATCGCGCGGCGGTCAGGGCCGAGTCTGCCGAGAAAACCGTACCATTGCGTTAATCATGCACCTGCGCAGCAGGGCTTCAGCTGCCGATAGCGTCGTCGATGATCTTGGCGAAGATCTGGTCGAGTTCGGCGGCGAGGTCATCCAGCTTGGGATTGTCGTAGAGCGCGAAGATCGAGGTCGGCGTGCGATAGGTGATCGCCGCCTTGCGATCTGCCGTGGCGGTCACGTAGAGCCGGATCGGTGCCTCCATCCCCGACAGGACATTGGCCTGAACCATGCGCACGGCATAGTCGTTGCGGAACACCAACAGCACGGCATTATCCGGGATATTCGAGCCATGACCGGTGGCGGTCGTCGTCGCGACCAGGGTCATGCCATTGGCGGCGACCGATTTCTGCAGCCGGCCGACCAATTCGTGAAAGGGGTAATCGGTCTGCCACGACACGGTGCCGGGATAAGGGCCGACGAATTCCGCCTCGCTCTCCTGAGCCCTGACCATTTGAAGCGGCAGGCTCGCCACCAGCACTGCCAGCACCAGGCTGCCCAGGATCAATCCGCAACGCCACGCGGTTGACGCGTGCCTCATCTTCGATGCTCCCCTCGGACGGCCATCGGCCGGACAGTGTCAGCACTATACCGGGATAGGGGCGCGGGCCAGCGCGGCCGGCCCGGTGCCGCACGATTTCCGCTTGCTGTGGCGGCCAATCCTCGCCCCTCGACCGCCCTCGTCGCCGGCGCTACAAGGATCGATCTGGATCGAGGAGCGGAAAGCATGAGCGAGGCACAGGGCCGGCAGGCCGAACAGTTCGCGTATTGGAACGGCCCGGGCGGCGCCCATTGGGTGGCGCAGCAGGATCGGACCGATCGCGCCATGACCGAGATCGCCGATCTGGCACTGGCCCGTGCCAGGGTCCGGCCCGGCGAAGTGGTGATCGATGTCGGCTGCGGCTGCGGCGCCACGACGATCGGGCTGGCCCAATCCGTCGGCCCGACCGGCCGCGTGATCGCCCTCGATGTCTCAGCCCCGATGCTGGGCCGGGCGCAGGAGCGGCTGGCGGCTGCCGGCATGGTCGAGTTCGTGCTCGCCGATGCTGCTGTGCACGCGTTTCCCGAGGCAGTGGCGGATCTGCTGTTCTCGCGCTTCGGGGTGATGTTCTTCGGCGATCCGACCGCGGCCTTTGCCAATCTGCGCCGGGCGTTGAAGCCCGGGGCGCGGGCGGTCTTTGCCTGCTGGCGCGAGCCGGCACAGAATCCGTGGATGATGGTGCCGCTGACGGCAGCCTATGAGCATGTCCCGCGGTTGCCAAAGCTCGGGCCCGAGGATCCTGGGCCGTTTTCCTTTGCCGATGCCGAGCGGGTCCGGCGCATCCTGACCGGGGCAGGGTTCGCCGAGCCTGAGTTGGAGGCGGTCGATCTGGCCATGGATCTGGCCGGCGGCGAGGGGCTCGAATCGGCGGTCGCCTATGTTCTGGAGATCGGGGCGACCAGCCGGGCGCTCGAGGAGCAGCCGGCCGAGATCCGCACTGCGGCTGCCGAATCGATCCGCCGGGCGCTCACCCCCTATGCCAAGGGCGCTTCCGTGTGGTTGCCGGCTGCGATCTGGATCGTGCGCGCGACCGCGCCCTAGCCGGCCTCGCCGTCCCGGCGCGCGGTGGCCGTGAGCAGGAACAGTCGCGGATCGGTCAGGGCGTCGAGGCTCACTGTCTTGGTCAGCGTCGAATCGCCCTGATTGATCAGCTGGGCATAGGCCAGCCCGTCATGGCTGGTGAAGATTTTGGTCACCGTCCAGCCGGCGGAGGGCCGATCGAGATAGGTCTTGCCGGTAGCGCGGTAAACTTGGCCGAACTTCACATCGGGTTTAGCCATGGAGATTTGCCCCTGCAGGATCGAATGGTATCTGGTTAACGCCTGAAACGCCGATCCGTGCCTCGGGAACGATATCCCAAAGCATTGTGGCATGCCGATGGCGAAACGCTAGGGGCTGGGGCGATATTGTGGCAGGCACCGGGCTGGGTTGCTCACCCGTGCGCAGGACGACACCAGACGCATCGTGCCGCCGCGCAAGGGGCCGGACGAACCGGCCCCCGCCGCGGAACGCCGCGTTATGACTTGACGGTGTGGTGATGGTTCACATGGTGCGCGTGATGCACGACATGGTGGACGTGGTGGTGATGCCGGTGGTGATGAGTCGCCACGGGTTCGGCCTGTGCGGCAAGCGGCAGGGCGAAGGCGGCGACCAAAGCAAACAGGGAGAGGATGCGCATCTCGGGAGGGTCCTTGGAACTCGTCGGTGAAATCCGGGGCGATCTAGGCCCCGGTCTCCAGCATAACGTGCGGCGCGCCGGTTTTCTGCCGGGATGACAAAAATTTCAGATTTACCGGAGCCGGCCGCGGGATCTTGCACCCGGGCCGGCTCCGAGGGGGCTGCCGGGGTGGGGGCCGGGGCCGAACCCACGCAGCAGCTGGAACAAAAAGAGGTTAGAAGTTCGTTCTGCGTTCTGCAAGAAAAATCTTCCGATTATTTCTTCACCCGCGACTCCGGCGGCTTCTCCGTCTCGAGCGGCAGGCGGAACCAGAATGTGCTGCCGATGCCGAGCTCGCTGGTCATACCGAACTCCCCGGCCATCAGTTGCACCAGCCGCCGGAATATCTTGAGCCCGAGGCCATTGCCCCGCTCGAACAACCCGATCTGGGCGGCAGACGGGATGCCGTTGCCCTGGTCGCGCACCTCGATGCACAGCATGCAGTCGGTCGTACCCTGGCGCTCCTGGCCGATAACGAAGCTGATGACACCAGCATTCATATGCTCGAGCGCATTGCCGGCGAGCACCTCGAGCAGGCGCGTGATCCGCCCGACATCGCCCCAGAGCAGCGGTACGGCGCCGGTTACATATTGCGTCTCGAAGCGGATGCCCCTGGCGTCGGCCCGGGCGCTGAAACCGGCGACGACCGCATCGAGCATGGTGCCGATCTGGAACCAGTTGCGCTGCAGCCGCACCTCGTCGCGTTCGAGCCGGGCCAGTTCGAGTGCGTTCTCGGCGAGCTCGCCGAGCGCCGCCCCGACATTGCCGGCGGTGGCTGCGGCGCGGATCCGCTCGCCCAACTCGTTCAGCAGGGCGGCATGGCCGTGGCGCTCGGCGGCCACGATATCGGCGCGAAGCGCCATTTCGGCGGCGAGCTGGCCGGTCAGGCTGCGCGCACAACCGCGATAGCCCAGAAACCCGCCCTCGGCATCGCGGATCGGCAGCCCGGTCAGCGAGAGCTGCATGCTCTCATTGTCGCGATGCAGCACCAGCATCTGGTTGCGGAACGGCACCTGCAGCGCCAGCGCCTCCTGGATGGCGGCGCTGCCCTCGGCCATGCGGTCGAGGCGGTGCAGCGCCGAGGCATAGATCCGCGTCCGGTCGGCCCGTTCCGAGACGAAGGTGAAGCGGTGCTGGGCATCGGTCTCCCAGAACCAGTCGGTGGCGATGAGCGCGAATTCCCGGAACCGGGCTTGGGAGGCGGCCAGCGTCTGCTCGCCGCGCCGCAGCGCCGAGATGTCGCGCGTGACGCTGACGATGCCGCCCTCCGAGGTCGGCCGTTCGGCGGTTTCCAGTACGCGACCATCCGCCAGCGCCTGGTTGAAGGTCGGCTCCCCGCTCAAATGCCGGTCGATCCGCCACTGCGCCCAACCCTCGCGCACGGCCTCGTCGTCGGAGCCGGTCACGAAATGGGCGGCATAGCGTGCCAGCTCGGCAAAGCGGATCCCCGGCCGCAGGATCGGCTTCAGATAGGGGAAGATCGCCTCGTAGCGCCGGTTCCAGGTGATCAGGCGGTCATCCGGGTCGAACAGGATGAAGCCGTCGGGCATGCCCTCGATGGCCTCGCGTAGCAGCGTCTCGGCTGCCGTCTGGCGCCGCAGCCGGTGGCAGATGACGAAGACGAAGAACGCGATCAGCGCCGTGGCGGTGAAACCGATGGTCAGATTGGCGACGCGTTGGCGGAACAGCGGCCGGGCGATCTCGCTCTCGTCAAAGCCGATCAGCGCGATCAGCGGATAATGCGGCAGATGCCGGGCGACATAGACCTGGTGCGACAGATCGTTCGGGCTGACGAATTCGCGCGGCTCCGGCGAGCCCGACCGCGCGAAATCGAGCAGCGCCGTGCCGCTGAGATCGGCCATGCCGGCGCCATCGTCGGCATCGGTGCGGGCACGGATCCCGCCATCCTCGCCGAGCAGCGCCACCGAACCGCCCTGGCCAAGATCGATGTCGCCAAAAATGCCGCGCAGATAGGCCGGATCGACCGAGGCCAGCACGATGCCGCCGAAGCTGCCGTCGGGCCGGGTGATGGCCCGGGTCAGTTGCAGCGTCCAGCGCCTGGAGGTGCTGCCGAAGACCGGCGCCGAGACATAGAGACCGGTGACGCGGTGTTCGGCATGGACGAGGAAATACTCGCGATCGGCCAGACTGATTTCTGTCACGGCACCGGGCAGGGTGGACTGCACCACCAGGCCGTTGGCATCGGTGATGGCGACCAGGAAGGCCAGCTGGTTGGTCAACTCGGCCGCGCCATCGAGCGCCTTGAGATCGAAGCTGCTGCCTTCGCTTACGGAGAGCGCGGCGATCACGCGCAGCACCCGGTCGGCGCTGGCCAGCGCCCGATCGGCCTGGCCGGCGACCGCAGTCGCGAGGTTGCGGCCGTCGCGCGCGATGCGGGCGTTGCTCTCGGCCTGCTCGTAGTAGATCAGCCCGGCAATGCCGATCCACAGCAGGAGGGCGAGGGTGGCCCCGCCGATGACCGTCCAAACCTCGTCGCGTCGCATGATGCCCCGGCCTCGACAGACGGGAGTGCCCAAAGTCCCGGGCCGAGGCAGGTTGTCTCCCGCCGCCGACCCTCTCGCGATTATCGACTTGTCCAGGGTTACGAAATCATTGCTGTGCGGCCGCGCGGGCAGGTGATAGCGGAATCCGGCGCGGCACGGGCTCGCCTGCCTGCGTCACCAGACCCCGGTATTCGGCATTGAGGTCCAGGGCTCCCGGGGCGGCAGCGCGTCGCCCTCCTGCAGCAGCTCGATCGAGATATCGTCGGGCGAACGGATGAACGCCATGCGCCCGTCGCGCGGCGGCCGGTTGATGGTGACACCCTTGTCCAGCAGCGATTGGCACAGCGCATAGATATCCGGCACGCGATAAGCCAGATGCCCGAAATTGCGGCCGCCTGACAGTGTCTCGGGGTCCCAGTTATGGGTCAGCTCGACCTGCGCGCTTTCGTCGCCGGGTGCGGCCAGGAAGATCAGGCTGAACCGCCCGGCCGGATTATCGATCCGCCGCAGCTCGGTGAGCCCGAGCTTGTTGACATAGAAATCCAGCGAGGCGTCGAGATTGCCGATGCGAATCATGGTGTGGAGATATTTCATCTGTCACCGCTCCGGTTGGGTGGGTCGGGAAGAGGAGTAACACGCGGGCGGGCGGGCGACAAAGGAGGGA
>Ga0302314_10004137_pt1 | contig 26734 bp, 28 predicted proteins | sample III_Palsa_N2_3_FD_200533 | JGI IMG/M metagenome (GOLD analysis project Ga0302314, IMG submission 200533) | Peat permafrost microbial communities from Stordalen Mire near Abisko, Sweden - III_Palsa_N2_3 | ecosystem: Environmental > Terrestrial > Soil > Palsa > Peat permafrost | place: Sweden...
GTGGTGACGGTGAGGACGATGTGTCGAGGCCGGCCGCAGGACAGAGGGTCTCGCCCAGCGCGAAGGCTGTCGGCCATGCCCCTGCCCCAACTGGGCGCGGCATCCGTGCGATCAGCTCTCCGGGACGTCGGCCAGGGCGCGATCTAACCGATGGGGTAGCGCACGTCGGCCTCACGGGACTCGTCGGGGATCATGGACGGACGGGAGTCAGCCGGGACCGTTCGATAGGAGGATTTGGCTGATTTCGGACTTAGTCGCGCAGGATGCAGCGGAAGCCGAGGTGCGCGGTGGAGGTGTCGACTGCCTCGCCCTGGCGGGCGGCCGGGCGGTAGCGGAGGCAGTAGTTGGGGGCGCACAGGTGCGAGCCGCCCTTGATGACGCGGCGCGGGATGTGCGCGCCGGGCTGGTCGGGGACGAGGCTGTCTTCGACCGAGGTGACCCTCGGGTTCCTCGGCACGCAGCAGGCGTGGTGCGCGGCCGGCGCGGAGTAGTAGTCGCTGGTCCACTCCCAGACGTTCCCGGCCATGTCGTAGAGGCCGAAGCCGTTGGGCGGGAAGCTCCGGACGGCGGAGGTGCCGTGCCTGCGCGGCGGCTTCAGGTTCTGCCAGGGGAATTCGCCCTGCCAGGTGTTGGCCATCGCCTTGTCCTTCGGGGCGGGGTCGTCGCCCCAGGTGTAGATCGCGCCGTCGAGGCCGCCGCGGGCGGCGAGCTCCCACTCGGCCTCGGTCGGCAGTTCCTTGCCCGCCCAGGCGGCGTACGCGTCGGCGTCCTCGGCCGCCACGTGGGTGACCGGATGCAGGTCGAGTCCGCCCACCGTGCTGGCGGGGCCGCGCGGATGACGCCAGTCGGCGCCGGGGGTGTACCGCCACCACTGCGAGACGTCCCGCAGGTCAACCGGCCGGTCAGTCTGGTAGAAGACCAGCGAGCCGGGGCGCAGCAGGTCCGGATCGGCGCCGGGGTACTGCGCGGGATCGAGCGGACGCTCGGCGACCGTGACGTAGCCGGTCGCCTTCACGAACGCGCGGAACTCGGCCACCGTCACCGGATGGTCGTCCATCCAGAAGGCGTCGACCTCGACCCGGCGGACCGGGCGTTCCTCCGGGTAGAAGTCCTCAGAACCCATGAGGAAGCTGCCGCCGGGCACCCGGATCATGCCCTTTACCCGGCGGCGGGCGTCAACCTGCGGTGCGGTCACGGCTCACTCACGCATCAGCATGAGCTGCGCTTCGCGCTCGAGATCCAGGTACGGGTCGCCGCTGACGTCGATCGCGACCCGGTCGATGGTGCCACCGGTGAACGCGTACGGTGACTGGCCAGGGTAGTCGCCGGTGATCGGCTCGCCCGGGTCACGGCCCACGTTCAGGCCGGAGCCGGCGATGGCGAACGCGCCGAGCTGGGTTCTGATCTTGCTCATCCCGACCTTGCGGTCGCCGTGGTAGAGCGTCATGGTTCCGACGGCGCAGTCCGGTCGCTGCTCCTGTTTCTCGAATGACGCCGTAAGGAGAACGTTTTTCCCGGTCGGGATGTCCTCGCTCCCCACGATCAGCTGTTCCTCGCTGCCGAGGAAGTTGTTGACGTAGTGCAGCCGGCTGTCCTTCACGTAGAGCGCGTGGCCGCCGAACCGCGAGCCCATGGCGAACAGGACGCCCTCGGCCGAGGGTCCGATGTCGACCACCGCGCCGATCACGAACGAGCGGTTGCGGGTGTTCGCGGCCTGCCATTCGGGGACCGGGGCGGTGCCCGGGAAGTACGTGTACCGCGAACGCGAGGCGGTGAGCTGCGGACGCGCGGTCATCAGGATCTCCACCGCGGTCCGGTCGTCGAGCGGGAACGCGGCGTTCGCGCCGGCCTCGGCGAACCACAGCGCCACCAGCTCCCTGAGCTTGTCCGGGTGCTCGGCGGCGAGGTCGTGCAGCTCGGCCCGGTCGAAGTCGGTGTGGTAGAGCTCCCAGGTGTCGTCGTTGAAGTGGCCCCAGCCGGCGATGCACGGGTGCGTGGTGACCGCCTTCCAGCCCTGGTGCCAGATCGCGCGGGAGCCGAGCATCGCGTAGAACTGGGTCTGGCGGTTCGACGGCGCCGACCCGTCGTCGATGCTGCCGCGCATGCTCACCCCGTCGAGCGGGCTCTGCGTGTGGCCCTTGATCGTCTCGGGCGGATCGACGCCGAGTATGTCCAGGACCGTCGGCACGATGTCGATCGCGTGGTGGTACTGGCCGCGGATCTCGCCCCGCGCCTTCGTGCCGGCCGGCCACGAGATGATGCACGGGTCGCAGGTCCCGCCGTTGTACTCGTACCGCTTCCACATCTTGAACGGGGTGTTGAACGCCATCGCCCAGCCGGTGGGGTAGTGGTTGTAGGTCCTTGGCCCGCCGAGGTCGTCTAGCTTCGCCAGGTTCTCCGCCATGTCGTCGGGCACGCCGTTGGCGAACTTCATCTCGTTGACGGAGCCGTTCGGACCGCCCTCGCCGCTGGCGCCGTTGTCGGAGACCAGGATGACGACCGTGTTGTCGCGCTGCTCGGTCTGCTCCAGGTAGTCGAGCAGGCGCCCGATGTGGTGGTCGGTGTGCGCGAGGAAGCCGGCGTAGACCTCCGCCATCCGCGCGAACAGGCGCTTCTCGTCGTCGCCGAGCGAGTCCCAGGGCCGGGTGTAGTCGAGCTCGGGGAACGGCTTGCCGTCGGGGCCGGTCCGGGTCTGCGGAGTGCCGATCGGGTTGAGCGGCGGGAGCCCGGTGTTGGGCGGGACGATCCCCATGTCCTTCTGGCGGGCGAGGGTCTGCTCGCGGATCGCCTCGTACCCCAGGTCGAACTGGCCCCTGAACCGGTCGATCCACTCGCGCGGCGCGTGGTGCGGCGCGTGGCAGGCCCCCGGGGCGTAGTACAGGAAGTAGGGCTTCTCCGGCGCCACCGCCTTGGCGTCCTTGATGAACTCGAGCGCTTTGTCGGTGATGTCGTCGGTCAGGTGATAGCCCTCGTCGGGAGAGCGCGGCGGGTCGACCGGGTGGTTGTCGTAGACGAGGTCGGGATACCACTGGTTAGTCTCCGCGCCGAGGAAGCCGTAGAACCGCTCGGTTCCCCGGCCGCTCGGCCAGTTGCGGCGGGTCGCCGCGAGGTGCATCTCGTCCGTCGGGCACAGGTGCCACTTGCCGACCAGGTAGGTGTTCCAGCCGCGTTCGGCCAGGATCTCCGGGAGCATGCCATTCTCGGGCGGGATGGTGCCGCTGGCGTTGGGGAAGCCGATGGCGGCCTCGGTGATGCAGGCCATGCTGTTGCGGGTGTGGTTGCGCCCGGTGAGCAGGCACGAGCGGGTGGGCGAGCACAGCGCGGTGGTGTGCCACTGGGTGTAGCGGACCCCCTGCGCGGCGATCCGGTCGATGTTCGGCGTCGGGACCGGGCCGCCGTAGCAGCTCATCGCGGAGAAGCCGACGTCGTCGAGGACGATGTACACGACGTTGGGCGCGCCCGACGGCGCCTTCGGCGGCTCGAACGGGGTCCAGTCGGGTTCCGAGTCACGGATGTCGACGTTGATGGTCCCCTTGAACGGCTTCGCCATTAAAACTCCTCGTTGGTCGTGCCCGTCACCCCGCGCGCGGAGAGGGCCACACCTTTGGTTACCCTGCTATTACGCTGCGATGTCACCCGCAGCGGGTGACATCGTGGGCCTATCCGGTCAGCCCGGTGATCGCGTCGCCGATGAGCTTGAACCCGATGACCAGGCACAAGACGGACATGATGACGGAGTTGTGCTGGCCCATCCAGTCCTTCAGGCCCGCCAGCAGCTTCTCCGAGCGCGACGTAGATCCCGACCGGGATCGCGACCCCGAGGGCGGCGATCAGCGCGAAGACCGCGTAGGCGATGGCCTGCTGGCCGCCGGAGATGCCGGTTTGCGCGATCGACGCGGCCGCGCCCACCGCGAGCAGCAGGTTCTTCGGGTTGACCCCGGCCAGCAGCGCGCCCAGTCCGCATGCCGCTGGCGGCTTGATCGTGTCGATCGCGTTCATCCACTTGGGCAGGGCCGCCTGGTCGCCCTCCTTCGGCCGCGCGCGGAACTGCCGGACGCAGACCGCGAGCAGCAGCAGGCCGAGGACGATCTTGACCCAGCCGACCCACGTCGCGGGAGAGCCGGACGAGCTCGCGCCGGCCGGCCCGGACACGGACAGGACGATCGCCCCGACCACGGACAGCCCGGCCAGCCAGCCGACGACGAAGGCCGGGCCGTTGACGCGAGCGCTCGGCGTGGTGAGCATCAGCACCACGGCGATGATGGGGATGGGGCTGAGCGCCACCCCGATCGCCAGCGGCAGCGAGCCGCCGATTGCACCGCCCATCAGGTGGCACCGCCCATCAGGTTCCCCTCGCTGTCGGCCTTACTGCCCGCCTTGCCATCAGCCTTATCCGTGGTCGGCCGAGCGGTCACGTCGACGAACGGAAGCGCCCCCGTGCCCACGGGATCGGGCACCGGCCGGCGGCCGGTGCCCGATCTCTACCTTTTGTTTGTTAGGCGGCGATTTGCTTGTTAGGCGGCGATCATGCGTAGCCGCGGCGCGGGGAGAGCAGTGCCCAGATCACGAACGCGTCGAGGGCGATCAGGACGATCGACCAGACCGGGAAGAAGGGCAGGTAGACCAGGTTCAGGAACAGGCTGAGCGAGGCGATGGCGACCCCGACGGCGCGGGCCCAGGTCCTGTCCGCCAACAGCGCGGCGCCGACCAGGAAGACGACGATGCCGGCGCCGAGGTGAATCCAGCCCCAGCTGTGGACCGAGAGGTTGTAAGCGTAGTTGGGCAGCGTCGTGAAGTACGAGCCCCTGACCAGCTGCGCGATCCCCTCGAGGATGTTGCCGATCCCGGCGATCATCAGCATTACCGCGGCGAAGACGGTCCAGCCGATCACCGCTCCGCTCGCGTTGCTGTCTACGAGCCCGGGCCTATCGTCATAGCCTGACGCCTGCCTCGGCACGTAGCCGCGCTCGGCCTCGGCCGTCGGGCTCGCGTGCTTGCCCATTGGCGCCCCGGTTGCGACTGTCGCCCCCGTGGCGGTGCCGCTCGTTCCCGCGGCGGCATCGGTCCCGGCGCCGGTTGATACCGGCTGGTCCTGTGCACTGCTCATCGAACAGCCCCCTCTTGCATATATCTCATTCGTGACTTTCAGTAATTGTGACAGTACCCATCGCTACATTCGCGGAACATCACGCACGGCGGGTGATTTCCGACGCGGACCGCAGCGTCTAGTCCCTGGCTCGGGGTGAGCCGATGCCCTGGTGGTCCGGCTCCATCGCCTCGGCGGCGATCGTCTCGTCGGCCAGTGCGCTGCGGACCGCGCGCTGGAGGGTGGCGATACGGGCGCTGACGGGCGGACGCCTGCTCGGCGGCGCGCTGGCCAGCAGGTCGTCGAGAACTGCGCGCAGTCGCCGCGTCACCTGGATGCTCCCGGCGCCGTAGACGATGATCTCGTCGACCGCCAGCGCCACGAACGCGTCCCACCTCGGCGCCGGGAAGCGGACCAGGACCCGTCCGTCTCCCGCGTGCAGTCGGCCATCGCCGAGCGACCGCCTGGCCAGCCGCTGCAGGGCATCATCGAGCTGGTCGAGGGCCTGGACGGCGCTGGTCGGATCGTTCACCGCCGGCGACAGCGCGCGGATCGCGATGTCGACCAGCAGCCGGATCCCATAGGCGGGGTCCTGTTCCAGCGTGCGGAGCAGGCCGACCCGGACCAGACTGCGGAGCTTCGCCGCATCGGGGGCGGGCCCGGTGCCCGCGGCGAGCTTGGCCCCGCTGACCAGGAAGTCACCGACGGCCGGGATGAACCGGATCTCGGTCGCGGTGCTGGCCGCGAGCCGGACCGCGGCGGGCTCGTCGAATGCCTGGAAAATACCCGGGCCGCCGACATGGCGGACCAGCCACGACGGCGCGGCCTCGGGTTGCCCGTCGCTGCGGGGGGCGGCCGTGCTCGCGGCCGGGTCGAACCGCACCGGGTACATGAGGTCGATGACCTCGCGAAGTTGCTTCCCGACCGCCCGGGCCAGCCCGCCCGTGGTGAGCGTGGTGCGGAACGTGGCCAGCAGGCGCAGCAGCAAGCCGACGCTGACGAGGAGCAGCAGCAGTGAGACCAGCACCGACACGTCCGGCACGGCGTTCTCTCGGACCTGGCTGAGGACGACAAGCGCGAACGTGAACGTCGCGGTGAACGTCCCGAACAGCACCGGCGTCCTGTCGGTGCGGTCCACCATCCGCATCAGCCTCGGCGACTGGCTCTGCACGGTCTGCACGATCAGGGTCACCGCGGTCAGCACGAACCCGGTCAGCGTGATCATCCCGGCCGCGATCGCGCCCAGCGTCGCCTGAGCGGTCCCCACGTCGTAGGAGATGCCGTCATTCCACCGGTAGTGCGTCTCCAGCCTCGGCAGGACGAGACCGACCGCGATCGCGACGACGACCTCGGCCACCGCGATCGGCCAGCGGGTCCGCCGCAGGCGCGTGGACTTACGACGCCAAGCCGGACGGCGCGGGGCTCGCGCGCCAGCCGAGCGGTTAACCACGGACGGTGACGCTACGGATCGAACGGGCCGCCCGCCTCACCTAACAGGGGTGAATCGTTACTGGTCGGGCCAGAGGTCCTCGGGCTCGCGGCCGCGGGTCTCCGGCAGCAGCCAGAAGAGCCCCATCAGCGGAACGACCGGCAGGAAGGTGAGGAGCCCGGCCAGCGCGAACGGCTGACCGGAGCGCGCCACCACGCCAAAGACGATCAGGCCGACCACCGCGCCGAGCACCCCGACTGCCAGCGACCAGCCGACCACCGAGGCCCGCACCGCGGTGGGGAAGAGCTCGTTGGTCATGGACCCGATGGCCGGGCCGAGGACCGAGGCGGCGAACACCTCGAGGATGTAGCCCGTCACCAGCGCCGGGGCCGAGCCCGAGTAGGCCAGGACGGCGAACAGGGCCATCGCCACCATCGCGAACGCGCCGGTCAGCCGCCTGCCCACCCGGTCGGCCAGCCACCGTCCGGCCAGCAGCCCGGCCAGACCGGAGACGCCCGCCCCCACCACCATGCCCGCTGTGACCACGCCCGACAGGTGGAGGAAGTTCTGCGCGAACAGGAAGATGAAACTGTTGGCGGGCCCGGTGATCACCGAGACCGCGAAGGCCAGTAGCACGATCACCGTCAGCCGGGCGCGGAACGGCCGCGCGACCGCGCCGAGGACCGGAATCGGATGCTTGGGGCCGGCCGCCGCCACCGCGAACCGGTCTGGTTCCGAGAGCCAGCGCCGCAGCAGCGGCAGCAGCGCCAGCGGAACCAGCGCCAGCGCGAACACCCCGCGGAAGCCGAGCGCACCCGACGCCAGGCTGTGCAAGACGGCGATGACCCCGGCCCCGAGGCCGTAGCCGGCCGCGACGAGCGCCACCGCCTTGGCCCGGTCGGACGAGGCGGTCTCCTCGGCCACGTCGACCTGGGCCAGGCCGTTGGTGGCGCTGAGCAGCGGCCGCCCGCAGGCGAAGACGATCACGAACCACCAGTAGGTGGGGCTGGCAGCGGCCAGCGCGGTCAGCGCCAGCCCGGCGCCGACGGTGACGAGCAGCATCCGGCGGCGGCCGAAGCGGTCGGCCAGGCCGATGACGGGGAGGCCGCCGAGCGCGGCCAGGCGGATAATGGCCAATCCGATGCCGAGGTCGGTTCCTGACAGGCCGGCCTGGTCGGCGAACGTCGCGCCGTGCGTGACCTGGCCGAACCCCTTCGCCACGTCGCCCAGCGCGGCCACCACCCCGAACTGCCCGAAGCCGGAGGCGAAGGCGGCGATGGCCGCGCCGACCACCGCTCGGTCGGTCCAGCGGTGCAACTGGAGGCCGGCTGTTCGGGGTTCGGGAGCCGTGCTCGGCACGTGGTCACTGTATTGCTTAACCGCGCATGGGTTGCCTAGCGGCCCAGGGGTAGATGCACGGCATGCTGAAGAAGATTCTGGAGCTCCTGATCTGCATCCTCCACCCGCTCGCGGTGGTCCTCATCTGGATCAACCTGGCGGTCCGGACCGACATCGGGGTCGGCGCGAAAATCGCGTGGGCGATTCTCTGCATCATCCCGTTGGTGCCCTTCGTCTACGTACTGACCGGCAACGACCTGTGGTGAAGGCGGCCGCCTGAGGAGATAATCCTCGGGTGGAACCGCGCATCCGCACGCTGGTCCAAGTCGAGGGCGTTGTCCAGGGGGTGGGCTTCCGGCCGTTCGTCTACTCGCTGGCGACCAGGCTCGGGCTGGCCGGCCACGTGGGCAACGACTCAGCCGGCGTCTTCATTGAGATCGAGGGCCCGCCGCGTCTGGTCCTCAATTTCTTGACGTCGCTCGAGCAGGACGCGCCGCCGCTGGCTCGGATCGAGGCAGTGCGGACCACCTCTCTCTCGCCCAGCGGCGGCGCGGGGTTCGCCATCGCGTCAAGCGATCCCCGCGGCCGCCGCCAGGCGCTGGTCTCGGCCGACAGCGCGACCTGCGCCGACTGCCTGGCCGAGCTGGCCGACCCGAATGACCGCAGGTTCGGCTACCCGTTCATCAACTGCACCAACTGCGGGCCGAGGTTCACGATCGTGCGGGACGTCCCCTACGACCGCCCGCTGACCACGATGGCGGGCTTCGGGCTGTGCGCCGAGTGCGCGGCGGAGTACTCCGACCCGGCCGATCGCCGGTTCCACGCCCAGCCGGTCTGCTGCCCCGCCTGCGGCCCGAGGCTGCGCCTGCTCGACGCCCTGGGCGGCGAGCGCGACGGGGATCCGGTCGGCGCGGCGGCGGCGCTGCTGGCCGAGGGCAAGGTGCTCGCGGTCAAGGGACTGGGCGGCTATCACCTCGCGGTCGACGCGGGCAGCGAGCCGGCCGCGGCGGCCCTGCGGGAGCGCAAGCACCGGGAGGACAAGCCGTTCGCGCTCATGGTGGCCGACGTGGAGGCGGCGGCCGGACTGTGCGAGGTCGACTCGACCGCCGCGTCGCTGCTCGCCAGCGGACGCCGGCCGATCGTGCTGCTGCCACGCCGCGCGGACGCCGCGGTCGCGCGGGCGGTGGCGCCGGGCAGCCGTCAGCTCGGGGTGATGCTGCCGTACACGCCGCTGCACCACCTGCTGCTGCGCGCGCTGGGCCGACCGATGGTGCTGACCAGCGGCAACACCTCTGACGAGCCGATCGCCTACGGCGACGAGGACGCGCTCACCCGACTGGCGGGCATCGCCGACGCCTTCTGCGTCCATGACCGGCCGATTCACATGCGCACCGACGACTCCGTGGTCCGCGTGTTCCGCGGCCGGGAGATGATCCTGCGCCGGTCGCGGGGATACGCGCCGGAGCCGATCCGGCTGCGCGCGCCGTTCCCGCGGCCGGTTCTCGGCTGCGGCGCCGAGCTGAAGAACACGTTCTGCCTCGGCCGGGACGACCACGCGTTCGTCTCCCATCACATCGGCGACCTGGAGAACTACGAGACCTTCCGGTCCTTCGCCGAGGGCATCGCCCACTTCCGGCGCCTATTCGCGGTGACCCCGCAGGTCGTGGCCCACGACCTGCACCCGGAGTACCTGTCGACCAAGTACGCGCTCGACTGCGAGGACGTTTCGCTTGTCGCCGTCCAACATCACCACGCGCATATCGCTTCCTGCCTGGCCGACAACGGCGAGAACGGCCCGGTCATCGGGGTGGCCTTCGACGGCACCGGCTACGGGACCGACGGCACCATCTGGGGTGGCGAGTTCCTGATCGCCGACCTGGCGGAGTTTTCCCGGGCCGGGTTCCTGGCGCCGGCGCCGCTGCCGGGCGGGACCGCCGCGATCAGGCAGCCGTGGCGGATGGCGGCCGCTTACCTGTCGGCCGCCTACCCGGAGGGAACGCCGGATTCGCTCGGCGTCGTGCGGCGCAACGCCGAGCGCTGGAACGATGTGCTGGCCGTGGCCCGAAGCGGCGTCAACTCGCCGCTGACCTCGAGCGCCGGCCGGCTGTTCGACGCGGCCGCCTCCGTCCTCGGCGTCCGGGACGCGATCAACTACGAGGGGCAGGCCGCCGTCGAGCTCGAGCAGCTGGCCGATCCGTCGCCGGCCCTAGGCGGCTACCCGGCCGGCATCGAGGAGGGCGACCAGCTACGGGTGGCCGGGGCGGACCTCATCCGCGCGGTCGCCGAGGACGTTCGCTCCGGGGTGGCGCCGCCGGTCGTCGCGGCCCGGTTCCACCACGGGGTGGCGGACGCGATCGCGCGGACCTGCGCGATCCTGCGGTCGCGAACCGGGCTGGGGGTCGTGGCGCTGTCCGGCGGCGTCTTCCAGAACCTGCTGCTGCTCGACCGCACCGTCAGCCGACTCGAGGGCAGCGGCTTCCGTGTTCTCGTGCACGGGCGGGTGCCGCCCAACGACGGCGGGATCAGCCTCGGCCAGGCGGCCGTGGCCGCCGCCCGCGACCGGCTGTTACTCCGGGTATTCGTCCGGGGTCTCCAGGAATTCCCTCGTCATCATGCCCATGGTTATGTCACCAGGCTGGAGCGTGTCGGTCGGGACGGCCGTCGGGTTGATCTTGATAAAGGGTGGGAGCTCCGGCTCGGCCCAGACGACCTGCCGCCGTTTGCCGAACCAACGCCTGATTCTGACCATGAGACAGGACTACCCGCCTGTGGCGATCTACACCTGCTGCGCCTCGCGGCTTCTTGTTGAAGCGGCGGATCTTGTCGTCGGACGCATGCGCTCCCCCGGTGCACTCGCAGACGCCTGTCTCCCAGCGGAGGCCAGAGGATCCGGGGCTTCGATTGAGGGTCTATTTCGATTGCGCCGCGACATCGCGCATTGATCATTTTATATAATTCGACCCCCGGTTGTTGCAATTCTTTGCGAATGGTTAACGTCGAGCAATTCCCCCGCCATTCATTGGTGCGCCTTACGTATCGTGGTACGCTCCTGCCGCGTTTTGGCGAGATTAACCGCGTCGGTCTATACCTGCCGGTAGCGCAATGAGGGCAATAGCCGCGAAATGGAGGATTTGGGATGGGGCGTTTTCGTGCGCTGGTCATGGTTCGCGGCGCGACCATGGCAGCAATTGCGGCACTGGCGGCGGGCAGCGCCGCCGTCACTCCGGTGACCGCCGCCGCCGCGGGCCGCCGCCGCGGTCCAGGTGGTCCCGTTTTCGACCGGGCACATCCTGGCGGCGGGCAAGGTCTCGCAGCCGCCGACCACGGCGGAATGCGAGACAAACTTCGGCATCGCCTGTTACCAGCCCTTCCAGCTGCAGCGGGCCTACCACCTGGCCCCGCTGTTCTCCAGGGGCATCGAGGGCAAGGGCGAGACGATCGTCATCGTCGACGCCTTCGGCTCCCCGTCCATCGCCTCCGACCTGCAGACCTTCGACTCGGAGACGGGCCTGCCCAACCCGCCCTCGTTCCAGGTGATCACCCCCGAGGGCCCGATCACCACCACCCCCGCGAACTGCGCGTCCGCGTACAGCCCGACCGGTCCCGATCTTTGCTCCGACTATTACGGGTGGACCGACGAGACGAGCCTCGACGTCGAGTGGTCGCACGCAATGGCCCCTGAGGCCAACATTCTGCTGGTCGAGACCCCGATGACGGAGACCGAGGGCATCTATGGGGTCCCGCAGATCGTGGCGGCCGAGAACTACGTCATCGACCACCATCTGGGTGACGTGATCACCCAGAGTTTCGGCGCCAACGAGAGCACCTTCACAACCCAGATCGGATTTACTCGCTGCGCTCCGCGTACATCAACGCGGCCAAGCACGGGGTGACCGTCCTGGCGGCGAGCGGCGACCAAGGCTCGACCGACGACGTGTGCGACCCGAGCTCGGGGTGCACGTCGAGAGCAACGATTCCTGCGCCTCGGGCTCGGACCTGGTGACCGTCCCCGGCTTTAACGCCGACGGCTACTACAACGACGCGACCGGATGGGCACCGTGAACGCCGCCTCGTTCGTTCCCGCCCTGGCCCGCTTCGCGCGATAGAGCGGGCGGAATCCGAGCGACCGTGACCCGGTCGAAGGCAGGAGGGGGTGACCCGGCGCCGCCCCCTCCGGTCTTTCCGCATCGCGCTGGCCACGGGCGCCGACGACCTAGAGCTGGACGTGGACGGCGAGCAGGTCGGCGCCGAAGACGCGGACGTTGATGGCGTTGAGCGCGCGCAGCGGGTGCCAGGCGATGATCTGCCGCTGGCGGGCGAGGGCGTCCTCGTCCGGTCGGACGGTGGCGATGCCGTCCAGCCAGCGGTAGCGCAGCCCGACCCGGAGCCGGATCCGCACCCGGGGGTCGTGCTGGATGTTATGGACCCAGCCCGCGCGAGTGCCGTGCTCGGCGATGATCCACAACTCGTCGCCCTTGCGGCCGTTGCCGACCGGAACCCGTCGGATCTTGCCCGAGACGCGCCCCCGGGTTTCCAGGATCGCCAGCCCGTAGGGGTTGACGCCGATGAGCAGCAGCAGCCGGAACAGCGGGTTGAGAAGGTAGCGCTGGAGCACGCGGATCAGCAGCACCTTGGCCCGGCGGCTGCAGACGGTGAGCAGCATCAGTCCGACGTAGACGCCGCTCTGCACGTACGCGGAGAGCAGGCTGGAGCCGGGCAGGAGCGCGTACTCGGCCCAGAGCAGGGCGCCGGCGGCGAGCGTCCCGGCGATCAGCCCCCGCGGCAGGCCGAAGCGGGCCTTGAAGCCGGCCCTGGGCGCGGCGGCGGTGATCTGGCGGGTGAGCGGGATGCGGTCGAGAGACGGGCTGTGGTCGAGAGACATCGTGGGCGCCTTTGGGTGCGTGGCCGGGCTGGCCTGCTGGCGGCCGGCTGGGCGGCCGTTCTGTATTAACATGATCATACTAATATAGAGATGCTAATACAGCAATGCTAAATTGGGCGCATGCCGAAAGAGGTGGATCATCCCGCCCGCCGCCGCGAGCTCGCCGACGCGGCCTGCCGGGTGATCGCGCGCAACGGGCTCGGCGGGACCACGCTGGCCCACGTTGCCGACGAAGCGGGCTGGTCGATCGGCTCGATCCGCTACTACTTCCCGAACAAGGACGAGCTGGTCGCCTCGGCTCTGTGGCGGGTGGGGGAACGCGTCGATGACCGGATCCGCCGCCGTACCGGGGAGGGAATGGCGATGAGCGACCTCCGGATCGCCGCCACCGAGCTGCTGCCGCTGGACGCCGACCGGCGCGAGGAGGCCCTCGTCCACCTGGCCTTCCTGGCCCAGGCGGCGGTGGCACCCGAGCTATCGGAGGCGTCCGAGGGCGCTGCCGAGCGGCTCCAGGAGCCGCTCGCCGCCCGCATCGCCTACCTGGTGCGGACCGGCGAGCTGCCTGCGCGGCTTGACGCCGAACGTGCGGCAGCGAAGCTTCGGGTGCTGCTCGACGGGCTTCGCGTCCAGCTCGTCACGACGCCCCGGCAGACCACCCCCGAGTGGGCGCTGTCGGTGCTCGACGACTACCTGGCCGCGCTCGCGAGCCTGCCCGCCGAGGCGGCCAGGCCGGCCACGGTCGACTCCAGGCAAGGGTGATCAGGGCATGGCCACGCGGGAGCGCGCGCACCGCGAGCTACTCACTGGAGGAGATGCGGGAGGACCTGCGCGTCGGCGGCCACTCCGTGGGCGGGACGGTCGCCACGCTCTTCGCCGAGCGCTACCCCAGCCGGCTGGACGGGCTGATCCTGGTCGACTCGCCTCCGCCGGACGGCAGCGTCGCCTTCGATCCTGGTCCCCGCCCGGATGGCGACCTGCCCTACGACTGGGCCGTGATGCCGGCGATCCTCGCTCAACTGAACGACCCGGATCCGGCCTGGTGGGCGGAACTGCCCGCGATCACCGCCCCGACGCTGGTGATCGGCGGCGGGTCGACCAGCCCGGTGCCCCAGCTGCTGTCGAAGCTGGCTGGCCTAGTGCCCGAGGCCACGCTGGTCACGATCGAAGGCGCCGGACACGCCGTGCACCGCAACCGCCCGGCCGAGTTCCCGGCCGCGGCCCTGCCCTTCCTGCAGCGCATTCGTGCCGACGGCATCAGCCCGGTTGCCCACATCAGCCGCGTTCCCAGGGATTGATGAGCTCAATTCCCGTTTCCTCAAAGTCGGCAGTGTTGCGGGTTGCCAGTATGGCGTTCAGGTCGCGGCAGACGGCTGCGATCTGAGCGTCGGCGACGCCGATGGGCCTGCCGATTCGCCCGCGGCCGGTGACAATGTCCGCGTATTGAACGGAGGAGCGCTCATCGAACGGAAGGACCCGGCCGTGAAAGTCCTCGGTCAGGATGCCCTCGATCATCACCGTCAACTCCCGCTTGCGGTGGCCGTCGGGAAGCCTCGCGACGCCGTACCGCAGCTCGGCGGCCGTGATCGCGGTTGTCGCCACGTCGGAAACTGCAAGTGAGTCAAGCCACGAGAGCACTCCCGGGTCGGGTACCCGGCGGGACAGTTCGGAGATGACGTTCGTATCGAGGACGATCACAGGTCGAACTCCGCCGCGCGCGGCGGTTCGCCGGTACGGTCGGGAAGCTCCAGATCACCTTCCAGCCCCTGGAATCGGGCCCGGATGCGGCTTCCGAGGCCGCGTTCGCCGTCGCTGGGTGTCAGCCGCTCATAGAGAATGGCACGGACCTCCGCTTCCATGGACCGGCCGTGCCGCGCAGCCTCGACGCGCAGCCGCGCATGCGTCACCGGATCAAGGCCCCGAATCGTAAGCGTTGCCACCGCGCCTCCTTCAATATTCTTGACTGCGATGCTAGCACTGCTTCCATTGTAAGCACAAGATCCCGGGCGCTCGGAAGCCCGATGGAGGTCCACCTCGCGGGAAATACAAGGCGGTTATGTTCGACGACGAAGGCCGCGCCCACAGGTGACGTAGCGGTAGCCCCAGGGCGATGATGGCCGGGTGGACTACGACGTGAGCCTTATCGAGGCCGGGCGCCGCCCGACCGTCGTGGTTGCGGCCGCGACGACGTGGCGAGACTTTCCCTCGCTGTGGGATCAGCTTCTTGGCGAGGTGTGGGACTGCGTGCAGGCCGACGGGCAGACTTGGCAGCACCAGTCATACGCACAGCCATATGCACAGTCTCAGTACGGGCAGTCTCAGTACGGGCAGCAGCAGTCCGGTCAACCGCAGTATCAGCTGGTGCAGACGTATGAGCCGCATCAGCCGGCTGCGGGCACCCCGGGTCAGCGCAGGACGGGACTCACCGGCGCGCAGCAGTTCTGGTACGTCCTTCAGTGCATTGCTTTCGGCGCGGGCTACTTCGCCAAGCTCCCGACCGCGAAGGCGCTCAGCGAGATGCCGCAGTTCCGGTCGGCCGGATACTGATGTCCGGATGAGGAAATGTCTCGATTGACCGCGGAGGGCTGAGCCAAGGGTCTGTTCGGACCAACGATTTTGCCCTTGACTTTGCCTGTGGGCGGGATGCCCGGCCAGGGCGAATCTGTCAGCTACGCCAGCGACCCCAAACGCATCCTGTCGTCTACGCCATCGACACCAATAGGGGCTGTCGCTGGCGTAGGTGACTCATTAGGAGTTCGGGGCGGTGGGTGGCGTGGGCGGGGTCAGCAGATGCGGGGCAGCGGGTCGCCGACGAGGGTGTCGACGATCCGGGTTCCGCCGAATCCGGTCTTGAGCTGGACGATGCCGGGCGGCTCGGCCGTGACGTGGCCGATGATCGCCGCCTCGGCGCCGAGCGGGTGGGCGCGCAGGGCGGCGAGCGCGCGGTCGGCCTCGCCGCCGTCGACGACCGCGACCAGGCGGCCCTCGCAGGCGATGTACATCGGGTCGATGCCGAGCAGCTCGCTGGCGCCGCGCACTTCGGTGCGTACCGGGATGGCGTCCTCGCGGACGAGCACGCCGACGTCGGCTGACTTGGCGATCTCGTTGAGAATGGTGGCGACGCCGCCCCGGGTCGCGTCGCGAAGCGCGCGGACCCCGTTGGTCGCGGCCAGCAGGTCGGCGATGAGGCCGTTCAGCGGGGCGGTGTCCGACCGGACGTCCGCCTCGATGTCCAGCTCTCCCCGGGCCAGCATGATCGTGACGCCGTGGTCGCCGATCGGGCCGGACACGATGATCGCGTCTCCCGGCCGGGCCAGCGCAACCCCGAGCTCGGTCGCGCCGGAGGCAATCAGGCCGACGCCGGCTGTGTTCACGTAGCAGCCGTCGGCCTTGCCCTTCTCCACCACCTTGGTGTCGCCGGTGACGACCTGGACCCCGGCCGCCACGGCGGCCGCCTGCATGGACTCGGTGATGCGGATCAGGTCGGCAACCGGGAATCCCTCCTCGAGGATGAACCCGGCCGACAGGTACAGCGGGGTGGCGCCGGACACCGACAGGTCGTTGACGGTGCCGTTGACGGCGAGGTCGCCGATGTCGCCGCCGGGGAAGAACAGCGGCGAGACCACGTACGAGTCGGTGGTGAACGCGAGCCGGGCGCCACCGATGTCCAGCCGGGCCGCGTCCTCGAGCTGCTCGAGCCGGGGGTTGCGGAACGTCTCGAGGAAGACCGCCTCGATCAGCGTCTGGGTCGCTTTGCCGCCCGCGCCGTGCGACATCGTGATGCGCTCTTCCCTGACCTTGGGCCGACGGCGCCGGGCGCGGTCGATGCGGTCGAGCACCTGCTGCTCGCGGTCGGCCGGGAGCGGGCGACGGCCGGCGTCGGCGTGATCGTGACGCTCCCGCTCGCCCCCCGCTTGCTCCTCGTGCTCGCGCAGCGCCTCCGCGACCCAGCCGGCCCGGCCGCCGCCGCTGGCGGCCGCGCTGGCAGGCCCGTCTTCGCCGACGGTCATCGGCTGATCACCTTGAGCGTCTCGGTGACCCGGTTTCTGTTCATCCGGCCGAAGTTGTAGTAGGCGGCGCAGGCGCCTTCCGGTGACACCATGCAGGTGCCGATCGGCGTCTCCGGGGTGCAGGCGGTGCCGAACACCTTGCACTCCCACGGCTTGAGCACGCCCTTGAGCACCTCGCCGCACTGGCACGCCTTGGGGTCGGCGACCCGCACGCCGGGCACGTCGAACAGGACCTCGGCGTCGAACCGCTCGTACTCGGGCCTCATCCGCAGGGCTGAGTGGGAGATGAAGCCGAGCCCGCGCCACTCAAAGTAGGGCCGCAGCTCCATGGTCTGGCCGATCACCCGCAGCGCGACCGGGTTTCCGTCCCACGGCACCACCCGCGAGTACTGGTTCTCGACCACCGAGCGGCCCTGCGACAGCTGCAGCATCAGCATGTAAATGGACTGCAGGATGTCGAGCGGCTCGAACCCGGCCGTGACCACCGGCTTGCCGTAGTCCCTGGCGATAAACTCGTAGGGACGGCAGCCGATCACGGTGGATACGTGGCCGGGGCCGATGAAGCCGTCGAGCCTCAGGTCGGGCGAGTCGAGTATCGCCTTGATGGCGGGGACGATCGTGACGTGGTTGCAGAAGACCGAGAAGTTCTCGAGTCCCTCTGACGCGGCCCGCAGCACGGTCATCGCGGTCGACGGGGCGGTGGTCTCGAACCCGATGGCCATGAAGACGACGCGCTTGTCCGGGTTCTGGCGGGCGATCTTGAGCGAGTCGAGCGGCGAGTACACCATGCGGATATCGGTGCCCGCGGCCTTGGCGTCGAAGAACGACCCGTGGCTGCCGGGCACCCGCATCATGTCGCCGAACGACGTCATGATCACGTCGTCGGCCGATGCCAGGTGCATGGCGTCGTCGACCCGGCCCATCGGGATCACGCACACCGGGCAGCCGGGGCCGTGCACCAGCGTGATCGACTCGGGCAGGTAGTCCTCGAGGCCGTGCTTGTAGATCGTGTGGGTGTGCCCGCCGCACACCTCCATCAGCTTGTACTGACGCCCGGGCTCGCAGAGCGCCGTGATCTTGGCGCTCAGCGCGCGGGCCTTGTCAGCGTCGCGGAACTCATCGACAAACCGCATGGGCCACGCTCCTATTCGATCCGGGATTCCTGCAGGGCGGCGAGCTCATCGTCGTAGGCCTGCCCGATTCCCTCGAGGAACTCGAGCGCGGCCGCCGCCTCGGCTTCGTCGATCTTGGAGAGGGCGAACCCGACGTGGATGAGCACCCACTCCCCCGGCTTGGGCATGTCGTCGGCCAGCAGTCCGACGTTGATCACCCGCTTTACCCCGCTGACGTCCACCTTGGCCAGGTCGGGGTGATCGGGCACGAACTCGATCAGCTCACCGGGGATTCCGAGGCACATAACGTCGCCACCTCCTTCTGGAGCTGCCCGAGGGTCAGTTCCCACAACGCGTGGTACATCGTGGTCTGGGCCTCCTGAATCCGGTGCACCGAGGCGGACGGCGCAACGAACAGGTAGTCCAGTGAGTCGATCTCGGCCATCTTGCCGCCGTCATAGCCGGCGATGCCCACCGTCAGCATTCCCCGCCTGCTCGCCTCGTCGAAGGCGCGGAGCAAGTTGGCCGAGTTGCCGCTGGTCGACAGGCCGACCGCAATGTCGCGCTTGGCGCCGAAGGCCGCGATCTGGCGGGAGAACACCACCTCGACCCCGATGTCGTTGCAGAGCGCGGTCAGCACCGCGCCGTCGTTGGTGAGCCCGTAGGCCGGCAGCGGCCGCGCGCCCGGGCCGGGGTTGAGGAACAGCGTGACCAGCTGCTGGGCGTCGCTCGAGCTGCCGCCGTTGCCGAAGGCGAACAGCCGCCCGCCCGCCGCGAACCGATCGGCCATGTCGCCCGCGCACGCCAGCAGGCGCCCGCCGTCGCGGTCGAGCACACGCCGGCGCAGCTCGATGATCTCTTCCGCCTTGGCCACGGTTGACCGGCGCACTTCCTCGAGAACCGCGCCGACGTCGCTCGCGCCGGCGTATAGGAACGGGTAGAGCGACTCCACCGAGCCGGCCTGCCCGGGGATCGGGGTGGTGCCGGCGTCAGTCACCGAGATCGCCGCCAAGGACCGCGATCGCCTCGCCCGCGTGCACGAGGATCGTGTCGCCGACTCCGGCCGCGACCAGGGCAACGCTGACTTCTTCCTGGCCGGCGTCGGTGTCCACCAGCGCGAGGTCGTCGTCGAGCAACCGGACCACGGTGACCGCGACCGCCTGGTCGGAGCAGGTGATGCAGACCTCGTCGTGACACTCGGGGACGGCGGGCGAGGCGGCGGGCGCCGCGGGCTGCGGGCGGTCCCCGGTCACGCGACGACCTCCGGTGCCAGGACGCCCGGCTGCTCGAAGAACACGTGCACCAGTTCCCAGAGCACGTGGTACATGGTCACGTGGGTTTCCTTGACAACGCGGGGGTCGGCCGACCGGGCGAGAAGCAGGTGGTCCACCGCCGGGCTGGCGGCGATCGCGCCACCCTCCCCGCCGGCCAGCGCGACCGTCAGCATCCCGAGTTCACGGCCGGCTGCCAGGCCGCGCAGGACGCTGGCGCAATCCCCGTCGGCCGAGATGCCGAGCGCGATGTCGGCCGGGTCGGCCAGGCAGCGGATCTGATGGGCGAAGATCTCGGCCATGCCCTGGCTGACGGCTATCCCGGTCACGGTGGCCACGTCCGCGGTGAGCGAGATGGCGGGCAGCGCGCGCTTGCCGACGATCACCGGGTGGACGAACTCCACCGCCACGTGCTGCGCGTCGGTGCTGGCCGGGCCGATGCCGAAGACCACCAGCTTGCCGCCCCGGTGGAACCGCATCGCCATGGCGTGGCAAGCCGCGGCGACGTCATCGGCGTGGGCGGCGAGGTCGCGCACCGGCGCGTCCCTGCGGTCGAAAAGCCCGGCCACTGCGTCGCCTTGAACGGGGCCACCCCCGGCGGATGATCGCGCCACCTTGGTCACTTCCTCAACGGACTTCAATGTCCGTAGCGGGCATACGTGCCGTGGTCTCGGCGGCTTCCTGTTACCCAGCCGCCAACTCAACACCGTAGGACAGTTGTGGGAGCACGTCCAGAGACAAGGCGGACACTTTTGACCGCCTAGGCGCCACGGCTGAGGTCGACCTCGAATTCGGCGACCACCTCGTCGCGCAGCTTGAGCGCGCCGAAGAACCCGGAGTAGGGCTTGATGCCGAAGGCCGACTGGACGACCGTGACGGTGCCGCGGTACCGGCCCTGAGCCGGGCTGGTTAGTTGCAGCCGGACCGGCTGCGACCGGCCGTTGAGCGTAAGCGTCCCCTCGATCGCGCCGCCGACGGAGGAGGGGATGACCCGGGTGGAGCGGAAGGTGGCCGCCGCCTGGGCGCCGGCGCCGAGGATCTTGCGCATGGTCGACTCGATATCGCGGCGGTCAGAGTCGGTGAGCGGCCGGGCGCCGCCGGTCCCCGCGCCGACGGCGAGGGAGCCGAGATCGAGTTCGGCCGTCACCGTCGCCGCCGACAGGTCGTCTCCTGGGACAGTTATGTCCGCCGACCAGCTGGTGACGTCGAGCGTCAGGTCGTGGCCGACCCGGGCGGCCAGCCCGGCCCTGGTCGTCTTGAGGACGACGCGCCCGGCGTCCGGCCCGAGCCGGTAGGTACCTGTGGAAGCAGCCATCGCCCCACGGTAAGCGCTCCGGCCGATGCGGTCTAGACGTGGTCGCGGTGCGCGGGCGCATCAGGGGAACGGAATGTCGCCGAACAGCTCGTGGATGCGCCGCAGGTCCCGCAGCCGCGGCTCGGTTGCGCCGCCCACCCAGCGGCTGACCGTCTTCACCGACACGCCCAGCTGACGGGCGGCCGCCTCCATCGTCATGCCCTCCCGGCGGAGCATCCCCGCCATCCAGTCGGCGAACGACGACGCGTCGCCGGTGGCGCCGTCGCCATCGCCGTCGCCGGGGGCCCGCAGGGCACCGCCGGACGCACCCGATCCGCCAGAGTTCAGGAACGACGTCAGCGCGTTGACGCTCGTCGGCGTGCCCAGGTTGGGGCCCGAGCGCAGCACGTCGACCTCGACGTGATCGGGGAAGATGCGGAACGAGACGTTGATCGCGCCGGTCGGGCCCGCCGCGTCGAGCAGCGCCTGGGCCACGGTCTGGCCGACCTCGCGGTTGTCCTCCTCCGACAGCGGCGACTGGGCCAGGCAGCGGCGCACGAAGTCGCGGATGTCCGGAATCGAGGACGGCCGGGCGGGGAAGGTCTGCGACACGACGACGACGGGCACGACCTCGATGTTCTCGCTGATCGCGTCGCCCTCTGCCCTGTCCATACCGCAACTCCGCCGTTCCGGTGCAGTTGATCTGCGCGACGCCGCTACTGGCGGCGACGTCATTCATGAGGGTATGTGGGAAAGAGTGCGGCAGACGAATCAGCGCACAGGCGGACATGCAGGTAAGACAGGGCGCAACCACAGGTGGACATGTCTGTCTCGCGACGCGACTTTTTTGTCTTGTGGACGGGCGATCGCGGGAATACGATGAGCGAACCGGCTGCGTGAGCGTCTAGCTACGGATCCGGCTCTCGGAGCATGAGATGAGCACCGCGAGGCGGCGACCACCGCCAACGATCTGCTGGGCATCGCGAGAACGGACTCGCCCGACCCAGAGGTGCCGCGACGCCCGATCCAGCTCACCCCCAGACCGCCAGCCCGCGCGCGCGGGCAGCCAACCGAAGGGTGGCATGCGATGACGCAGGAGGAGCCAGTCGTCCACATTCTCTGGATGAACGGGGGACTCGGATGCGACGGGGACTCGGTGGCGCTGACCGCCGCGACCCAGCCGAGCATCGAGGAGATCGTGCTGGGGGCCCTGCCGGGACTCCCTAAGGTGGCCGTGCACTGGCCCCTGATCGACTTCGAGTGCGGTCCCGAGCAGGGCGCGGACACGTTCATCGAGTGGTGGCACAAGGCCGACCGCGGTGAGCTCGACCCGTTCGTCCTCGTCGTCGAGGGGTCCATACCGAACGAGGCGATCAAGTCCGAGGGCTACTGGTGCGGCTTCGGCAACAACCCGGCGACCGGCCAGCCGATGACCACCAGCGAGTGGCTGGACCGGCTGGCGCCGAAGGCCACCGCCATCCTCGCCGTCGGGACGTGCGCCACCTACGGCGGCATCCACGCCATGGCGGGCAACCCAACGGGCGCCATGGGCGTACCCGACTACCTGGGCTGGGACTGGAAGTCAAAGGCGGGCCTGCCGATCGTCTGCGTGCCCGGCTGCCCGACGCACCCGGACAACCTGTCCGAGACGATCCTTTACCTGCTGTACCAGGTGGCGGGGGCCGCGCCGATGATCCCGCTGGACGAGGCGCTGCGGCCGCGGTGGCTGTTCGACGCTACCGTCCACGAGGGCTGCGATCGGGCCGGCTACTACGAGCAGGGCCAGTTCGCCAGCGCCTACGACTCGCCCAAGTGCCTGGTCAAGCTGGGCTGCTGGGGCCCCGTGGTCAAGTGCAACGTGCCCAAGCGGGGCTGGATCAACGGCGTCGGCGGCTGCCCGAACGTGGGCGGGATCTGCATCGCGTGCACGATGCCGGGGTTCCCCGACAAGTTCATGCCGTTCATGGACGAGCCGCCCGGCGCGCGCGTCTCCTCGGCCGCCAGCGGCATGTACGGCTCGGTCATCCGCACCCTGCGCACCTTCACCGCCAAGACGGCGGACAAGGAGCCGAAGTGGCGCACGAAGGGCTCCGAACTGCTCACCGGCTACCAGAAAACGTGGTGAATCAGAGATGACGACGACTGCTGGCGGCAAAAACGAACTCACCGAGATGGCCTGGGATCCGATTACCCGGATCGTGGGCAGCCTCGGCATCTACACGAAGATCGACTTCAAGGCCAAGCGGGTGGCCGAGTGCCACAGCACCTCGTCGATCTTCCGCGGCTACAGCATCTTCATGAAGGGCAAGGACCCCCGGGACGCGCACTTCATCACCAGCCGGATCTGCGGCATCTGCGGTGACAACCACGCCACCTGCTCGGTCTACGCCCAGAACATGGCCTACGGAGTCCGCCCGCCGCACCTGGGCGAATGGATCCTCAACCTCGGCGAGGCGGCCGAGTTCATGTTCGACCACAACATCTTCCAGGAGAACCTGGTCGGCGTCGACTTCTGCGAGAGGATGGTCGCCGAGACCAACCCGGGCGTGCTCGAGCAGGCCAACTCGACCGAGGCGCCGCACGCCGCCGAGCACGGGTACCGGACGATCGGCGACATCATGCGATCGCTGAACCCGCTCGAGGGCGAGTTCTACCGCGAGGCGCTGCAGGTGTCCCGGTCCACCCGGGAGATGTTCTGCCTGATGGAGGGGCGCCACGTGCACCCGTCCACGCTCTACCCGGGCGGCGTCGGCACGGTCGCGACGGTGCAGCTCTTCACCGACTACCTGACCCGGCTGATGCGCTACGTCGAGTTCATGAAGCGCGTCGTGCCGATGCACGACGACCTGTTCGATTTCTTCTACGAGGCGCTTCCGGGCTACGAGGAGGTCGGCCGGCGGCGGGTGCTGCTGGGCTGCTGGGGCAGCTTCAACAACCCCGAGTACTGCGACTTCACCTACCGCAACATGGCGGACTGGGGCCGCAAGATGTTCGTGACCCCGGGCATCGTGGTCGACGGCAAGCTCATCACCAACAGCCTGGTCGACATCAACCTGGGCATCAGGATCCTGCTCGGCCACTCCTTCTACGAGGACTGGGAAGACCAGGAAATGTTCGTCACCCGTGACGAGCTCGGCAACCCGATCGACCGCCGCCACCCGTGGAACCAGCACACGATCCCCCGTCCGGCCAAGCGCGACTTCGACGACAAGTACTCCTGGACGATGTCGCCGCGCTGGTTCGACGGGAAGGACCACCTCCCGCTCGACACCGGAGGCGGCCCGCTCGCCCGACTGTGGGCCACCGCCCTGGCCGGCCTGGTCGACATCGGCTACGTGAAGTCCACCGGGCACAGCGTGCAGATCAACCTGCCCCGCACCGTCTCCAGGCCCGAGGTCACCTTCGAGTGGAAGATCCCGGTCGACAAGAAGGGCGCGCCGCTGTCCAACGCGATCGAGCGGGACCGGGCCAGGACCTACTTCCAGGCCTACGCGGCCGCCTGCGCGCTGCACTTCGTCGAGCAGGGACTGGCCGAGATCCGGGCCGGCCGGACCAAGACCTGGGAGCCGTTCAACGTGCCGACGGACGCGGACAGCTGCGGCTTCACCGAGGCCGTCCGCGGTGTCCTGTCGCATCACATGGTGATCAGGGACGGCAAGATCGCCAACTACCACCCCTACCCGCCCACCCCGTGGAACGGCAGCGTCCGCGACAGTTACGGCACGCCCGGCCCGTACGAGGACGCCGTGCAGAACACCCCGATCTTCGAGGAGAACAGCCCGGAGAACTTCAAGGGCATCGACATCATGCGGGCGGTCAGGAGCTTCGACCCGTGCCTGCCCTGCGGCGTGCACATGTACCTGGGCGACGGCAAGGTGCTGAAGACGGCGCACTCGCCCACGGGGGTACCCCTGATCACGTGACACCGGCAGCCGTGTGAAGGGAGGGCAGATGGCCGGAGCCAGGGACGCGCGTGCCACCGGCGAGCGGGTCGAGGCGCTACTCGCCGAACTGCGAACGCGGGCCGGGCCGCAGGCCGGGGATGCCGCCGAGGAACTGGTGGGCTGCCTGGTCGAGCTCTACGGGGCCGGGCTGACCGCGATCGTCGCGATCCTCGGGGCCGATCCCGACGCCGGGCCGCGACTGCTCGACGCGCTGGCCGGCGACCCACTGGTGGAGAGCCTGCTGCTGGTCCACGACCTGCACCCGCTCGACGCCGACGACCGGATCAACCGCGCGCTCGAGGCAGTGCGGTCGCAGCTCGGTTCGCACGCGGGCGTGATCGAGTACCTCGGCATCGACGATGAGGGCGTCGCCGGGCTCCGGCTAACGGCCAGCGGGCACGGGTGCGGCTCCTCGTCCTCGACGGCCCGGCAGGCCGTCGAGGAAGCGGTCGCGGAGGCGGCCCCCGAGCTGGCGGGCGTGCACGTCGAGGAGGTCGTGGCGCCGCCCGAGGTGCCGCTGCTGCAGATCATGCGGCGCCCGGCAGGGGCACGGTGATCGGGACGGGGGTGACCGGGCTAAGGCGCTTCGCCATCCGATCGCCGACCGTCCCAACCGTCCCGATCGGCCCGGCCAGCCCGGCCGGGCGGTCGGCGCGCGCCGCCCAGGGCCCGCACCCGGGGCCGGCCGCGGCGACGGAGGTCAGTGAGGCGGAGCGGTGCGAGATGTGCCGCGAGACTCTCGACGGACGGCACGGGCACGTGGTCGAGATCGAGAAGCGGTCGATCGTCTGCGCCTGCCGCGCCTGCTTTCTCCTGTTCACCGCCGAAGGCGCCGCCAGCGGCAAGTACCGGTCGGTGCCCGACCGCGTCCGCCACGACCCGGCCACGCCATTGGACGACGCGGACTGGAACGAGTTGCAGATCCCGGTCGCGATGGCCTTCTTCTTCGTCAACTCCGCGCTCGGCCGGGTGGTCGCGGGCTATCCGAGCCCGGGCGGCATGACCGAGTGCGAGCTCGACCTGGCGGCCTGGGACCACCTGGTCGCCGCGTACCCGCTCTTCGCGGCGATGACGCCCGACGTCGAGGCCGTCTTCGTGAACCGCGCGGAACCGGGCAACGAGGTCTTCCTGCTGCCGATCGACCAGTGCTATTCGCTGGTCGGCGAGCTCCGGCTGCGCTGGCAGGGGTTCGACGGCGGCGCAGAGGCGCACGCCGCGCTGGCCGCGTTCCTGACCGGGCTGCGGGGCCGGGCGCGGGCGCTCGCACCGGAGGAGCGCGCAGATGGCTGACCTGGTCTTCGGCTGCACCGGCGCAAACGCGGAGCGCTACGCCGCGACGCCCACGCTGTCGTTCGCGGTGACGATAACCGAGAGCACCGGCGTCCCCGTACACGCGATCGCCCTGCGTTGCCAGATCCGCATCGAACCGCAGCGACGGCGGTACTCCGCGACCGAGGCGAAGCGGCTGCACGACCTGTTCGGGGATACCTCGCGCTGGGCCGACACGGTCAAGCCGATCCAGCTCGCGATCGTGACTACGATGGTGCCCGCGTTCAGCGCGCTGACCGAGATCGAGGTGCAGATGCCCTGCACCTACGACCTCGAGGTGGCGTCCGCGCGGTACCTGCAGGCCCTGGACGACGGGACGATTCCGCTGCTGCTGCTGTTCAGCGGCACCGTGTTCCTGGCCCAGGCCAACGGCTACTCGGTCGAGCTGGTGCCGTGGAGCTCCGAGGCGTCCTTCCGGATGCCCGTGAGCGTCTGGCAGGACGTGGTCAACCTGCACTTCCCGGGCAGCGCTTGGCTGCGCTGCAGCCGCGAGACGCTGGACGCCCTGTCCGCTTTCAAGGCGGAGCACGCGCTGCCGACCTGGGACGCGACACTCGGCGCGCTGCTGGCGGAGGCCGAGGCGGGCAGGATGCCGGACGCGCGGCCGATCACCGCAGAACCGGCTACCGCAGCACCGATCATCACCGAGGTGACAGAGCCGTGAACTTCGACGACGCCCGCGCCGTGGCCGACGCCGTCATGTACGAGGGCTACATCCTGTACCCGTACCGGGCCTCCTCCGCCAAGAACCAGAGCCGATGGCAGTTCGGCGTGGTGATGTCGCCCGGGTACACGGCGGTGGACCCGTCCGAGCGCGCCTTCGCGCAGACCGAGTGCGTCCTCGAGCACACCGGCCAGCCGGCCCTCGAGATGGTGATCCGGTTCCTGCAGGTGCAGCGGCGGATCGGGGCCGGCCCGTCCTGGGACGAAGCCGTCGAGCGCGAGGTGGCCGTCGCCGTTGATGCAGCACAGCTGCTAGGCGGCGGCGAGTGCGTCACCGAATTCGAGATACCCGCAGGCGAGGAACGCGGGGGAGACGTCG
>Ga0302314_10004138_pt1 | contig 26731 bp, 27 predicted proteins | sample III_Palsa_N2_3_FD_200533 | JGI IMG/M metagenome (GOLD analysis project Ga0302314, IMG submission 200533) | Peat permafrost microbial communities from Stordalen Mire near Abisko, Sweden - III_Palsa_N2_3 | ecosystem: Environmental > Terrestrial > Soil > Palsa > Peat permafrost | place: Sweden...
GGGCATTCTTATGGATGTTCATCCGGGGAGCTCCGGTTGAAGTGGAGTGTCGCAACCCCAGCTTCGTCTATCCTGCTCTCCGGGTGAACAACCTTCGTAGCTTCGACACCTAGCCGTCCTCCGATTCGTGCATCCACGCGGGAATGTCTCGTTTGGCGTGAAGGACACGCCACAGGTCGATATGATCATCTCGTTCTACGTAGAACACGAGATGGGGGAAGCGCCTGAGCAGCCGGGTGCGGAGACCCGGCAGATTGAGGTCGTGGGCGTACCGTGGCGAGCCGGCGGCGGGATGGCTGGCGATGGCTCGAGTGGTCGCCTCAAGGGCCGTGACGAAGCGCATGGCGATCGCGGCGCCGGCCTCTTTCCGATAGTAGTCGATAGCCTCTTCTACGTCCCTGTGCGCCAGTCCACGCAGAACGACAGGCTTGGGCCTCATTCCGCGCTGTCGCGTTGCGCCCGTTCGCGCAGACTATCGAAGAAGGCTTGGTCGGCCACGGCGTCGGGCGACGAGGCGGCGCCCTCAAGGAGAAGCTGGCGCAAACGCTGCCGATCCTGATCCTTTCGGATCAGCTCGCGGATGTACTCGCTGCTGGTGCCATAGCCACCGCCGCCCACCTGCTCGTCGACGAAGGACTTCAGCGCCTCGGGCAGCGAAATGTTCATCGTGGTCATAAGAGGATGATAGCGGATTGGCAAAATTTGCCAAGGAACGATACGGGTAGCCTATGCCATCACGCCCCTTTCCACGCCGGCTTGCGCTTCTGCGCGAACGCCATCGGGCCTTCGACGAAGTCGGCCGAGCGGAACATGGCGGCGACGGCGTCGTACTTCATCTGGCCGCTGATCGCAGTCTCCAGGCTGGGCTCGTCCAAGCCCTGCATAACCGCTTCCTTGGAGGCGCGGATCGACATGGGGCTGCATTCGCAGATCAGGTCGGCCCAGCGGCGGGCGGCGCTCATCAGGTCGGCGGGCGAGACCACCTCGTTGACGAAGCCTAGCGCCTGACCTTCCTCGGCCGAGACGCGGCGGCCGGTGAGGATCATGCCCATGGCGCGCTTCAGGCCGATCTGGCGAGGCAGGCGATGCATGCCGCCGGCCAGGGCCGCCAGGCCCACGCGCGGCTCGGGCAGGGCGAAGACGGCGGCTTCCGACGCGATGATCAGGTCGCAGGCCAGGGCGATCTCGAACCCGCCGCCCATGGCGACGCCATTGACCGCGGCGATCAGCGGCTTGTTCAGGTCGAACCGCGAGGTCAGGCCCGCAAAGCCTGAGGGCGGCGAGCTCATCTTGCCGCCCATGGCCTGGTGCTTCAGGTCGTTGCCAGCGGAGAAGGCGCGCTCGCCGGCGCCGGTGACGATGCCCACCCACTGGCCCGGATCGGCGGCGAAGGCGTCGAACGCCTCGGCGATCTCGAAGTGGGCGTCGGAGTGCAGGGCGTTCATCACGTCTGGCCGGTTGATGGTGAGGGTTGTGATCGGGCCGTCGCGTTCGACCTGGATGTACTGGTAGGCCATGGTTTCCTCGCCTTTGTTTTTGTGCGCATCGCCCGTGCGCCGTTTCGCCGCAAGTTTGGGTCGGGGTGACCTAGCGGAGGTCAAGCATCTACCTTCCCCCTCGGGAGACAGTCAGGAAGCCGGCGCCCACGCGCTCATATCCGCCTTGAACCGCTTCCAGTTGGCGACGTAGCCCATCGCGGACATGGCCAGCATGCGGGCCTGATCTTCGCCCAGTTCCCGCACCACCTTGCCGGGCGAGCCCATCACCATGGAGTTGTCGGGGATTTCCTTGCCCTCGGTGATCAGGCTGTTCGCGCCGATCAGGCAGTTCTTTCCGATCCTCGCCCCATTCAGGATGATCGAGCCGATCCCCACCAGAGAGCCGTCGCCGATCGTGCATCCGTGCAGCATCACCATATGCCCCACAGTGACGTTCGCGCCGATGGTGAGTGGAGAGCCATGGTCGGTATGCAAAACCGAACCGTCCTGCACATTGCTATTCTCGCCGATGACGATGGGATCATTGTCGCCGCGCAGGGTGGCGCCGAACCAAATACTGGCGTTCTTCTTCAAAATCACATTGCCCATCACCATGGCGTTTGGGGCAATCCAGTATTCGTCTTCCGCCGGAAGGCTGGGAGCCAGGGCGCCCAAGTTATAAACATTCATCCGTACGCCGCCTTTATTGAAACGTTATGCTTGATTAACCGTTTTGAAACCCTCTTACCATCATTCTAGTCGGGCGATTCGGGACGGCTTTCCCGCCCCGTATCCCCGCCGCGGAGCTCTTTCCGCGGTCTCCTTTAGTCGGAGTACAGGGTTCGCGTATGGCAGTTCGGCGGTCCTTAGGACCACCCCGCCCCCTGATTGAAGTGGCGCCGCCTCCCGGTCCGGCGTCCGAAACGTCTCCGACATTTTCCTATTCACCCGAAGGGCGGTCCACAGCGGACGCGCCCTTTTTTCTTACCCCGACGGAGGGCTCCATGACCAAACGTGCTCTGAAGCGAGTTGTGCGCGAAGGCGCATTCGACGCCGATCAGTTCGAGGACGCCAAAATCCGCCGGCTTCCGGTCGAGAGAGGGTGGACTCCGCATGGCCACGGCCCCGCCCATAATGACGACCGGGAGCAGGGGTATCTGAAGACCATCAAGGCCAAGAGCGTCGGCCAGTCCCAGCTCATCGAGGCCATCGACAGCCGCAACCTGGTGATGGCGCTTGGTCCGGCCGGCACGGGCAAGACCTATCTGGCCATCGCCAAGGCGGTGGAGGCGCTGGAGGCCGGCAAGGTCGGCCGCATCGTCCTGTCCCGTCCGGCGATCGAGGCCGGCGAATCCATCGGCTTCCTACCCGGCGACATGGAGGACAAGCTCGCGCCGTACCTGCGGCCCCTCTACGACGCCCTGTCGGACCGGCTGTCGATGAAGCGGGTGCGGGCCCTGATCACCGAGGGCGCCATCGAGATCGCGCCCGTCGGCTATATGCGCGGCCGGACCCTGAACAACGCCTTCGTGGTCATCGACGAGGCGCAGAACTGCACCTATGGCCAGCTGAAGATGCTGCTGACGCGGCTGGGCTGGAATTCGACCATGGTAGTGACGGGGGACCCGAACCAGTCCGACCTGCTGCCAGGCGTCTCGGGCCTGGCGGATGTGGCCGAGCGGTTCGAGCCGGTGGCCAACATCGCCGTGGTTCGCCTCAGCGACGTCGATATCGTCCGCCACCCGCTGGTGGCGGAGATGTTGGGCGTGCTTTAGGGCGGCTGCGAGCACCCTTCCCCCTAAATGGGGGAAGGGTAGCCTTTAGTCTCAGCCCGCCTTGGCCAGTGTCCGCGTGGTGCTGCGGCGGCCGTCGACGGAGACCGGAACGTCGCCTTCGACGGTCACCCGCCGCATTACCCGACGCGCTGTTCCATAGTCGTCGATCGCATAGTGCTGGGTCGCGCGGTTGTCCCAGATGGCGACGTCGCCCGCGCGCCAGCGCCAACGGACGGTGTTCTCCTGCCGCGTGACATAGCTCTGCAGCAGCTGGAACAGGTTGGCGGAGGCGTCGCTGGAATAGCCCTTCAGTCGGCGCACGAACTGACCCAGCACCAGGGTGCGTTCGCCGGTCTCGGGATGGACCCGCACGACCGGGTGGTCGGTCTCAAAGACCGTGGAGGCGAACACTTCGCGGTAGCGTTTGGCCGCTTCTTCCGAGGCGGCGGGCTTGGCGGAGGCGTAGTCGTAGAGGTTGGAATGGGTGGCCCAAAGGCTCTCCGCCAACGCCTTCAGCTCGACCGGCAGGTCGTCGTAAGCCTTGGCGGTATTGGCCCAGACGGTGTCGCCGCCGGCTTCCGGAACCACCACCGCGCGCAGGACCGAGGCCTGGGGATAGGCTTCCGAGAAGGTGATGTCCGTATGCCAGCTGTTGGCGCGGCCGCCGCGATCGGCGTCTAGCTCAAGGATGTATTGGGTCCCGGTCAGCACGGGCACGGTGGGGTGGGCGACCGGGGAGCCAAGCAGGGCGGCGAAACCTTCCTGGTCGCCGTCGCTCAGGTGATGCTGGTCGCGAAAGAAGACCACCTTGTGCTTCAGCAGTGCGGCGCGGATCGCGGCGACGGTCTCCGGCGCGAGATCGGGCGACAGGCGCACGCCCGCGATTTCGGCGCCGATGCGGCCGGCGACGGGGATCACCGTCAGGATGTTGTTGGCGATCGGCAGATTTCCATCGGCGCTCATGGTGTTTCCTTTCAGTGAGGCGAGGTGGGGAGACGGCGGGTCACTCGGCGGCGACCGCGATGGGGGAGGAGCCATTGCGGGCGTCGAGGGCCCGGCGGATCTCGGCGTGACGATGCTCGTTCAGCGGAAAGCCAGCGATCATCAGGGCCGAGGCGATATGAGACAGGGCCGGGCCGAGGGCGAACACCAGCTTCAGCCCCAGCAAGGCCTCCGGCGTGTTGTGAACGCCCGGCTTGAAACCCAGGAAGGCGACCAGGGGCAGGGCGATGCCGACCGCGGCGGCGGTGGCGCTCTTGCCCGAGACGCTGAAGGCCGAGAACAGCAGGCCAGGGTAGGCGCGGCCGCGCTCCAACGCCTGTTTGTCGGCCAGGTCGGCGACGATCGAGCGCAGCATCAGATTGCCGGAGCCCTGCGACAAACCCTGGGCCAGGGTCAGGCCGAGAAGCAGGGCGAATCCACCGGGGCCGACGAACAGCAGGCCGAGATTGATGACCGCCTGCAGCAGCTCGGCGGCGACGATCGTGCGCGCCTTGCCGAACCGGTAGCCGACTTTCAGCCAGATCGGTCCGGCGAAGACGCCGAACACGAACTGCAGCAGAAACAGCAGGCTGCCCCAGCGCGGCAGGCCCATGTACTGGACCACGAAGAAGACGAACAGCGAGCCGCGAATGGTCTGGCCGAGGGTGACGGCGAAGTCGGAGCCCAGAACGCGCAGCAGCAGGGGATCGGTGAAGACGCTGGCCAGGAGTAGGCGGAGCGGGACTCGCCGATTCCGGGCCGGCGCGGCGGACTCCTTGAAGGCGAACAGGCCGCCGATCAGCCCGGGCAGGAGCGTGACCAGAATAAAGCCTCCCATGGCCGTGATCTTAGCGCGCGGCTGGCCGGAGCCGAGCTGATCGATCAAGGCTGGGATGACCAGCACCAACAACAGGCCGGCGGCGGCCATGGTCTGGACGTAGGTCACGACGCGGCTGCGCTCGTGATAGCCCGCCGCGAGGTCGCCGCTCCAGGCGGAGACTGGAATCTGGATCATGGTCCAGCCCAGGTAGAAGACGAACAGGGCGCCGGCGAGATAGGGCCAGCCGATATGGGTTGGTGGGGCGAACAGGGCCAGCGAAGCCAGGCCAAACAGCACCCCGCCTGCGGCGATCCAGGGGCGGCGCCGGCCAAACCGGGTCGCGGTCTGGTCGGACAGGACGCCCACCAGCGGATCGGCGAAGGCGTCCCACAGCCGGCCGATCATGAACACCAGACCGACGACGGTCAGGCCGAGTCCCGCCTGCTGGGCATAGTAGGCCGGCAGATAAACGGCCAGCGGCAGGCCGGCGCCTGCGATCGGTAAGGTCACCAGCGAGAAGGCAAGCAGCCGCCAGCCGCCGATGCGTCCCGCGCTGGAGGGATCATGAACGGCGGCTGGCGGGGTGTCGGCGGTTGAGGAATAGGAGGTCATGGGCGCTGAGCGTGTGAGTTTCTATGAGGAGGGTCCGCTCGCACTCGCAGAGCCAAAAACCGCCCGTCGATCGCGACAGCCGAAACCTGGGCCGAGGATCGTTCACCGCCAACTCAGAAAACCTAATATTCCTATCAAATTTATATGCATAACCTCGGCGCGACCGTTTTCGCCTTGCGTATTTGCGATGAGCCTGAGGGCAGCGCGTCGGTGGTTGTTCAGGAAAATTAGTTAAATCAAATTGTTACTGCCGATCCGGGTGACACCTATCCCGAGGTTGGACTGCTGAATGCCGCCCTCACGATCCAAAACAATATAAAATTGATAGGAATTATAGAAAAACTCAGATGCGGTCTGCGCGAGCGTGGCTATGAGCCTTGCCGCAATCGCTACCCGACGCCGGGTGACGCGACAGCCGGGCTGGGGGCGCCCGCCGGTTGCCGAGAAAACCGCATCGCTCTCATCAAGGATATTGTCTTCATGTTTATCAGCGTTGCTGAGTCCCATCGTTTTGGAACCGGGGCCCGCCGGATGGCCGCCCTGTTCGGCGCCACCGCACTCACGGCCCTTGCCGCCGCCCATCCTGTCGCCGCCCATCCTGTCGCCGCTCAGGCCGCCTCCGCCCAGGCGCCCGCGGCGACCGACCCTGCCTCGGCCCAGCCGGCCGCGGTCGCCGTCGGCGAGGTCGTGGTCACCGCCCGCCACCGCTCGGAAGACGTCCAGAAGGTGCCGGTGGCCGTCAGCGTGCTCGGCGGTCAGTTCCTGGCCAAGACCAACACCACCAACATCGCCCAGATCTCTCAGTTCGTACCGAGTGTTCAGTTCAGCTTCTTCAACGCGCGCAACGCCAACATCAACATCCGCGGGCTCGGCAACAACGTCGGCCTGGCCAGCGACGGCCTGGAGCCGGGGGTCGGCTTCTATATCGACGGCGTCTATTACGACCGACCGGCGACAGCGACCTTCGACCTGGTCGACATCGACCGGGTCGAGGTTCTGCGCGGGCCGCAAGGCACCCTGTTCGGCAAGAACACCACCGCCGGCGCCATCAACATCTCCACCGCGGCGCCCACCTTCACGCCTCAGGCGTTGGCCGAGATCAGCGGCGGAAACTACGGCTACTTCCAGGCCAAGCTGGCCGCGTCTGGCCCGCTCGTCGGCGATGTGCTGGCGGGTCGGATTTCAATAGCCACCACCACGCGGGAAGGGCTGGTCACCAACGTCGACGACAATAACAAGGTCAACGGCTATCAGGACCTGACCGTGCGCGCGCAGCTGCTTTATGAGCCGACCAGCAACTTCAAGCTTCGGTTCATCGGCGACTACAGCAAGCAGGACACCAACTGCTGCGACCTGGTGCTGGCTGGCGTGGCGTCGCCACCGAACGGAAAAAATTTCTACGCCTATGCCCAGGCGTTCGGCTACACGCCGGTGGTCAATCCTGCGGCCCGGCAGGCCGACACCAATTCGCCGATCTTCGCCCGCCAGGAGACCGGCGGCCTGTCCGCCCAGGCGGATTGGAGCAATTCCCAGATCGCCATCACCTCGGTCACCGCCTGGCGGTTCTGGAACTGGTGGCCGTCGAACGACGGCGACTACACGCCTCTGAACGTCATCAACACCACGCAGAATGGCGACTATCAGAACCAGATCAGCCAGGAGCTGCGGATCGCCTCGGTCGGCAATAATCGCGTCGACTATGTCGGCGGCCTCTATGTCTACCATGAGCAGATTTCGGCGATCGGCCAGCTGTCGTTCGGCAACGCGGCCAGCTATTTCCTGCTGAACCCGTCGATCCCGTCCCTCGTCGCCAACGGCTATACGCAGAACTTTACCACCAGTGTCGACACCACCAGCCTGGCGGCTTTCGGTCAGGCGGTCTGGCACGTCACGCCGAAATGGAACCTGACCGGTGGTCTGCGCTACACCTATGACGAAAAGTACGGCTCGCTCAATCAGGTCGCATCCGGCGGCGTGCCGCTCACGGGCGCGCTAGCGGCCCTCGCGCCCTACCGCGCGGCGCTCGGGACGTCAGATGCTTTCAGCGTCACCAGCGATAAGGGCGATCTGTCTGGCCAGGCGGACATCTCCTACCAGGCCACCGACAACATCCTGGCCTATGTGAACTACGCCAAGGGCTACAAGTCGGCCGGCCTGAACGTGGTGCAACTGCCGGCGGGCGCCAGTCCGGTGGTGGCGCCTGAGTCCATCGACAGTGTCGAGGCGGGCTTGAAGACGAGGTTGCTCGACCGCCGCGTGACCTTGAACGTCGACGCCTTCTGGGAACAGGACGACAACTATCAGGCCAACATCTACGATCCCACGCTGGGTAAACAATATCTGTCCAATGTGCCCGAGGTTCGGTCCGAGGGGGTCGAGGCCGACCTGCACGCCCAGCCGACGGAAAACCTGTCGCTCTATTCCTCGGTCACCTACGACGACGCCATCTACCAAAAATACCCCGCCGCGCCCTGCGGCCTGGAGAACATCACCAAGGCGTCCTGCAATCTCGACGGGCGGCCGTTGGCGGGCACGTCGCTGTGGACCGTTTCGGCCGGCGGCGAGTATCAGCAGCCGCTTAATTTAGGAGCCAAGCAGGTGCAGGCCTATGTCGGCGCCGACTACAGCTATCGCTCGTCCACCTATTCGGCGGCGACGGATTCGATTTATTCGGTCTTGCCGCAGCTTGGTTTGATCAATGCCCGCCTCGGCGTTCGTTCGGTCGACGGGCGTTGGGACGCCTACATCTGGTCCCGGAACCTGGGCGCGACCAAATACTTCACCTTCGTCGCCGCCGGCGTCGGCAACACCGGCGCACTCTATGCCCAGCTCGGCGACCCGCAGACCTTCGGCGGGACGATCCGGCTGAAATACTAGCGACCTGTCAGGCGGGCGGGTCTTCGGTCCACGGATTGAAGACCGGCCCGCCCCAGCCTTTAAAGTCATCCAAGTTGCGTGTGACGAGCGTCAGGTTATGGGCCTCGGCCGTCGCCGCGATGAAGCCGTCCATGACGTCGATCGGACGTCCCGCACGCTTGGCCCGAACGAGAATCCGCCCCCAGCAGCTGGCGACGGGCTCGTCGATCGGCAAAAGGCGCTCGTCGAAATAGGGAATGAGCTGATCGCTGACCCAGGTCTCGAGTTCGGTCCGACGACGCCCCGGATCTCGACCCTCGACGCCGAACCTCACCTCGGCAATGCTGACCGCGCTGAGAAAAAGGTCGTGCGATGGAATGAATCCGAGCCACTTGCGAACGTTGGGATTGGGCGAGTCGCTTGCCCATTCGGATATGACATCGGTGTCGAGCAGGTAGGTCAAAATTCGAAGTCGCGCATCTTTCCGCGCATGCGCTCGAATTCAACGCCCGATCCTCTCAATGGCGACCGGTCCAGAAAATCAGCTAGGCTTTCTTGGGTCGCCGCCTTCTTGGCCCACGCCGATGGTGAGACGACGACCGCGGCGGGTTTGCCGTTGCGCGTCACCTGCTGTGGCCCGTCCGTTTCAGCCCTGTCCAGCAGTTCGCTGAATTTCGCCTTGGCTTCAGCAACACTCCAGGTTCTGTCCGTCATCGCGCGCCTCCATGACCACAATGACCAATCTAGTCATTCTGGTCATTTCAGCAAGGCTGCGCCTATTCCAGATCTTCGGCCAGGATCGCCATTTCGAACATGAAGGAGCCGGGCTCGTCTTCGTCTTCGTAGATGACGCCGATGAATTCGCCCTTCAGTTCGACCTCGGCGGAATCCTTCTGCTTCGGGCGCGCGATCACGGACACGTGGGGATTGCCGAAGGTGCGCTTCAGGTGCGCCTCGACGCGCTTCAGGTCGGTCTCTTTCACGGTCGGTCTCCGGCGGGGGCAGATTCGGCGCGAACCTAGCCCGATCCGCGCATAGAGCAACCCTTCGCTCGGCCCCGGGGCGCCCGATCAGCCGGTCGGGTCGTCGTAGGCGTGTTCGGCCAGGGTGTGATCCATGGTCTTGGCCGGCTCTTCGCAGGTCGGGCAGTTGACCAGCCGGGCCGGCACGCCGACGGCGGTACAGCCCGGAGGCACCGGGCGCAGGACCACGGCGCCGGAAGCGATCTTGGCATAGTCGCCGATGACGATGTTGCCGATCACCGTGGCCCCGGCGCCCAGAAGCACGCCTTTGCCGATCTTCGGATGCCGGTCGCCGCGCTCTGCGCCCGTGCCGCCCAGGGTCACGCCTTGCAGCATGGAGACGTCGTCGCCGATCACCGCGGTCTCGCCGATGACGATGCCGGTGCCGTGGTCGATGAAGACGCCCGAGCCGACCTTGGTGGCCGGATTGATGTCCACCTGGAACACCTCCGACATGCGGCTCTGCAGGTAGAAGGCCATGGTCTCGCGCCGTTGGCCATGCAGCCAGTGCGCCACGCGATGCGTCTGCAGCGCCAGGAAGCCTTTGAAGAAGAGGAAGGGCTGCATATAGCCCTTGCAGGCCGGGTCACGCTCGAACACGGCGCGCAGATCGGCCTCGGCCATGGCGATCAGGTTCGGGTCGGAGCCATAGGCCTCCTCGGCGATCTCGCGCACGCTCATGGCGCGCAGCTCCTGGTCGCCGATCTTGCGGGCCAGCTGATAGGACAGCGCCTCGGCCAGACCGTCGTGCTTGAGGATGGTGGAATGCAGCAGGGACGCCAGGCCAGGCTCGGTCTGGGCGGCGTGGGAGGCTTCGTTGCGCAGGGAGGCCCAGACGGGCGGAGGGTTGTCGGCCGCAACCACTTCGAGACGTTGTGACATGGCCGGGCTTCTCCCCAAGATCGGCGCAACAGTCGCCGAGGCCGCTTAATATAGCGTTCGGCGGGCGGACAGGACATCCGTCCCCTTTCGCGCATATGGTGGAGCGCCCATCTGGGCGCCAGGGCCGCCGGCTTTTTCGGCGGCTCCGTGAATGGATCAGTTGATGACGACCCTTAAAGACCGCCTGCCACCCGAGCCTGAATTCGGCGAACCCCTGCCTATCGCGACGTCCCAGGCCGTGCTGGACTTCCTGGCTGTACGGCGCTCCGCCTCGGCTTCGACCCTGCGGGCGCCGGCGCCTAGCGCTGACCAGCTGCACGACCTGCTGCGGATCGCCGCGCGGGTTCCCGATCACGGCAAGCTGGCGCCCTGGCGGTTCATCCTGCTGGACGGCGAGAACAAGGCGCGGTTCGCCGAAGCGCTGGAGCAGATCGCGGAGACGGCGCCCGACCGCGACAAGCGCAAGGGCGCCCTGTTCAAGCTGAAGGTCCCTCCGCTGGCGGTGGTGGTGGTCTCGCGCCACATCGAGGGCAAGATTCCGGAGTGGGAACAGCGGATGTCGTCCGCCGCGGTCTGCACCAATCTGGTGATCGCCGCCCAGGCCATGGGCTTCGGCGCCAACTGGATCACCGACTGGTATGCCTACGACGACGCGGCTTCGGCGCTGCTGGGCTTAAGCGAAGGCGAGAAGGTGACGGGTTTCATCTATCTCGGAACGGCCGACGAAGCCCCGCAGGAGCGGGTGCGACCGGATGTGGATGCGCTCGTGAGTCGGTGGGGGTGACGCTGCTGGAACGTCGCCCAGGGATGGGCAGGGCTCCGTCGGCCCACCCGCCGCTATGCGACGGGCGTCTTGCGTAGGGAGGTCCAAGACGAGGTTGCGGCGAGCCGGCGCCCTGGCCTGCCCGCCACACGGTCAGGCCTCGTTGGCTTTCGCCGCCATCGTAGCCTTGGCCCACCAGACCAGCTCGTCGAGCGCGGTTTTGGCCGAAGGCAGCAGGTTCGCTTCGATCGTCTCGATCGGCTTGCCCTCGAACATTGGATGGATCGTCTGAGCGTCTCGGCCGCCGATGTGGACGGCGGCGTGGGTCGAAACCATCTGCAGCTCGATGCCGATCAGCCGCAGATGCTCAATGGCGCGCGCTGCGCCGACGCCGCCGTAGCCGATGGCGGTGAAGGGCTTGCGGGTCCACTCCTTGTAGGCCTGATCGAGTGCGTTCTTGAGCGCGCCGGTGATAGAGTGGTTGTATTCCGCCACCACGAAGATGAAGCCGTCGTAGCGCTCGATCGTCTTCTGCCAGCGGATCGCTTCCGGGTTCTGGCTGGGCGCCCACATGTTCGACGCCACCTCGTCGAAGAAGGGCAGGGGGTGGTCGCGCAGATCGACCAATTCGACGTGCATGTCGCCGCGGGCCTGGGCCTGCTTCAGGATCCATTGCGCCGGTGTGTCGGCGAACCGGGTAGGGCGGGTCGATCCGACGATGACGGCGATGCGGGGCTTAGAGTTCACGGTAACCTCATGTATGCTGGTTTCTCAAGGTAACCAGATTACGAAAGGTCGCTATGTCTGAACAAGAAGGCACTTTGGCGACACCAGGTGACCATGAGGATACCGCCCGCTGCGAAACCATCAGCCGGATGCTCGCAAGGATCAACGATAAGTGGACCATGCTGGTGGTGCGGGTGCTTGGGCGAGGCCCGCGCCGTTTCAATGCGTTGCGTCGCGAGGTCGGCGAGATCAGCCAGAAGGTGCTGGCGTCGACACTTCGGGACCTCGAAGAAAACGGCTTCGTGTCTCGGACAGTCACCCCCGTCACACCGCCTCAGGTCGAGTACGCGCTCACGGATCTTGGCCAGGAGTTCCTCTGTCCGGTTCGGGCGTTCGCCGAGTGGGTGATCTCAAACTCATCCCGCATGGACGCGGCCCGCGCGGCGTATGCGGAGCGTCGCGCGAGCGAATAGGTCCCGTCACAAGGGCGGGGATGGCGAGGAGGGAAGGGCTAACCTCGCCCGCGATAGGGCGACACGCCCTGATCCGGCAGCCACAGCCCCTCGGGCGGCGGGCCGGATTGCCAGAAGACGTCGATGGGGATGCCGCCGCGGGGGTACCAGTAGCCGCCGATGCGCAGCCAGTGGGGCTGGACCACGTCCATGATTTTGCGCGCCACATCGATGGTGCAGCCTTCGTGGAAGGCGCCGTGGTTGCGGAACGAGGTGAGGTAGAGCTTCAGCGACTTGGACTCCACCAACCATTCGCTCGGCGCATAGTCGATCACCAGATGGGCGAAGTCGGGCTGGCCGGTCACCGGGCACAGGCTGGTAAACTCCGGCGCGGTGAAGCGGGCCAGATAGATCAGGTCTGGATGCGGATTGGGCGCGCGCTCCAGCACGGCCTCTTCAGGGCTGGCGGGGATGGCGGTCTGGTGGCCGAGCTGGCTCAGGCTGGCGGGGGTGTCTTTCGTCATGGCCGCAAACCTAGTGGCTCCTTCGCCCGCGACAAGCGCGCGGCGCCTGATTATGGTCGCGGCAAATGCATGTAAGCAGATGGGGGAGGCGACATTGAGCGCGGATTTCGACGGCAAGATCGTGGTGGTGACCGGAGCCTCGACCGGGCTCGGTCGGGCGATTGCGCTGGAGGTCGCCGGGCGCGGCGCGCGGGCGGTGGTGGTCAACTACGCGAACAGCGCCGCCGAGGCCGAGGAAACCGCCGCCATGGTGCGCGAGGCGGGGGCCGAAGCGGTCCTGGTCCGCGCCGATGTAGGCGAGGACGACAGCTGCATCGCAATCGCCAAGGCCGCCGAAGGCTTTGGGCGAATCGACGCCCTGTTCAACAACGCCGGCATCACCCGCTTTGCCCGCGACCACTCAAATCTGGACGCGGTATCGGCCGACGACTTTTTGGCCATCTACCGAATCAATGTGGTCGGCGGCTTCCAGATGGTCCGCGCCGCGCGTTCGCTGCTGGAAGCCGGCGAATCGCCGGGCGCGGTGGTGATGACCTCGTCGATCGCAGGCGTAGCGGGAATCGGCTCGTCGGTGGCCTATGCCGCATCCAAGGGCGCGCTCAACACCATGACCATCTCCCTGGCGCGGGCGTTGGCGCCGAAGATCCGCGTTAACGCCGTCTGCCCGGGCTTCATCGACACGCCCTGGTTCGGGCGGGGGCTGGATGAGGATGCTCTGGAACGGATGCGCGCCGGCGTCGCCGCTTCCACGCCTTTGAAGGTGGCCTCCAAGGCGGAAGACATTGCCGCGGCTGCGGTTTTTCTGGCCTCGCCCGCCTCGCGGCACGTGACCGGAGAGACCCTGCTGGTCGATGCCGGCTCCCATCTGGGCTATGCGCCGCTGGTCGCGCGATAGCGTTCTTATAGTCCTTTATCCTGGAAAGCCGGAATAGGCCGCGAACCTTGACGGCCGGCGGCGCTATGACGCCTCCAGGTTCGATGGAGGGATCGGGGATGACAACCGGGAGTGGCCGCGGGCGGGTTCCGCTCAAAAAAGCGGCTTATGGGCGAATAGTGGCGCCGGCGCATCAGGCGCCCACAAATTGGCCACAGCTGAGCCGGAACGCCTTTTAACTGATCAGCTTCCAGGCCACATCGCCGCCGCCGACCGGCGCCGTTGATCCGGCGTGCGGCCCTTGTGATGCTCTAACGGCATCGAGGGGCGGGCTACGACAAGAGTGAAGTCTGATGCGTGATTGCGTGACTGAAGCGCGATCAAGGGGACAGTAAATCCTTGACGTTGCGTCATGCGGTCAAGAGCTCGAGCGTTGCCTAAGCGTGCGAATTAAGACCCCCCGCGACTCTCAACGCGGGTGACAAAAGACTGCGTCATTCCCCGCCTCAGAGCGGGGCCAAAAAAACTAAGGGGATATCATGAACTATCGCTTCACTACTCTGCTGGCCTCGACCGCCAGCGCTATCGCCGCGCTCGCGGCGACGGCCGCTTTCGCCGATGACACGACCACGCCGGCCGCCGCCGCGCCAGCCGCCGCCCCGGCGCCGGCCGCGCCGTCGCCCGCGCCCTATCCGGCGATGTCGGCTTCGCTGGCGGCCAACGCCCCGCCGCTGACTTTCGACCTGGGTATCCTGGGCAGCAAGGTGACCATCGGCGGCGTGCTGAGTGGCTACGCTCAAGCGCAAAGCAACCCGGTGTTCAACGGCTCGACTGGCAAGACTGACCAAAAGTCGACCATCGACCTGAGCAACGCTCAGCTGTTCATCAACAAGTCCGATGGCGTCATCCAATATTTCGTCCAGGTCGGCGCCTACTCGCTGCCGAGCCTCAGCGACCTGCCCTACACGGGTTCGTCGAAAGCGCCGGCCGCCGACTTCGGCAACCTGCCCCAAGGCTTCCTGAAGATCGTGCCGAACAGCACCTTCTCGTTTGAAATCGGCGCTCTGCCGACCCTGGTTGGTGACGAATACACCTTCACCTTCGAGAACCTGAACGTCGAACGTGGTCTGCTGTGGGGCGTCGAGCCCGCGGTCAGCCGCGGCGTGCAAGGCAACGCCACCTTCGGACCGCTGGCCATCTCCTTGGCTTGGACCGACGGCTTCTACTCCAACAAGTACAACACCATCTCCGGCCTCGCGACCTGGACGATCAACGCCACCAACACCCTGGCGTTCGACTTCCAGACCCCGACCGACAAGCAGAACGTGATCACCTCGATCACTTCGCCGGTGCTGGACAACGAAACCATCTACAACCTGATGTACACGACCACCGTCGGTCAGTGGATCATCAATCCCTACCTGCAGTACACCTCGGTTTCGGCCAACACCGCCGTTGGTTATGGCAAGGAAGAGAGCTGGGGCGCCGCCCTGCTGGTCAACTACGCCTTTGACGCCAAGTCGGCCCTCGCCGGCGTCAGCATTCCGTTCCGTATTGAGTACATGAGCACGCAAGGGACCGAGGTCAACGCGCCGAACGTCCTGTACGGCCCGGGCAGCAACGCCTGGTCGTTCACCGTGACCCCGACCTATCAGTTCAAGCAGTACTTCATCCGAGCCGAAGCCTCCTACGTGACCGCCAGCAAGGTGATCACCCCGGACGGCTACGGGTTCAGCGGCGACAAGAACTCGCAAGTGCGCGGGATCATCGAAACCGGCGTGCTGTTCTAGCCTTTGGTGCTTCAAGGTTCGCGGCCATTCTCCCTGGCCGCGACCCTTCCTTCCTCGAATGAGGATGACGGGGCGGCCCATTGGGCCGCCCCGTTTCTATTTCAGGGTATGTTTTACGGGACGTTTGGCCGGTATTTGTTCAAACGACCGTTCGCGGCGGTTGCGCCCCGCATTTGGCCGCCTGATAATGAGTCCGGGCCAGCCGCAAAACGGCGGCCGAGCGATCACAAGGCGGCGCACCGCCATTCATAGGAAGCCGCGTCCGCGATAAGCCGGACCGGCGCGGAGGATTTTAAGATGGCGTGGGATTTCGAAACCGACCCCGAATTTCAGAAGAAACTCGACTGGATCGAGGAGTTCATGGAGACGGAGGTCGAACCCCTGTCCCACCTCGGCATGGCGGCCTACGGCCCCGGCGGTCGGGAAAAGTTCATCAAGCCGTTGCAGCAGAAGGTGAAGGATCAGGGCCTGTGGGCCTGCCACCTCGGCCCCGAATTGGGCGGCCAGGGCTATGGCCAGCTGAAACTCGCGCTCATGAATGAAAAGCTGGGCCGCAACAGCCTGGCTCCCTCCGTCTTCGGCTGTCAGGCGCCCGACACCGGCAACGCCGAAATCATCGCCCACTATGGCTCCGACGAGCAGAAGGAACAGTGGCTGTGGCCGCTGCTGAACGGCGACATCCGCTCGGCCTTCTCCATGAGCGAGCCCACCGGCGGCTCCGATCCGCTGACCTTCAAGACCACCGCCAGGCTGGAAGGCGACGAGTGGGTCATCAATGGTGAGAAGTGGTTCTCCACCGGCGCCCGCTGGTCGACCATCCTGATCGTCTACGCCATCACCGATCCAGACGAGAAGGACCCCTATCGCCGGACCTCGATGTTCATCGTGCCCACCAAGACTCCGGGCGTGGAAATCCTCCGCAATGTCGGCGTCGGCGCCAATGACGGCTCCGAAGGCTATGTCCGCTACAACAACGTTCGCGTGCCCTATGGCGCCCTGTTGGGTCCGCGCGGCCAGGCCTTCATCATCGCCCAGACCCGCCTGGGCGGCGGCCGGGTGCACCACGCCATGCGCACTGTCGGCGCCTGCGCCAAGGCCTTGGACCTGATGTGCCAGCGCGCTGTCTCCCGCAGCACCCGCGATGGAAAGCTGGCCGATTTCCAGATGGTGCAGGCGCAGATCGCCGACAGCTGGATCCAGCTGGAGCAGTTCCGCCTGCTGGTGATGCGCACCGCCTGGCTGATCGATAAGCACAAGGATTACAACAAGGTGCGCAAGGACATCGCCGCCATCAAGGTGGCGATGCCGACCGTCTATCACGACATTGCGGCCAAGGCCTTGCACATCCACGGCGCGCTTGGCGTGTCCAACGAAATGCCCTTCATGGGCATGGTGACCTCGTCCTTCGTGATGGGCATCGCCGATGGTCCGACCGAGGTCCACAAGGTCACCGTCGCCAAGCAGATCCTCAAGGACTACACGCCGTCCAACGAGCTGTTCCCGGCCTATCACCTGCCGCGCCAGCGGGAGGCGGCTCAAGAGCGTTACGCCACTGAGCTGAAAGAGCTGAAGGCGGACTGGGAAAAGCGGAAAGAAACCGCAGACGCGTCGGCTTAAGTAAAGATCGAGTCCCTTCTCCCCCTTGAGGGAGAAGGGCATCGTTCTCTGGACGGCCTCGGTTTCCTGCGGCATTCGTTGCCTGAAGGCCTGCATTGGCCCCGCAACCGGACTCGTCGATGGCCCCCTCGCAAACCGCCCCCCTCATCGTCGGCATCGGCGGCACCACCCGGGCCAACTCGACCAGCGAGCGGACGCTGACCAAGGCGCTTGAGGCGGCCGAGCGGGCAGGCGCGCGCACCCTGTTGTTCAACGGCGCCTTCCTGTCGAAGCTGCCGATCTATGATCCCAGCGCCAGCGAGGCTTCGCCGGAATACGCCGAGTTGATCGAGGGCGTTCGCCAGGCCGATGGGGTGCTGGTGGCGACGCCCGGCTACCACGGCTCGGTCTCGGGCCTGGTCAAGAACGCCCTGGACAGTCTGGAAGGCCTGCGAACCGACGCGCGCCCCTACTTTGACGGCCGGGCGATCGGCTGCATCGTCACCGCCGACGGCTGGCAGGCCTGCGGCACCACCTTGTCGGCCCTGCGCACCATCATCCACGCCCTGCGCGGCTGGCCGACGCCCATGGGTGTGACCTTCAACCCGTCGTCAAGCCCGCTGTTCGACGACGCCGGCGCGTTCACCGAGGCGCGCGATGCGAACCAGATCGCGATGATGATTGGGCAGGTGCTGGAGTTCGCTCGGGCGCGGCGCGGTTAAGACGCAGACTTCTGGCGGGGCCGACAAGTGCGGTTTGAATAGTCATGTCGAGATCGATCCGCCTTCTGGCCTTGCTGCAACTGCTGCGCGGGCGTCGCACGCCGATCACGGCCGCCGCGATGGCGCGCGAACTGGAGGTTTCGGAGCGCACAGTCTATCGCGACATCGCCGCGCTGATCGCGGAAGGCGCGCCGCTCGCGGGCGAGGCCGGCATTGGCTACGTCTTGAAGCCAGGGCTGTTCCTGCCGCCTCTCATGCTCGAGGACGAAGAGATCGAGGCGGTGCTGCTTGGCCTGCGGTACGTGGATCAGCGCGGCGACGAGCCCTTGCGCAAGGCCGCCGCCAAGGCGATGGCCAAGATCGACGCCGTTCTTTCCCCGGCCGCCAGGGCCGCGCGCGACGCTTCGACGATCCTGCCAGAGCCGGCGGCCCGGTTTCCGCCCGACGCCGTGCCGCTATCCGTCTTGCGCGATGCGATCCGAGCTCAACGCAAGCTTAGGATCAGCTATGCCGATGGCGGCGGCAGTCCAACCGAGCGGACGGTCTGGCCCTTCGCGCTGGCCTTCATGGACCAGGCCAGGGTGCTAGCCGCATGGTGCGAGCTTCGGCAGGATTTCCGCATGTTTCGGACCGACCGCATCGCCGCTGCTGAACAGGGCGAGCGGTACCCCGAACGTCGCGCCGTTCTGCTGAAGCGCTTCAACGCGCAGATCGCCGCGCGGGAGGTCGCCGGCGCTGCTCCTGACAGAAACTGACAGCACCAGTCTCCATATCGTCTTCAAGACGCAAAGGAGACCATCATGCAGAACATCACCAACGACCTTCCCGCGGTCATCAGGGCCCACATCGCCGCTCATAACCGCCCCGATCCCGATGGCTTCATGGCGACCTTCTCCGAAGACGCTTTGCTCAACGACGCCAAACGGGAGTTCGTCGGCCAGGCTGCGATCAGAGCCTGGGCCGACAAGGAGATTTTCGGGGACCATGTCACCATGGAGGTTCGGTCGGCCTACCGAAACGGCGAAAGCAATATCGTCCTTCACGCCAAGATCGAAGGTGACTTCGACAAGACCAACCTGCCTGACCCAGTGGTTCTGTCCTACTATTTCACCCTGGAGGTGAACCGCATCGCCCAGCTCGTCATCCTGCTGAACAAATCGACCTGGAGCGCCACTAACGGTTGACCATGCCGCAGGGCCGCCGCGCCAACGCCAAGCTCCATCCATACGGACTACCGCATGCGTCTCAGCGTGATGAGGGCCAGCCTTGTGACCCACTGACGCGGCGCGGGCCGCGCGAGTTCCACCCACACGCCAGCGGTTATCGCGTCGGCGCGGTCAGCGGCGCATCGGTTCTCCAGGTTTCGCCGCTCTGCTCGGCTGCGGCGCCGGCGGTGTAGAGGGCGCTGAGATGGGCGGCGCTAAAGTCGAGCGGCGCGTCGCTCAGGGTAAGCGGCATGGACGCCACCATAAGATCGCATCCACGATAATGGCAGAACTCGAAGGTGTTCAGCACCAGGGCGCGAATGGACGCCTTGGCGCCGGCCGCAATGGTGCGCGTGAGGATCGGGATGGTGGAGCGGGGCGTGACGGCGAAGGCGCTGTCCAGCTGGCCATTGATCAGCACGTAAAGGCGCAGCCGGAACGGCGACAGCGCGGTCGCGCCCTGATCGAGCAGCACGGTGAGTGGGATGGCGAAGAAGGCGCTGTCGGTCTGCCCGTCCACGTGCATCTCGGTGAAGTGGCGCCGACCGGCCTGGACCGGGATCATGCTCGGCGGGAAGACGCCTGGCACGCTGGCTGAAGCGACCAGGACCTGGATCATCAATTCGCGGGCGGGCGCCCCGCCCTTGGATGCGATCGCGCCCATATCCCAGATCACCAACTGGCCAGTGTCGAGATCGGTCGTGCCGACGAGAAGTCGGCGTCCCTTGGCGTGCTCGGCGGCGATAGCGCTTACCAGGTCGTCCGTGACGAACCGGCGCACCAGCTGCTCCAACGGCGCCTTGCTGAAAAGGCCGGTGTCGAACAGGCCGCCAAGGCCGCGGCTCTGAAGCAGGTGGCTGGTTTGCGGCCCGCTGAAGGCGTCTTCGAGCAACTCCGTCCATCGTCCACCCGCGAAGACCAGTGGCGCGGTCAGGGCGCCGGTGCTGACGCCGGTGACGATCTGAAACTTTGGCTCCTGTCCGCTCCGCGCCCAGGCCTGCAGCAGGCCCGCGCCAAAGGCGCCGTTAGCGCCGCCGCCGGATATCGCCAGAACATTGAAGTGCCCTTGCGCGTCCGGCCTGATCGCGGCCCGCAGGTTCGCCGCGTACTCAAGCTGGTCCTGGGTATAGCGGATATGGCTGAAGCCGGGCGGCGAGGCCTTGGCCTGGTCCGCCGCCGTGAAGGAAGTCCGAGGCAAGGTGACGCAAGCGCCCAGCAGGATGGGCAGAAGCAGCAAGATCATCGCCGAGCGGATGCGAGGAACGCCCTTGTCCAGGCGATCTGGCCGCCATGACTTCCGGTTCATGAGGTCAGATCGTGTGGCGCTCATGGGGAATCCTGCGGCTCAGCCGGCGCAGTATGCCATGGCCTCGCTCGCCGGACCCAATGATCTGATGTTTGCCGCGCCCGCTCTCATCGGCGCGCCCTCCCGCCTATGCAAGACGGAGAGGACGGCGCCATCCTTATGTGCTGGCGGCCACGTGGACGGCGTTTTCGCGCGCCGCGGCGGAACTGGCGTCAGGAACCTGGCCGACCAGTTCCTCGAACAGGGCGCGGTAGTGGATCATGGCCTGACGCAGGGCCTCGGTATCCGCCCCGTCTTCGCCGCGACGGATCGCGATGTCGTGGCCGGCCCGGTAGTTCGATACGACCTCGGCATGATCCACCGACAGGTCGGCGGCGCGCTGATCGAAGTCCGCCATGGGATAGCCGCGCACGGCCATGACGTTGGTCAGCAGCTCATCAGCCCGCGCCACGGCGCCTGTCGGATTGGACACGAAGGCGGCCTCTACATCGTGCCAGGATAAGGAAAAGCGCGAGCGGTCCTCTGACGTCAGCGGCGTGAGCGCATAGGCGTGGACGCGCTTTTCGCGTTCGCGAAGTTCTTCCTCGGCCTTGCGCCGGCCGCCAACGGTCTCAACCGTGTGATCGTACTCAGCGCCGTAGCGGCTGTGCAGCCGGCGGCTGCGGGCGGCCCGCGCGATCAAGGCGATCAGGCCAATGGCGATCGCGATGACGACAACGGCGATGATGATGATGATGGTGGTATTGGCGTCCATGGGTCACTCCTTGGAACCGGCGTCAGGTTGCGACCAGGAATGGCGTCCGGCCGAGCGTGCAGCTCAAACGGCTGGCTGGCGCCGCTGTTCCAATGGTCGAGCTTACGGGCGACGCTCCGCGAGGCCTGCCTTCCTAGCCCACCATCGCCCCTTCGACCTCGTCCACACCGCCGGGGTGGACGCCGTCCATGGGGGAGCCGCCAGGGCCGCGAACAGGCTCCAGCATGCGGGACTTCCGCCAGTTGCCGAACTTGTAATAGAGGCCGGTGAGGACGGCGGAGGTGATGGTGCCGAGCGGGAACGACCACCAGATGGCGTCGGAGCCGAAGTGCGGGGTCATGAAGGCCGCTAACGGCACCCGGATGATCCACATGGACACCGCCAGGATGATCAGCGGCGGGATCACCGCGCCGGTCGAGCGGACGACGCCGGACAAGGCGAAGGTGGCGTTGAACAGCACGAAGGCCCAGATCACCTCGCGATTGATGTGCAGGGCGATCGGAATGGTCGGTGAGCCGGCCGGCAGGAAGAGATAGAGCGGCAGCGGACCCAGCAGGTAGATGACCAGGGTGCAGGCGCCGGCGACTCCCAGGGCGGTGAAGACGCCGGAGCGGGCGATCTTCTCGACCCGGTCCCAGCGGTTGGCGCCGACGTTCTGCGCCGCCATCGACGAGACGGACTGGCCGATCGCCATGCCGGGCATCTGGATATAGTTCCAGACGAAGGACGCTCCGCCATAGGCTGCGGCGGTGACGGCGCCATAGCGATTGACGAAGCTGAACATCACCACCGAGGCCCCCGACATCAGGAACATCTGCAGGCTCATGGGAAAGCCCCGGCGGATCAGTGGCCAGATGATGGTGAAGTCCGGCTTCAGCAGGGCGAACTCGCTGGGCCACAGCACCAGCACGCTTCGCTTGCGATAGAGCCAGGCGCCCAGCAGCATGAAGGACACGCCCTGGCCGATCAGGGTGGACGTGGCGGAGCCTGCTATACCTAGGCGGGGAAAAGGCCCGATGCCGCGGATCAGCATGGGATTCAGGGTGGCGTCCAGCACCGTCGCCAGGGCCATGAAATAGAAGGGCGTGCGGGAGTCTCCCGCGCCGCGCTGGGCCATCTGCATGAACATGAAGAAGTAGGTGAAAGGCATCGCCGCGAACATGATCCGCAGATAGATGACCGCCTCGTCGCTGGCCGCCTGGGGCGTGTGCATCAGACCCAGCAGGAAGGGGGCGCCGACCCACCCCAGCAACGACAGGGTCATCGCCAGGATCAGGAAGAAGCAGGTGGCGCTGCCCATGATGCGCTTGACCATCGGCAGGTCGTGCGCGCCGACCGACTGTGCCACCAGGATGTTGGCGGCCATGGTCATGCCCATGATCGAGCTCTGCAGCAGGAACATCAGGGTGTTGGAGTTGGCCAGGGCGGTGATGGCCGACACACCCAGGGTGTGTGCGACCCAGAACTGGTTCACCGTGCCGTTCAGCGACTGCAGGATATTGCTGCCCATCAGAGGCAGGGAGAAGAAGATCAGCGTCTGGGTGATCGGGCCTTCGATCAGGTTCTGGCGCGATCCGCGCACCATGCCAGGCGCACTATTGTTTTGTGGGGGTCCGCGCGGCGGCCCTGGCGGGGGCGGCGACTCTTCTGGCTCGGACATGGGCGAAATAGAACCTAATCAATCGAATAGGCGGCCGAACATGCGGTCGCGGCGGCAATGAACAACTCGCCCGAATGGGGCGACTGGATCAATTCGGACTCAAAAACGACGAGTCCATGCGCCCTTATCTAATGGTCCGGCGCCCCCGGGTAAACCGCGCCGGCGCCGGCGAAGGTTCATCGAAGGGCCATTCAGGGCGCGGTCATGCCGGCTTTTCCCCCGCTGGCCATCACCTGGTTGGCCGCGGCCGCGGCGTCGCGAATGGCCGCGAGGTTGCGCTCATGGGTGGCCTTGTCGATCCGGTAGAAGAACAGCACCACTAGCGAAAGCGCCACCAGGCCCGCGTACATGGGCAGGAACAGCAGCGCCATGTGGCGCATGATGTCCCAGGGCACCGTCCCTTTCATGGCGTGAGCCGGGAAGTGAACCACGGTCAGCAGGCCGTTGGACAGGAAGATGCCCATGCCGGCGGTGATCTTGCTGACCAGGCCGTTGGCCGCGAACAACAGTCCTTCCGAACGCGCGCCGGTCTTGGCCGCATTATCCTCGGCCACGTCGGCCACCATGGATGAGACGATCACATAGCCGGTGATGCTGAGGCACAGCACGAACATGGAATCGACCACCAGGATCGGAAAGATCCACGGCGAAGTGTTAGGCGGCATCAGGCCGAGCAGCTTGAGCGTCATCGGGATCAGCGAGACGATCGTGGAGGTGGTGAAGAGCACGATCATCGTCATCTTCTTGCCCAGGGCCTTGGACAGGATCGGCGCGATGATCACCGCGACGATGGCGCCCAGGGCGCCGATCGAAGTGACGCCGGCGATCTGCTGCGGCGAGAGCCCCCACATGTGGGTGTAGAAGTAGTTGTCCAGGGCGGTGCGGAAGCCGTAGGCCACCCCGCCGAACATCCCGCACAGCATCAGCACGATGAGGGCCGGGTGAGTCAGGGCCTGGCTCAGTTCGCGCCAGAACTTGGCGGGCGCGAAGCCTTCCCGCGGCGGCAGGTACAGGTATTTGATCCGCCCTTGAGTCCCGAGGGCTGAGGTCACTGCCGACAGAAAGATCAGCAAGGCCGCGCAGGCGCCGAAGCGGGCGTAGCCCAGGCCATTGAGCAGGCCCAGAGGATGGGTGGGGTCCGTGCGCAGAAAGACCGCGTTCAGCAGCACGGCGGCGCCGACCAAGCCGAACATCAGGAAAAACCAGCGAAAACTGATCAGGGTGGTGCGCTTGTCGTAGTCGGGGGCGAGCTCTGGAACCAGGGAGTTGCTGGGAATGTCATGCACGCTGTTGGCGATCCTGACGCCCACCAGGGCGATCAGCATATAGGCGAACAGGGCTTGGCCGGAGAGCTGCGCGGGCGCGTGCCAAAGGAAGTAGAAGGAGACGCCCATCAGCGCCGCGCCCACATACATGAAGGGGTGCCTGCGTCCCCAGCGGGTCCGCACATTGTCCGACCACTGGCCGATGATCGGATCGAGCACGGCGTCGATGATGAGGGAGGCCAGGATCAGGGTTCCGGTCCAGGTGGGTGAAATGCCCACCACCTGATTGAGGTAGTAGTTGAACGCGCCGGCGCCCAGGCCCGTCAGCAAGATGCCGGCCGGCAGCGCCCCGAGCCCATAACCGACCTTGGTGGCGAAGCCGATCGGCGGCGCGTTGGCCGTCAACTGCGCGTCTTTAGCGGGGGCCGGCGGGGCGTCATCCAAGGCGACGGCGGTCATGGCGGTTTCTCTCCCGGGGTCTTTTTAGAGCAGCGAGCCGGCTTCTTCGGCGGCTTCGGCGAGGGCGGCGGCGTCTGACAGCCGCCGCAGATTGTTCTGGTGGGTGGTGCGGTCGATCCGATAGGCGCTGAGGAAGCCGATCGCGATCAGATAGGGCAGGATGAAGGTCGGCACATAGAAGAGACCCAGGCTGCGCAGCACTTCCGGCGCGACATGGCCGGGTTGGGCGTGGGCCGGGAAATGGACCAGCGTCAGCATGACGCCGACGATCAGCGGCCCGGTCCCGGACACCGCCTTCTGCGCCAGGCTGTTGGCGGCGAAGAACAGGCCCTCGGAACGGCGCCCGGTCTTGATCTCGCTATCCTCGACCACGTCTGAGATCATCGACGCGATCAGGATGGCCGCGGCGATGCCAAGCGACGAGGAGATCGATCCGAACACCAGCAGCGTTGGCAGCAGGGCCGGCGTGTGGTTGGCGGGGAAGAGGCCGAGCAGCCGTAGCGCGATCGGCGCGATGGTGATCACCACCGACAGGGCCATGGCGCCGATCGCGGTGGCGCGTTTGTCGAACCGCTTGGACAGCGCCGGGGCGATGGTCATCGCCAGGATGGCGCCGGCGAAGCTCTGGGCGATCAGGATCAGCATCTGCACCGACGTCAGCTCCCAGAAGAAGGTGCCGGTGTAGAGGGCGATGGCGAACTGCACCCCTTGGCCCATGGCGCCGAACAGGGCGCCCAGGGCGACCATGGCGAAGGAGCGGTGCGACAGGGTCGAGACCATCTCCTTGAAATAGGCGGGCAGGGAGCTGGGGCGATGCGCTGGCGGCTGACGCAGCATCGGGATGCGCCGGTGCGTACCCGCCGCCGAGATCAGGATGGCGAAGAACATGATGATCGCCGCGACGGTCCCGTAGTGGGCGTAGCCCGCCGGGTTGAGCTGGCCGATCGGGTAACGCTTGGTCGGCGCCAGGAAAACCGCATAGGCCAGGAAGGTCATGCCCAGCCCGCCGGCCCAGCCGAACATGTAGCGGTAGCCCAGGATCCTGGTCCGTTCGTCGTAGTCGGTGGTCAGCTCCGGCGCGAGGGCCGAAGAGGGGATTTCATAGAAGGTGATGAAGGTCCGCACGATGATCGAAATCACCACCAGATAGGCGAACAGGGCGCCGGTCGACCAATGCGGCGGGTTCCACAGCGCCAGGTAGGAGACGGCCACCGGGGCGGCGGCCAGATACATGAAGGGGTGGCGCCGGCCCCAGCGTGAGCGCCAATGATCCGACATCTGACCAACGATGGGATCCATCACCGCATCGACGATCAGAGCCAGGAAGATCGCCCCGCCGGCCAGGCTCGCGGGCAGGCCCACCAGCTGGTTGTAGAACAGCAGGACGAAGGTCTGGAAGCCGTTGTCCTTGATGCCATAGGCCACCGAGCCGAAGCCGTAGAACAGCTTGGTGACCAGATCGACCGGCGCGGCCTTAACCTGATCGGTGTCAGACGCGGGCGACTGGGACGCAGACGCCTGGGCGCCAACGGCCTGGGCCGGAAGGACGATCGTCATGGCCGGCTACAGTCCTTCCCAACACCGCTGACGTCTGAGGCGTCCATGCGGCGGCACTGTCCGGGCGTGGGCGCGCCGGGTCAAATGAACTTCCGGAAAGGGATTGGCCGGATCGGGGACGATATCGCCCCCAAGGCCGTTATCGGCTGCGGACCGCAAGCGGCCGGCGTCCGCGCACATGAGCCGCGCAATGGTTTCCTCCGACGCCCGCCGACCCCGTTCGATCAGCCCGATATCCGAATTGCGTTCGGGTCTCGGTCGCCGACGGGTGAGCCCCATCGACCGTTTCTAAGGTGCGGTACGATAACGCCGCCGTCAATCGGTCCAATTCAGCCAAGCTGGGGAATGGGCTCGGCTTTCGGATCAACACCCGTCTGATATCGATCCATGAGACGGCGTCATGCGAGTCACCTGGACGGTTTCCGGCATTGACGGGCGGGCTTGGCATGGGGCCTATAACGACCGTTTGAATTTAGGGGTCGGGCCATCAGCGAGCCTTGCCCGCCAAGAGATTTCACGAGGAAACCAAATGACCGCCATCAATGATGTGACCGACTATACCCTCGAGGGCGACATCGGGGTGATCACCCTGAACTCGCCGCCGGTGAACGCCCTGTCCGCCGGGGTGCGGGACGGTCTGGCCGGGGCGATG
>Ga0302314_10004139_pt1 | contig 26726 bp, 20 predicted proteins | sample III_Palsa_N2_3_FD_200533 | JGI IMG/M metagenome (GOLD analysis project Ga0302314, IMG submission 200533) | Peat permafrost microbial communities from Stordalen Mire near Abisko, Sweden - III_Palsa_N2_3 | ecosystem: Environmental > Terrestrial > Soil > Palsa > Peat permafrost | place: Sweden...
GCCCAGCGGTCGGCGATGAGCCGTTCTTCGTGCATCTGGCGGATGATCTGATCGACGCCGAGGTGCCGTGCCTCAAGCAGATGGCGGCTACCTATGGGCAGTATGGTGCCAGCGTGCTCGGGGTCGAGGAGGTGCCGCGTCAGGACACCGATAAGTACGGCATCGTCGAGGTCGAGCCGGGTGCCGGGGTGGTGAGCCGGATCAAGAGCATCGTCGAGAAGCCCAAGCCGGACGTGGCACCCTCGAATCTGGCGGTTGTCGGCCGTTACGTGCTGACGCCTTCGATCTTCGATGAACTCGAGCAGGTCGGGCAGGGCGCGGGCGGGGAGATTCAGTTGACCGACGGCATCGCCCGGCTCATGAAGCGCGAACAGGTCTATGCACACCGATTCACAGGACGGCGCTTCGACTGCGGCAATAAGCTCGGTTATCTGCAGGCCACGGTGGAGTTGTCGCTGACCCATCCGACGCTCGGCGAGGACTTCCGCCGCTACCTGCGCGGCATTACTGCTCGCCTGTAAGCGCGCCGCAGCGCGCCGGCGTTGTGCCGCGTGACGTTGATCACACTACGCAGCCCGGTGCGTTAGCGTGCAAGCCGCTGACTGCGCTACCAAAAACCGCCGCTGACCAGGCCGGGCGACGCCCGCGGCCGGCTTCAAGAAACACGCCTTGCGGCCGATAGCCACTATTGGACTGCTTTACCCGGTAGTGGCGCCGTATGTTAGCGATCATTGGTTCCGTCATCGTACTTGCCAGCGTGATGGGCAGCTTCATGATGGAAGGCGGCAGCCTGCTGCTGCTGTGGCATCCGAGCGAATTCATCATCATCCTCGGGGCCGCGCTGGGCGCATTCATGGCCAGCAATTCGCTCAAGGTGGTCAAGGGCTCGTTCGCCGCGGCCATAGGGCTGCTGAAGGGACCGCGCTACGGGCGCGCAGACTATCTCGATCTGCTCAAGCTGCTCTACGACATCCTGGTGAAGATACGCAAGTCCGGCATGCTCGCGATCGAGGCCGACATCGAGGCGCCGGAAAAGAGCAAGATGTTCACCGAATATCCGCGCATTCTCGCGGACCATCACATGATCGTGTTCATCACCGACTGCCTGCGGCTGATCGTCGGCGGCAATCTGGATCCGCACGAGCTTGAAAGCCTGCTCGAGTACGAACTCGAGACGCATCACACCGAAGCGAGCAGCCCCGGCCACGCGGTACAGAAGGTGGCCGATGCCCTGCCCGGCTTCGGTATCGTCGCGGCCGTTCTGGGCATCGTCAATACCATGGCTGCGATCGAAGGAGCGGACACTGCCACCATCGGCAAAAAGGTCGGCGCGGCATTGGTAGGCACTTTCCTCGGCATCCTGATCGCCTACGGCTTCGTCGGTCCGATCGCATCGGCCATCGAGAACCGGGCCCATGAAGAGGGTAAGGCCTTTGAGGTGGTCAAGATGGCGCTGGTCGCCAGCGTGCGCGGCTACGCGCCGCCGGTGGCCGTGGAGTTCGCGCGCAAGCTGCTGTGGTCGGACGTGCGGCCGAGCTTCGGCGACCTCGAGACTCATCTGAAGGGCAAGAAGAAGGAAGCGCCGAAAGAGGGTGTTGCGGCGTGAGTGGTCAGGGCGCAGCGGGCAAGGAGCCGCGACCGATCATCGTCAAGAAGGTCAAGAAAAGCGCAGCCGCTCATCACGGCGGGGCTTGGAAAGTCGCTTACGCTGATTTCGTGACCGCGATGATGGCCTTCTTCATGGTCATGTGGCTGATCGCGGCGGTGAACAAAGAACAACGCGCGGCGATTCTGAGTTACTTCAAGAATCCGAGCATGGAGGAGGGCAAGTCGCCCAAGGCAGCCCCGGGCCAGATGGGGCCGGGCGGAGCCAGTACCAGTGTGATCAATATGGGCGGCGGTCTGGATGCGCGCCGATCGACGAGCGTCATATCGACCGGTATTGGAATTCCGCACGATGCCGATGCGGCCGCGGCCGCGGCCGAGAACAAGGCGAAGGCCCCGAGCTCCGAGGAGGCGGCGCGCAAACTCACCGAGGCGGCCGATCACAAGAAGCTCGAATCGTTGATGGAGGAGCTGCGCAAGGCCATCGACATGAGCCAGGCGCTCAGGCCATTCAAGGATCAGCTGCTGCTGGATATCACCCCTGAGGGACTCAGGATCCAGATTGTCGATGCGCAGAACCGGCCGATGTTCGACCTGGGCAGCGCCAAGCTCAAGGACTATACCGGCAGGATTCTGCACGAACTCGCCCCCTATCTGAACTCGGTGCCCAATCGCATCAGCATTTCCGGTCATACCGATACCACACCGTATGTGGCGCAGAACGGCGCCACCAACTGGGATCTGTCGGCAGACCGCGCCAATGCCGCGCGGCGCGCACTCGAGGGTGGTGGACTCGCCACGGAAAAAATCGCACGCGTGGTCGGGCTGTCCTCGGCGGTGCTGTTCGACAAGGACAACCCACGCAACCCAATCAATCGCCGCATCAGCATCATCGTCATGACCAGGCAGGCCGAAGAGTCACAGCTCGCGACTGACGCCGCACCCGAAGTCAAGGCCGATGCGCTGTCCGCCACCGTGACGGACCCCGCCGCCGCACCCGCCGCACCCGCCGCACCCGCGGCCCCCGCCGTGCCCGCCGTGCCCGAGGTAAACGCTGCACCCGCCCCGGTCGCACACTGAGGTCGGTGCGCCTACAATCCCCCCGCGCGCGGATGCGCACGGAGCTGGAGCATGTCACGCCCTCAATTGCGTATCGCGGCCATGAGCGTGGCTCTGGCGGCTGCCGGCTGCGCCGCCAACAGCGCACCGTCGAAGACGGTCACGGCGCCGTTGCCGGGCAAGGACGCCTGCGTATTCACCGCCAATCTGACCGATTGGGCGGTGCTCGATGATTCGACGCTGATCATCTACGGACCGGTGCACAAAGAGCCGTACCTGGTGAAGTTGTTCGCGCCGGTCACCGGCCTGCAGTTTCGCGAATCCCTGGGCTTCGAGGCCACCGAACACAACGGCCAATTGTGCCGCGGCGATTATGTGGTGGCGCGCGGCGATGTACCGCAGCGCATGGCGATTTCGGCGTTGCGTGCGATCAGCCCGGAACAGGCCACGCAATTGCGTGCGGCCGCCAAATGAGTACGGTGCTCAACACGATTGGCAATACGCCGCTGCTGGAACTGACGCGACTGAATACCGGCATCTGCCGGCTGTTCGTCAAGCTCGAAAACCAGAATCCCACCGGCTCGATCAAAGATCGCATCGGCTTGTCGATGATCGAGGCGGCCGAGCGCGCTGGGCATCTGCGCCCCGGCAACGATCCGCGCTTTACCATCATCGAAGCCACCGCGGGCAACACCGGTCTGGGACTGGCGCTGGTCGCGGCGCAGAAAGGCTACGCTCTGCTGCTGGTAATCCCGGACAAGATGTCGCAGGAGAAAATCCTGCACCTGCGCGCCCTCGGCGCCCAGATCCAGTTGAGCCGCAGCGATGTCGCCAAAGGACATCCCGAGTATTACCAGGACGTGGCCGCGCGGCTGGCCCGCGAAACACCCAACAGTTTCTACGTCAATCAGTTTGCGAACCCGGCCAATGCGCTCGCGCATGAGGCCACCACCGGGCCGGAGATCTGGGCGCAGACCGGGCAGATGCTCGATGCGGTAGTCGTGGGCGTGGGCAGCGGCGGCACCCTGACCGGCTTGTCGCGCTATTTCGAGCGCGTGGCGCCGCATGTGGAGATGATCCTTGCCGATCCGAAAGGCTCGATACTCGCGGAGCTGGTGAAGACCGGCAGCATTCAAAAGCCGGCCGGCTCCTGGCTGGTCGAAGGCATAGGCGAGGACTTCGTGCCGCCCATCTGCGATTTGTCCAGGGTGCGCGGCGCATACGAAATCTCCGATCACGAAAGCTTCGCCACTGCGCGCGAAGTGCTGGCGCGTGAAGGGATACTGGGCGGCTCGAGTTCCGGCACCTTGATCGCCGCGGCGCTGCGCTATTGCCGCGAGCAGCAGCATCCCAAGCGGGTTGTGACCTTCGTGTGCGACAGCGGCAATAAATACCTCAACAAGCTGTACAACGACAATTGGTTGTTCGACCAGGGTCTGCTCGAGCGGCCGCGGCAGGGCAATCTGGTCGACCTGATCGTGCGTCGCTATCAGGAGGGCGGCGCCGTGACGCTGTCGCCGGGCGATAGCCTGATGCAGGCATACCGGCGCATGAAGTTGTTCGATGTGTCGCAGATTCCAGTCATGGATGGCGAGCGCGTAGTGGGCATCGTCGATGAATCCGACCTGGTGCTGCACCTGCATACCGATCCGGCGCGCTTTCAGGATCCGGTCAGTACCGCCATGGTGCGCACGCTCGAGACCATTGCCCCAAGCGCGCCGATCGGCGATCTGCTGCCCATCTTTCAGCGCGACCATGTGGCCATCGTGGCCGAGCATGGCCACTTCGTGGGTCTGATTACCCGCATCGATCTGCTCAACTATCTGCGCAAGCAGCTCGGCTAGAATGCGGCAATGAGCGACACCGCAAGCGAGCAGCAGGGCCACGGCGCGCAATCACGTTCCGGCTTCGCCACCCGCGTGATTCACGCCGGTCAGGCGCCGGATCCCAGCACCGGGGCGGTAATGCCGCCGATCTATGCCACCTCGACCTACGTACAGAGCAGTCCCGGCGTACACCAGGGCTACGAGTATTCGCGCTCGCAAAACCCGACGCGATTCGCCTACGAGCGTTGCATCGCCGATCTCGAGGATGGCCGGCGCGGCTACGCTTTCGCCTCGGGCCTGGCAGCCACGGCGACGCTGCTCGAACTGCTCGACCCGGGCGATCACATAGTCGCCTCGGATGATCTGTATGGCGGCAGCCGGCGGCTGTTTTCGCGCGTGCGCTCGCGCTCGGCGGGGCTGGCTTTCAGCTACGTGGACTTGCGCGATCTGGCCGCCGTGGAAGCGGCGATGCGGCCGCAGACGCGCATGATCTGGGTCGAGACGCCCAGCAACCCCATGCTCAAGCTCGCCGATCTGGCGGGCATCGTCGCCCTGGCGCGCCGGCGCGGCGTACTGGCGGCGGCCGACAATACCTTTGCCACGCCCTATCTGCAGCGTCCCCTGAGCATGGGTTTTGACCTGGTCATGCATTCCGGGACCAAGTATCTCAACGGCCATTCCGATGTGGTCAACGGTGTGCTGGTAGTGGGCGAGCGCGCTGATCTGGCCGAGCGGCTGGAGTTTCTGCAGAACTCGGTGGGCGCAGTCGCCGGGCCGTTCGATGCCTTTCTGGCGCTGCGGGGCCTCAAGACACTGGCGCTGCGTATGCAGCGGCACTGCGAAAACGCGCTGGAGCTGGCCTCGTTTCTCGAGCGCCATCCGAAGGTGGCGCGTGTGCATTATCCGGGACTGAGCTCGCACCCGCAGCACGCGCTGGCGCGCGCGCAGATGCGCGATCCACGCGGACACAGCGCCTACGGTGGCATGATATCGATCGAGCTCAAAGGCAGCATCGAGGATTCACGCCGTTTTCTCGAGCGCTGCGAGCTGTTCGCACTGGCCGAGTCGCTCGGCGGAGTCGAGAGTCTGATCGAGCATCCGGCGATCATGACTCATGCCAGCGTGCCGGCCGAGGCGCGTGCCGCCTTAGGGATAACCGATACCTTGTGCCGCCTTTCGGTCGGCGTTGAGGCGCTCGAGGATCTGCGCTCGGACCTGACTCAGGCCTTGGGCTGATGCAGCGGCAGCAGGATTTCCACTTCCAGACCGCCGTCGGGAATATTGCGTGCGCGCACGCTGCCGCCGTGCAGTGCCGCCACGCGCGCGGTGATGGCGAGTCCTATCCCGTAGCCGCCTGAGTCGCGATCGCGTGCCTTGGCCACGCAGAAGAATGGCTCGAAAATGCGCTCCAGCGCGGCAGGCGGCACACCCGGACCCTGATCGCTGATGCGCACCACGGCCTGACCGGCCTGGGCGTTTGCGCTCAGTTGCACCGCGGCGCCGTCGGGCGAGAAGCTCAGCGCATTTCGCAGCACGTTCTCGATCGCACGAAACAGCAACTCGCGATCGCCCTCGACGCTCAGGCCGGCCGAGGTGCTGGCGTGTATCGTGATGGCGCGCGGTTCGGCCTCGACGCGCGCGTTGTCGAGCAGGGTCTCGAGCAGCTCCTCGAGATTGACCCGCTCGGCCAGCAGCGTGTGCGCCGGATCGTCGAGCCGCGAGAGACTCAGGATCTCGCCGATGAGTTCATCGAGACGCCCGGTCTCGCGCTCGATGCGATCGAACTCCTGTTCGAGATTGGCCTGGGGCCGGCGCGCCAGGCCCAGTGCAATCTGCAGCCGCGCCAGCGGCGAGCGCAATTCGTGCGAGACATCGCGCAGCAACGTGCGGTGCGATTCGAGCAGCCCGCGCAGGCGCTCGGCCATGACATCGAAGTCCAATGCCAGCAGCGCCAGCTCATCGCGGCGGGTCCCGAGCAGCCCCGAGACCCGCACCCCCAGATCTCCGGCGGCAATCGAGCGCGTGGCGGCACGCAGATGGCGGATCGGGTCGGACAGATAGCGGGCCAGCAGGAAGCAGACGATGGTACTGACCAGCAAGGTCGTCACCGCCGTGATCAGCGGCGTCTGTGCGGAGCTGAACAGGCCGCGCGGCCCGCGGCGCAGCCGCTGCAGCGACAGTGCGTAGACTTGATCCCCCGGTGCGACCAGCTGCGAAAGCCAGCGCACATCGCGCGCATCCGGCGGCAAATCCGCCGGCGCCCCGGGCGGCGCCCCGGGCGGCGCAGCCGAGGCGTTAGCCGCCGCCGCCGCAGCCGCGCTGCCGCGACCGAAGCGTGCGCGCAGGAAATCCGGCACGTGGCGGCCGAGCAGATCGTTGCCGTGCTGATCGAGCACGAACAGGCGATCGGGTGCGGCGCGCGGGGATTCGCGCGCCAGCCACTCACGCAGCCCCGGCACACCCTGCTCGGCCAGCACGCTCGAAGCCTCACGCGCCAGCTGATCCTGGCGGGTCTGCTCATGCTGTGCACGCTGATCATCCAGCCATAGCGTTGCCATGACCGTGAAGCTCAGCACCAGCACCATGGCGATCCAGAAGCTCAGGAAGATCCGCAGATACAGATTGCGCATACCGGGCCATCACCGCGCGGCGGGCGCATCCGCGACCGTAAACACATAGCCGGTGCGCCGCACGTTGACGATCGAGACCTCGTCGGTGACGGCTACCGCGGCGAGCTTGCGTCGAATGTTGCTGATGTGCGTGTCGATGCTGCGGTCGTAGGGCGTCAGGCGCCGGCTGAGCACCTGACGTGTGAGCTGCTCGCGCGAGACCACGACGCCGATCTGTTGCATCAGCACCTCGAGTACGCGGAACTCCGCTCCGGTCAGATTCACCGCCTGACCGCGAGCGCTGGCGCTGCGGCTGGCAAAATGCAGGCTCAGCGGGCCGGCATCGATGCGATCGCGTCGCCCCGACTGGGGCTCGAGCAGCAGACTGCGTCGCAAAATAGCGCGCATGCGAGCCACCAGCTCGCGCGGATTGAAGGGCTTGGGCAGGTAGTCATCGGCACCGAGCTCCAATCCCACCACCCGGTCGATGTCCTCGCCGCGCGCGGTCAGCATCAATACCGGGGTCGTGTTCTTCTGCCGCAGCAGGCGCAGCACATCCAGGCCGCCGAGCCGCGGCAACATGACATCGAGCACGATCAGATCGAAGTGGTGGCGGCCAAGCGCGTACAACGCCTCATCGCCATCATGTACGGTGGAGAGCTTGAAGCCCTCCGGAGTCAGATATTCCGCCAGCATGCGGCACAGTTCGCGATCGTCATCCACCAGCAGCACGGCCATGGGTGCCGAATTGGTGCCGGTATCGCTGTTGCTGTTGCTGTCGCTGTCGCTGGCGTCCAACGTGGTTTGCATGGCGGCATTGTCCGGGAGATCCCCATACCGTGCCTGCGGGCTTTACAATTCTTGGCAGCCTTGGATTCTACGTCAGCGGTGGCGTTGTCGCCGTCGTCCGACAGCGGCGCGGGCAGCCGTGGAACATTCGGATGACGCGCGCGGTCATAGCCAGATTCAGTCCGGTAAGGGAGCCTGCAGCCGCGGTCATTTCCGACCGGCGGCGCATTGCTGCGGGCATACTAGCGCGCAGCGCCGCGGCATCACGCAGGAGAGCAACACTTGAACTCGCAGCGCCGCCAGCGTTGGGGCGGGCCGACGCGTCCGGGACTACGCCTGTTGGCCGTGGCCCTGTGGTTCGCGGCGCGCGCGCGGGCGGCGGATCCTCAGCCCTATGCGGTCACGATCCAGGGGACCGGCATATCGGCTCTCGATTCGACCCTGCATGCGAGTTCGCAGCTCGAATCCCTGCGCAAGAGCGCGCCGGTGGGGCCGTTTGCGCTGATCGGCCGCGCGCAGCTGGACATCGAACGGCTGCAGACCGTGCTCGAGAGCTTCGGTTACTACCGCCGGGCCCTCAAAGTCACGATCAACGGCCAGGCGCTCGATGACCCTGCTCTGCCCGAGGCCCTCGCGGCGCTCCCCAGGGAGCGTGCCGCCAAAGTCGACATCGCCATCGATCTCGGCCCGCTCTACCATCTGCGCCGCATTTCCATCGACGGTGAAGTCAGCGCCGCCGCGCTCAGCGCCATGAAGCTCGAGCAGGGCGCCCCCGCCGTAGCCGCCGACGTGCTGGCCGCGCGTGCTCGCCTGGTTACGACACTGCAGGAGGAGGGACATGCCCTGGCCAAGGTCGACGACCCGATAGCCTACGAGGATCTGAACGAGCCGGTGCTCGATGTGAGCTTCAAGGTCGCCGCCGGGCCGCAGGTGAATATCGGCGAGATCCGCCTGATCGGACTCAAGCGCATGCACGAGCCATTCGTGCGCAAGCGCCTGCTGTTGCAGTCCGGCGAGCAGTATCGCCCGAGTCGCATCGAGCTCGCGCGCACCGATCTGCTGGCCCTGGGCGTGTTCTCGGGCGTGACGGTCGATACCGCCAATGAGCTCGACGCGCAGGGGCGGCTGCCGATCACGTTCGACTTTCAGGAGCGCAAACGCCACGCCGTGACCGTGAATGCGGCCTACTCCAGCGACCTGGGCGGCAGCGTCGGAACCACCTGGTCGGATCGCAATGTGTTCGGCAACGCGGAACAGCTCAATTTGACGGCCAGTGCCATCAATCTGGGCGGCAATGCCACCACCGGCCTCGGCTACGATTTCGCCGCCCAGCTGATCAAGCCGGATTTCCTGCAGCGCGATCAATCGCTGCAGTTCTCGCTGGCTGCGCTCAAGCAGGACCTGATTGCCTATCAACAGACGGCCGCCACCGCGGGCGTGTCCCTGAACCGCAAACTCTCCGCGGTCTGGAGCGTGAGTCTGGGTTTGAACCTCGAGCAGGAACATATTCTCCAGGAGGGCGAGGCGTGTCTTCCGCCCGCGCCGGCGTCGGCTGCCGCCTTGGCGGCCGATTGCGTCAAAGTGCCGCGCGATTACACCTTGATCCTGGTGCCGATCACTGCCAAATACGACAGCACCGGTCTGGTCAATCCGCTCGATGATGCGCAGCATGGCATGCGCGCGACGCTGACCGTCACGCCGACTGAATCGCTGGGCAGCGCGAATGCGGCGAGCTCGGCCAAGAGCAGCAGTGGCAATGCGACTTTTCTGGTCGTTCAAGCTACCGCTGCGACCTACTTTGATCTCGAGCGACTCGGCTGGACGCAGCGCGGACGCAGTGTGATTGCGCTACGCGCGCTCGGCGGCCTGGCAACCGGCGCCGGCGAGTTCAGTCTGCCTCCGGATCAGCGCTTCTACGGCGGCGGCAGCCTGACCGTGCGCGGGTTTCCCTACCAGTCGGTGGGCCCGCAATTCATCGATAGCAATCCGATCGGCGGCACCGCCATTGAGGCCATGGGCGCCGAGTTCCGCCAGCGCATCGGCGAGCATTTCGGCACCGTGCTGTTCGTCGATGCCGGTGAAGTCACGGCGACCACGCGACCCTTTCAAGGCACCCCGAGCATCGGCATCGGCACCGGGCTGCGCTATTACACTCCGATCGGTCCGATCCGCCTGGATGTGGGCTTCCCCACCAGCCGGCCCCCGGGCGGCATTCCGTTTGTCGAAGTCTACGTCGGTCTGGGTCAGGTGTTCTGATGCGACGCCGATACCGAGTGCTGCTTTGGAGCGTGACGGCGCTGATCGGCGTTCCGGTGCTGCTGGGCCTGGCGCTTTATGCGACGGCCAACAGCCGCGTGGGCCGCGGCTGGATCGAGCGCGGCACGGCGCGACTCACCAGCGGCCACGTGCAACTATCGGGACTGGGCGGCCACTTTCCGGAGCGGCTCGAGCTTCAGCGCCTGGAGTTGCGCGATACGCAGGGCCTGTGGCTCTCGGTCGATCGCGTGCAGCTGCATTGGTCGCCATGGCAGTTGTGGTTCCGGCACATACGCGCACAGCTGCTGCAGGCCGATCTGGTCACCATGGATCGCGCCCCGGTCTACCAACACAGCAGCGAGCCGGGCTCACGCTTCAGCTGGCCGCGCACGCAGCTCGATCGGCTCGAGATTGCGCGCCTGAACCTGGGCGCGCCGCTGACCGGCAGCCCCGTGTCGCTGCAGATTCAAGGCAGCGGCTCATGGGCCTCGCTGTCGCACGTTGCACTGCAGATCGTCGCTCACAGGTTGGACGCGGTGCCCTCGATCTACCGCGCCTCGGCACAGTTCGACGACCGCCGCCTGCAGGCACAGCTGGATCTGCAGGAGGATGCGGATGGCCCGCTGGCTCATCTGGCGCAGCTGCCCTCGATCGGGGCGCTGTCGATTCACCTGACGCTCGCCGGGCCGCCTGAGGCGGTGAATGCCACGCTGAGCGCGCGCGCCGGGCAGTTGACTGCCGATGCCAGCGGCAACCTCAACCTCACAACGCGCGCCGCGTCGCTGGAACTGGCGCTGGATGCGAACGCCATGGCGCCGCGGCCCGGACTGTCCTGGCAGCATCTGCATCTCAAGGGCCAATGGCACGGTCCGATCTCGGCGCCCACGGCTACGGCACAGCTCGATGTGGCCGCTCTGGTGCTGCCATCGCTGCAACTCAAGACTCTCACGGCGCAACTGCAGGCACAGGAGGGTGCGCTCAATCTCGAGGGCAGCGTCGGCGGCCTGGTGCTGCCCGGCCGCCTGGCGGCGCTGCTCACGGATTCGCCACTGTCGGTGCGGGCGCACATGCGCCTCGACGATGCCGCGCATCCGCTGGATTTCAATCTCGCGCATCGGCTGGCCAGCGCCAGCGGCCATTGGAGCGGCACTCTGGCCGATGGCAGCGGCAGCCTCAATGCCAGCCTCCTGGATCTCAAACCGCTCGCGGGGCTCGCGACACAGGATCTTGAGGGCCGCGGTAATCTCCAGGCGCAGGTGCGCAGCCAGGCCGATGCCTGGCACCTGGAGTTATCGAGCGCACTCGAATTCACCGGCGGCCGCTCGCCGCTGGCGACGCTGCTCAGCCCTAAGAGCACCGTGGCGGCCGCGCTCACTTTTGACACCAGCGGCGTCAAACTCGAGCGCTCGCAGCTGCAGTCCAGCCATGTTCAGGCCTCTGCGCACGGCAGCTTCGGCGGCGGCGCGCTGGACCTGAACTGGCGCCTGGCCATGCCCGAACTGGCGGCGCTGTCGCCAAGGCTGGCCGGCAATGCCAGTGCCCAGGGTCAAGTGCAGGGGCAGATGCCGCGGCTGAGCGTGGCCGCCGACCTCAGCGGTCAGTTGGCGGTGAACGGATCCCGGAGTGGAGCGCTGAAACTCAAGCTGCGCGCGCGCGATCTGCCTGAGCGCCCCAACGGCGAGCTCGCGCTTGCCGGAACGTTCGCCGATGCACCGCTCGAACTCGATGCGCGCTTGGAGGGCAGCGCCGATGGGGCGCTGCGCGCAACCTTGCAGCGTGCAAGCTGGAAGAGCCTGCATGCACAAGGTGAAGTCAATATCCCGAACGGTGCGCACTCGCCAATAGGGCAGCTGGATTTCGCGATGGAGCACATTGCCGATCTGGATGACCTGCTCGGGCAGCCGGTTCAGGGCAGCGTCGAGGCGCACGTGGATTTCGACGCCGCCGCCCCGGGCGGGCGCGCACGGGTACGCGTCGATGCCAAGGACCTGGGTGTGCCGGCACAGCAGCTGCAGACGCTGCAGCTCACCGGCGAGATCGATGCGCTGACCACACAGCCGGCACTGGCGCTGCAGCTGACGACTCAGGCGCTGATCAGCGGCGTGCCGGCGCATCTGCAGGCGCAGCTGCAAGGGCCGCTCGACGCGGTCGTATTGGGCATCAAAGCCGGCAGCGAAGGCGACCCGACAATCCAGTCCCAGTTGACCAGCACGGCAACGTTCGAGAGCGAACGGCGCGAACTGCGTGTCAGCGCGTTGACGCTGCAATACCGCGGGCAAACGGCGCATTTGCTGTCCCCAGTGGTACTGTCCTTCGCGCAGGGGCTGGCGGTAGACAAGCTGCGCCTGGGCGTGGGGCAGGGGGTATTGCAACTGCAGGGCCGCTTGAGCCCGGCGCTCGATCTGAGCGCCTCATTGAGCGACGTCACTCCCACTTTGCTGCACCCGTGGCTGCCCGGTCTGGATGCCGACGGCCGTCTCGACGGCGAGGCGGCGCTTCAAGGCAGCCTGTCGTCGCCGACCGGCACTGTGCAGCTCAAGGCTCAGGGGCTGCATGGCCGCAGCGGTCCGGCGCGCGCGCTGCCGGCCGCCGAATTCACTGTCAAGGCACAGCTGCAGGCGACGGTGGCGCAACTGGATGTGCAAGTCAGTGCCGGCGCACGCGCGCAGCTGCATGCCTCCGGGCAGGCGCCGCTGAACCGCACGGCAGCTATCGCCATGAAGATCGATGGCGCCGTCGACCTGGTGCTGGTCAATCCCATACTCGAGGCAAGCGGGCAGCGCGTACAGGGCGAGATCAAATTGGATGCCGACATCGGCGGTACGCTGGCAGCGCCGCAGGCGCGCGGCAACCTGGCATTGCTGCACGGCGATGTGCAGGACTATCCGCGCGGCATGCACTTGAGCGATATCAGTGCCACGCTCGCGGCCGACGGCGATCAGGTGCGGCTGCAGCAGCTGGAGGCGCGCGCGGGCCAGGGCAGCATCTCGGCCAGCGGCACTCTGGGACTGGGCGAGGGTCTGCCGTTGAATCTGAAACTCGAGGCGCGCAATGCGCAGCCCCTGTCCAGCGATCTGGTCACCGCCAACTTGAACATGAGCCTGACGCTGACCGGTAAGGTTCGCCAGCAGCTCGACGCCGCGGGCAGTCTGCACATCAATCATGCCGATCTCAATATTCCCAACGCACTTCCGCCCAGCGTCGCGGTGCTGGATGTGCGCCGGCCGGGCCAGCAGGTGGCGCCGGAGCGCTCGAGTTCGCTGCTGGTCAATTTGAATCTCGCGGTGGACGCGCCGCGGGCAATTTTCGTGCGCGGCCGCGGCTTGGACGCGGAGGTCGGCGGCGCACTGCACGTGGGTGGCACCAGTCGCGATCCGGATATCAGCGGTGGCTTTGATCTGCGCAACGGCACCATCAATCTCGCCGGCACTACGCTGACCTTCAGCAGCGGCCGCCTGAGTTTCAACGGCACCGGGGTCAAGAAGAAGATCGACCCGACGCTCGATTTCACCGCCACCAGCATCGCCGGCGGCGTGACCTCGACCTTGAATATCGGCGGTTACGCCGACTCCCCTGTGATCACGCTGAGCAGCACGCCTGAGATGGCGCAGGATGAGATTCTCTCGCGGCTGCTGTTCGGCGTCAGCGTGACGCAGCTCTCCACCCTGCAGATCGCGCAGATTGCCGCGGCGCTGGCCACGATGTCAGGTATAGGCGGCAATGGCTTCAATCCGATCAACGCTGTGCAACGCCGCCTGCGACTGGACCGGCTGGCGATCAGCGGTAACACCAATGGTGCTGCGCCCGCTCCGGGCACCACCGGTGCGCAGGGCACCAGTACCGGCGCGACTATTGAAGCCGGGCGCTATGTGTCCACTCGCGTGTTTGTCGGCGCCAAGCAGTTCACCACCGGCACCACCCAGGCGGAGGTGCAGCTCGATCTGACCAAGAGCCTGAAGGTGCAGACCACATTGGGAACCGGCGGCGGCACGGTGCAGGGCGTGACGCCGCAGAATGATCCGGGAAGCAGCATCGGCATGAGCTACCAGTTCGAATACTGACGGCAGGCGGCGCGACGCAGGCGTGCATCGGTGCCATACTCGCCTCCCAGTTCGCTCACGGCCATGCCGGTCAAGGGGCTTTTATGCCGAACAATCCATTGAATCGTCTCGCGGCTCTGGGCCAATCGGTCTGGCTCGACTACATCCACCGCGACCTGTTCAGCAGTGGGCAGTTGCGTGCGTTGATCGCTCAGGATTCCCTGACGGGCATGACCTCCAATCCGGCGATCTTCGAAAAGGCCATCGCCCAGAGCGCGGCCTATGATGAACAGATCGTGGCGCTCAGCAGCGCCGGCAAGGATGCCGGCGCTATCTACGAACAGCTCAGTCTTCAGGACGTGCAGCAGGCCGCCGATGAGTTTCGCGGTGTGTTCGACGCCACTCGCGGCCAGGACGGCTATGTGAGCCTGGAGGTCAACCCGCACCTGGCGAATGACAGCGCCGGTACCGTGATCGAGGCGCGGCATCTGTGGGCAGCACTGAATCGGCCCAACGTGTTCATCAAAGTGCCGGGCACGCGCGCCGGATTGACTGCGATTCGCCAGCTGATCGGCGAGGGCATCAGCATCAATGTGACGCTGCTGTTTTCTCTGCCGCGCTATCGCGAAGTGATCGATGCCTTTCTGGGCGGGCTCGAGGCGCGGGTCGCACAGGGCGCGCCGATTGACCGCGTCGCCTCGGTGGCGAGTTTTTTCATCAGCCGCATCGATGCACTCATTGATCCTATGCTCGATGCGTTGGTGGCGGCCGGTGATACCCGCGCCAACCAGGCCAAGGCACTGCGCGGCGAAGTGGCGATTGCGAGCGCCAAGCTCGCCTATGAGATGCACCGCGAGCTGTACGCACAGGAACGCTTCACTGCGCTCAAAGCCCGCGGCGCCCAGGTGCAGCGTCTGCTGTGGGCCAGCACCAGCACCAAGGATAAGCGCTACAGCGACTTGAAGTATGTCGAGGCGTTGATCGGCGCGAACACCGTCGATACGCTGCCGCTGGAAACACTGCTGGCGTACCGCGATCACGGCCAGCCGCAGTCGCGGCTGCTGGAACGCATGGATCATGCGCATGCGGTGCTCGAACAGCTGCCGAAACTCGGCGTGGATCTCGCGGCCGTGACCCAGCAGCTCGAAGACGAGGGGGTCACCAAGTTCAATCAACCGTTTGATAAACTCATGCAGGCCGTGCAGTCCAAGCAGGCCGGTGTCCGGGCCGGCGGCGCAAAGGCTGCGCCATTGCAGACCCAGACTCAGCGCTGAGCGTGTCGGGTTGCGAGCGCTGCGGCAATGAGAGCGTGGCCGGCACTGATACTGTGGCTGGCAGCGGCACTGGCGACAGCCGCGGCGCCGCAGGAGTTCATGCTTGCACGCGCCAAGGCGCTGGAGCTGGACACGCCGCTGGTACCTCCGCCCGGCGATCCGCTGGAGCACTATGCTGCCGGGTTCGCGCAGATCATGTGCTCGGCGGTCTTCATTACCGGGCTGCAGCCGCAATTTGCCGCCGACAATGTGGGCTATTTCACCGCGCCCTATGCGCAGCGAGCAAGGCTCGGCCCACCGGTCGTTGATCGCGTGGCCAAGACCGTGCGCGTAGCGGTACCCGGCGGCACTGCGCGGCTCGCCATGTACGTCGGTGATCAGGGTTGTGTCACGCTGCCTTTGGGCAAGGACAGCCTGGACTTCGTGCCCGAGGCGGTGCGGCCGCGGCTTCCGGATCCAGCGAATCAACCCTGGCCCATGGGCGACAAACTGCCGGACGAGCCGTTGCCCGCCGAGGTGGATGCGGCAATGCTGCATCAGGCCGTGGATGCGGCGTTCGCCTCGCCGGCGGGAATGACCGCCGCCCTGGTGGTCACGTGGCGCGGCCGGCTGATCGCCGAACGCTACGCCCAGGGCATCGGCATGCATACGCCGCTCGAGAGCTGGTCGATGGGCAAGAGTGTGACGGCCGGATTGATGGGCATTCTGATCCAGCAGGGCGCTTACTCTCTGTGGCAGCCGGCACCGATCCCCGAGTGGCAAACACCGCAGGATCCACGCGCGAAAATCCGGATCGCGGACCTGCTCAGGATGTCGAGCGGATTGCGCATACGCTCGCCATACGATCCCGATTTCGACGCGGCAGGGCCCTATCCGGATCACTTCTACCTGTACACGGGCGGGGTCAACTCCTTCCACTACGCCGCCACGCGGCCGCTGCAATGGCCGCCCGGCACCGTCGGCCGGTATCGCAATACCGATCCGGTGCTGATCAACTATCTGATCCGCCTGGCGGTCGAGCGGCGTGCGGGCGACTATCCCGCGTTTCCGCAGCGCGCTCTGTTCGACAAGATCGGCGTGCGCACCATGGTCATCGAAACCGATCCGTTCGGCGACTTCCTGACCCAGGGCTACGATCTCGCTTCGGGCCGCGATTGGGCGAGGCTGGGCAATCTGTATCTGCAGGACGGCGTCTGGAACGGCGAACGGATCCTGCCCGAAGGATTCGTCAGGTTTGTCAGTACGCTCGCCCCGGCGTGGATTGCAGACCGGCGTCCGATCTACGGCGGGTTTTTCTGGATCAACGGTGACGGCGCGTTGCCGGTGCCCACCGATGCCTATTACATGGCAGGCGCGGGCGGTCAGTACACGATGATTATTCCTTCACACGATCTGGTCGTGGTACGGATGGGTCACTACAAAGGCGATGATGCCGGCAGCAGTGACTTCTTCCGCGCCCTGTCGCTGTTGCTCAAGGCGGTGCCGGCGCGATGAGCGATGTGCACGCGGCTGCGCAACTCGGCTACTGCTGCGCAGCCGATGTTTATCAGCGCGGCCGGCCGGATTATCCGGACGCGCTCCGGGGCTGGTTGCGCGCCGCGCTGGCATTGGGTGCCGGCACTACCGCGGTGGATCTCGGCGCAGGGACCGGAAAATTCACGCGCATGGTGCGTGACACGGGGGCGCGCGTGGTCGCCGTCGAACCGGTCGCCGGCATGCTGGTGCAGTTGCGCCAGAGCTTGCCTGACGTCATGGCGCTTGCCGGGACGGCGCAGAAGCTGCCGCTGAGGCCGGGCACGGCCGAGGCCGTGACTTGCGCGCAGTCATTTCATTGGTTCGCCGGCAGCAACGCGCTCGAGCAAATCCACCGCGTGCTCAAACCCTCAGGGAAGCTGGGCTTGGTGTGGAACGTACGCGACGAATCCGTGGCTTGGGTGGCCGCCATCAGCGAACTGATGCGCCCCTACGAGGCCGGGGTGCCGCGCTTCCACAGTGGTCAATGGCGCCGTGCGTTCAACGGCAGTGCGTTCAGCGATTTGCACGAGACGATCTTTGCCTACGAGCACGTGGGCAGGGCCCAGGCAGTGATCATCGACCGCGTGCTGTCGGTGAGCTTTATCTCGGCGCTGCCGGATGCGCAGAAGCAGCAAATCACCGCGCAACTGCGGGCGCTGATCGGCGCGCATCCCGAACTCAACGGGCGCGAACGGGTTGCCTTCCCCTACCAGACGCGTGCCTACGTCTGCACCCGCTCGCCGGGTTGAGGCTGTGCGCGCAGCGCCCCGATCAATCCGCGCACGCCGCTATCGATGAGGCTCACGACTTGGGCAAAATCCGCCGCCTTGCCGTAGTACGGATCCGGCACATCGCGCAGCGTCTGCTCCGGCGCGAAGTCCAGCAGGCGAACGATCCGTGCCCGGCCGCCCGCTGGCGCCAGGCTCAGCGCATCGCTGCGGTTGCGCGCGTCCATGACCACAATCCAGTCGAATCGCTCGAAATCCTCGGGCACGAGCCGACGCGCACGCAGATCGGACATGTCGATGCCGTGGTTCCGGGCTGCACGCTGCGAGCGTTCATCGGGCGCAGCGCCGAGGTGATAATCATGCGTGCCGGCTGAATCCAGCTCGAAATCCAACTCGGGCGCCAGGCTTGCGGCCAGGCGGCGAAACACCGCCTCGGCCGTGGGCGAACGGCAGATATTGCCCATACAGACGAACAACACGGCCATTTTCCGGCGGCCGTGCACGAGGCTTACCGCACGCTGTAGCCGCGTCCCTCAAGACAGGCCGCCTGAGCCCGCAGGTTATCGCCGCGATTAGCCGGCGCTGCACCGGCTCCGGCCTGCGATGCGGCCCAGCTGCGGCATTCCTGCCGGTCGCGCGCCTGCTGCTCGGCGGTCTGCCCATTCTTGGGATAGGCAAACAGATCGGTGTCGCCGGGCTGCATGGGGGGCTGATTCACACCCTGGCCCGTTGGCGGCGCGGCGCCCGCTGACGGCGCTGTGCCCGGTGGCGGTACCGAGACATATCCGCCGGCGCTGGCGTTATAGACGTAATAATTGTCGTCGGCATAGTAGTAGGGCGCGCCCTCCCACCATACAGTCGAGTAATAGAACGGCAGGGTGGCCAGGAACAGACCATAGCCGGGCCAGCCCCAACCACCCCAACCCCAACCCCAGCCGCAGCAGCCGTAGCCGCCACGCCAGCCATAGCCACCACGCCAGCCATAGCCGTAGCCACCCCGGAAGCCGCCATAGCCGACCCCAGCGTGGATCCCGCCGCCGTGAAATCCACCGCCGCCGCCGAAGTGACCCTGTGCGAAGGCATGAGTGGGAGCTGTCACCAGGAACCCCGCGAGCAAAGCAAGCCCAAGGGCTCTTATGCCGTGGAACAGGGATTTGGTATTCATGGTTGCCGCCTCGGAGTGCGTGTCACATTGTCCTTGGAGCGAATCTTACTCCGTCCACATTAAAGCACGCTGAACGCCGCCATAAAGTCCTAGAAATGCTGATAATTATGTCAGACGCCGGCCGGATGTCGCCCGGCCCGGCGCCGTTCAGCTGGCAGTCATGGTCGCACGCTATGCTGGCGTGGCTGCGTGCAATGCACGCTGCGCTCGCAATTTTCCACGCAAGGAGAGGCTCAGATGAGACCGAAGTCAATGGCATTGCTGTCGGGGACGCTATGGCTGGTGCTGGCGTCGTTCGCCGTGCAGGCGGATGTGCCGGGCAAGCACCCTTACTACCTGCACGCGCTGTCGGATTTGCGCGCCGCGCGCTGGATGCTCGAACATCGACCGGGTGATCCGGCGGTCAGTGCGCAGGAGGACGTGGCGATTACCGAAATCGACGCTGCCATCGGCGAGATCAAACATGCGGCGATCGATGATGGCAAGGACGTTCACGATCATGTGGGAGCGGATGCACCCGGCGAGGCTTCTGGGCGTCTGCACAAGGCGCTGGAACTGCTGCGCAAAGTGCATGACGACGTGGCGCGCGAGGAAGACGATCCCATGACCAAGGGCCTGCGTAACCGCGCTGTTGGCCACATCGACGCCGCGATTCATGCCACCGAGGCCAGCATTTCTGACGTCAGGCACGGCGCCTGATCTCCCCGGTGCGGCATGACAAATGCCGCGAGCAGGAATCCCGGGAGGCTCATAAACCCTCCGATCCCTGCGAGTGGAGTCAGCACGTTGCCCGGATCGCAGCCCATGCATACGCGAAAGCTGCGCTCCGGGATGTCAAAACACACTCGCAGGCGATCAAATTCGAGAGCACGCCGCTGCTGCGGAAATATCGCCTTGAAGGCCGCCTCCTTGGCGACGAAACACGCCATGGCGTGATCGATGCCGAGCTGCGCGAAATGCGGCTGCTGTAGTCTTTCGTCGGCGCGGCAGACGCTCGAAACCAGACGCGGATCCAACTGTGAGGTGTCTTCGAGATCCACGCCGACCGCTTGCATCAGGCTCGTGGGCGCGGCAATCGCGAGCGCCAGGCGTTCGCAATGCGTGATCGAACCCAGGAAGCCCTGCGGCCAGATCGGATCGCGCTGGGGATGAGCGAGAATCGCCATCGGCGCGCAACCGAGCTGCGCCAGCGCCTGGCGCGCCACTGCGCGCCCGGCGCGAAACTCGTTGCGGCGCCGGCTCACCGCTCTGGCGATCAGTTGCTCTTCGGCCGCGAACTCGCTGGCGGTGCTATCGGCAATGCAGGACACCGCCACGCCGCATCCGCTTGGCAGCCAGCCGAGCAGCCAGCGGTTCAACTGCGATAGGGCGGGGTCGCGGGCGAGATCTCCGCCCGCGATCACAGGCAGACTCAGCGCTCCCAATGGCCCGGGGCGTAGTGCCAGTGTGGACCCACCTGTACCCAGGCGTCGGGAGCCCAGTGGAAGCCCGGACGCTCTCTGATCCAATAGCCACGATGCCATACGTGCGCATGGCCACCCCAACCCCAGTAGCCCGGCGCCCAGACCCAGCCCGCGCGCGGCCCTGGCACCACCTCGACCTGCGGCGCCGGCGGCGCCACGTCGATGTCGACGCTGACTCCAGCCGAACTGAGTGCGGGCGCCGCAATCGCGCCGGCAGACAGCAATACAGCCACCAACAGTGTTGTTCGCCTAGCCATCATTCCGTACTCCTTACAGTATCAATGCGGACACCTAAGCATGTCCGCTCGAGCCGTGCAGGCCCGTAATAATACCGCAACCCCTGAGCGCCACCAAGCCAATGCCCGGCGTAAGCTACGCTCGCGTCGCCGGTACGTGGAGAAGGATGATGTCTGCGTCTGCACCGAAAAGCCCAGATGCCGATCCCGAGGAGACCCGGGAATGGCTGGATGCGCTGGCAGCGGTGGTCAAGCGACTGGGCAAGGCGCGCGGCGTGTTTCTGCTCAAGCAACTGGAGGAGCAGGCGCGGCAGCTCGACATCCTTACCCATGCGCTGCCGTATTCGTCTTATCGCAATACCATCGCGCTCGAGCAGCAGGCGGTTCATCCGGGCGATGTGGCGCTGGAGGAGCGCATCACCGCGATTCTGCGCTGGAACGCGCTCGCCATGGTGGTGCGCGCCAATCAGGCGTATGGCGAGCTGGGCGGCCATGTGGCCAGCTATGCTTCGGCCGCTGAGATCTTCGAGATCGGGTTCAATCATTTCTTTCGCGCCGATGCCAACGGGCACGACGCCGACCTGGTGTTCTTTCAAGCGCATTCAGCTCCGGGTGTGTACGCGCGAGCGTATCTGGAAGGCCGCTTGAGCGAGGAGCAGCTGGCGCACTTTCGCCAGGAGGTCGGTGGCCGGGGACTGTGCTCGTATCCGCATCCGTGGCTGATGCCGCAGTTCTGGCAGGTGCCGACCGGCTCGATGGGCATCGGCCCCATCAACGCCATTTATCAGGCGCGCTTCATGCGCTATCTCGAGCATCGCGGTCTAAGCGGCGCTTCCAGCCGGCGCGTGTGGGGCGTGTTCGGCGACGGCGAGATGGATGAACCGGAATCCGTGGGCGCCCTGACCCTGGCCGCGCGTGAACAGCTCGATAATCTGACCTTCGTGATCAATTGCAATTTACAGCGTCTGGACGGACCGGTGCGCGGAAACGGCCAGATCATCCAGGAGCTTGAAGGACTGTTTACCGGCGCCGGTTGGAATGTCATCAAGGTGTTGTGGGGTTCGGACTGGGACCCGCTGTTCGCGCGCGACACACACCATGCGCTGCTGCGCCGCTTTGCCGAGACCACCGACGGGCAGTATCAGACTCTGGGAGCCAACGACGGCGCCTATAACCAGGCGCATTTCTTTCAGCTCGACCCCGAGCTGCGGGCGCTGGTCGCGCACATGTCGCTGGCCGATATCGATGCGCTCAAGCGCGGCGGCCACGACATGCGCAAATTGTATGCGGCGTTCTGGGCCGCGCGCGCTCACCGCGGCCAGCCAACCGTCATCCTCGCCAAGACCAAAAAGGGCTATGGCATGGGCGGGGCCGGCGAGTCTCGCATGACTTCGCATCAGCAGAAGAAGCTCGATGTTGCAACGCTGCGGGAGTTACGCGACCGCTTTTCACTGCCACTGAGCGAGCAACAGGTCGATGCGCTCGCCTTCATCAAACCTGCTGAAGACAGCCCCGAGCTCTGCTACCTGCGCGCGCGCCGCGACGCGCTGGGCGGCTACCTGCCGATGCGGCGCGACCATGCTCCGGCCGTGGCGGTGCCGCCGCTGGCCAGCTATGCCGGCTTTGCGTTGCACGCCGAGGGCAAGGAAATGTCGACCACCGTAGCCGCGGTGCGTCTGTTCAGCAATCTGCTCAAGGACAAGGCTCTCGGGCCGCGCATCGTGCCGATCGTTGCCGACGAGGCGCGTACCTTTGGTATGGCCAATCTGTTCCGTCAGATCGGCATCTATTCGCCCAGCGGGCAATTGTACGAGCCCGAAGATGCCGGTTCGCTGTTGTCGTATCGCGAAGCGCGCGACGGCCAGCTGCTCGAGGAGGGCATTACCGAAGCCGGTGCGCTGTCCTCATGGGTCGCAGCCGCGACTGCCTACAGCGTGCATGGCCGGCGCATGCTGCCGTTTTATATTTTCTATTCCATGTTCGGTTTCCAGCGCGTCGGGGATCTGATCTGGGCGGCAGCCGACCAGCGGGCGCGCGGTTTTCTGATCGGCGCAACCGCGGGACGGACCACGCTCGGCGGCGAAGGCTTGCAGCATCAGGACGGCTCCAGCCATGTGGTAGCCGCAACCGTTCCGAATTGCCGTGCCTACGATCCGGCATTTGCCGGTGAGCTGGCGGTGATACTCGATCATGGCGCTCGCTCGATGATGCAGCAGTCCGAGGACGTGTTCTATTACGTCACCGTGGCCAACGAGAATTATGCGCAACCCTCGCTGCCAGCCGAGCTGGCCACGCAGGTCATCCAGGGCATGTACTGTCACACGCGCGTGCCGGCCAGCCAGCCGGTGGCGGCGCTGCGCCTGCTCGGCTCGGGGGCGATTCTGCGCGAGGTCATTGCCGCCGCCGGGCAGTTGGCCAGCGACTGGAATGTCTCGTGCGAGGTATGGAGCGCCACGAGTTTCAGCGAACTCGCGCGCGAGGCGGCGCAGGTTGCGCGCTGGAATCGGCTGCATCCGCTGCAGCAGCCCAGGCGCTCGCATCTCGAGCAATGCCTCGCCGGTGCGGCGCCGATCGTGGCGGCCAGCGATTACGTGCGTGCCTATCCGCAACTCATTGCGCCGTACCTGGCCGCGAGTTACACGACCCTCGGCACCGACGGTTTCGGGCGCAGCGATACACGCGCGGCCTTGCGGCGCTTCTTTGAGATCGATCGGCACCATATTGCCATCGCGGCGTTGGATGCCCTGGCGCGCGCCGGCACCATCGAGCGCGCGGTGGTAGCGCAAGCGATAGAGCGCAGCGGCATCGACACCGAGCTGGCCGCGCCCTGGACGCGCTGAGACGGATCAGCGCCGCAGCGCGGCTTCGACTGCCTCGAACAGCAAATGCATGCCGAACGAGACATCCTGGATGATGCGATTGACGAAGAAAGTCGGGGTGCCGCGCACGCCGCTGTTGCGACCGCCCTGCGCGTGCTCGCGAATGCGCTGCAGGTAAATGTGATCGTCTAACTCGGCCGTGTAGCGCGTCATGTCGAGCTGCAGACGCTCGGCGTAGCTGTGCAGATTGGCGCCCTTGAGGTGCAGCTGATTGTCGAACAGCAGATCGTGCATGGGCCAGAATTTCCCCTGCGCGCCGGCGACCTCGGACACTTCGGCGGCCAGCAGCGCGTGCGGATGCACTTCCTCGGCCGGAAAGTGGCGGAAGGCAAAACGGATGCGGCCGGGAAAGCGCTCGAGCAGCAGCTTCACGGCCGGTGCCGCCTGCTTGCAGTTCGAGCACTCGAAATCGCCGTATTCGACCAGCGCGACCGGAGCGCGCGGCTCGCCCAGCACGTGATCGGTCGCGTCCACCGGTACCGTCAATTCGAAATGGCCATGGCCGCTCATGGCGGCATTGTGCCACGGATTTTGCGGACCCCGGCGGCAAGTGTTACGTTCGCCGCCGGCAGGAGTAAATTATGGCTTCGCAGTGTGGGCATCTGAGTTCGATCAGGATGGGCGACACCTGGAGCTGGTGCCATGTCGATGAGCTGTTCATGGAGTTGACTTGAGCGGCGCGCAGCAAGAACAGGTGGTCGCGAGCGAGCTGCTGGAGAGGCGGCGTGAACAGATGTTCCCCAAGCTCACGCCGGCGCAGATGGCACGCCTGGAGAGTCATGGCCGGCGCATCGACACCCGCGACGGCGAGATTCTGGCGGAGGCAGGCACGCGCCAGAGTCATGTGTTCGTGGTCGTTTCCGGAAGCATCGAAGTCCGAACCCACGATCAGGCCAACGAGCTGCTCATGTTCGTGCTCACGGCGGGCGACTTCAGCGGTGAGATGAGCACCTTGCGCCGCAGCGCGGTGTTGGCGACGCTACGCGTACGCGAAGGCGGCGTCGCGCTCGCGATCGAGACTGAGCAGATACGCCTGATCGTGCAGACCGATGCGGAGCTCAGTGAGCTGCTGATGCGCGCTTTTATTTTGCGTCGCGTGGCGCTGATCTCGAGCGGCGGCGGCGAGATCACGCTGCTTGGCTCGCGCCACTCCGCGAATTCGCTGCGGCTGCGCGAATTCCTGACGCGCAATGGCCAGCCATTTCATTACACCGCCATCGAGGAGGATGCCGACATTGGCGCCATGTTCGAACGCCTGCATATTCAGGCCAGCGACATTCCCGTGGTGGTCTGTCGCGGCGAGCAGGTATTCCGCAATCCGAGCAATCGCGACATGGCCGAATGCCTGGGCATGAATCCGCAGCTCGACGACAGCAGGTTGTACGACCTGCTGATCATCGGCGCCGGTCCCGCCGGACTCGCGGCCGCCGTGTACGCCGCATCCGAAGGTCTGCAGGTGCGCATCGTCGAGACGACGGCTCCCGGCGGACAGGCCGGAACCAGTTCTCGCATTGAGAACTACCTGGGATTTCCGACCGGAATTTCCGGCGGCGCGCTGGCCGGCCGCGCCTTGTCGCAGGCGCAGAAATTCGGCGCATCGCTGAGCGTCGCTGCCGAAGCAATGAGTCTGAATTGCAGCCAGCGGCCGTATTCGCTGGCATTGACGGACGGCAGCGTACTGCGCGGCCGCAGCGTGCTGATTGCATCGGGCGCGCAATATCGAACGCTTGCGATCGACAACCTGGACCGATTTCTCGGCGCAGGGGTCTATTACGCCGCGACCCATCTTGAATCGCAACTCTGTCGGGACGAGGAGATTGCGATCGTCGGTGGCGGCAATTCCGCCGGACAGGCGGCGGTGTTTCTGGCGCAATCCTGCCGCCAGGTACATCTGCTGGTGCGCGGCGCCGGCTTGGCCGAAAGCATGTCGAATTACCTGATTCGGCGCATCGAACAAACCGCCAACATTCAGTTGCACACGCGCACGCAGATCACGGCGGTCGAGGGCAGTGGTGATCGGCTCGAAGCCATCAGCTGGGTCAATAGTGCCGACGGACAGGTACAGCGGCATTCCATAGCACACGTGTTCGTGATGACCGGTGCGATGCCGAATACACCTTGGCTCAAGGATTGCGTGGTGCTCGATGAAGATGGTTTCGTCAAGACCGGTCCCGATCTGAATGCGCAGGACCTGACTGCGGCGCACTGGTCGCTGCAGCGCGCACCGCACTCTATGGAGACCAGTCTGCCGGGGGTGTTTGCCGCCGGCGATGTACGCGCGCAGAGCGTCAAACGCATTGCTTCCGCCGTGGGCGAAGGCTCGATTTGCGTGCAATTCGTGCATCGGGCGCTGCAGGAAATGTCCAGTCCGGCTTGAGCGAGCATGCAGCACACACTGGCCGCATTCTCCGGCGAACTGGGCGTGGTGCTCGTGATCATCAATGTATTGCTGGACCAGATCGGTCTGCCGGTGCCGGCCTTGCCGACGCTGATCGTCGCCGGGGCTTTGGCGGCGCACAGCCTCGGATCGGCGGCGGCGCTGTTTCTGGGCGCATCCATGGCGTGTCTGCTTCCCGACATCGGCTGGTATATGGCCGGACGGCGCTATGGCAGTCGCGTCATGAGATTTTTGTGCCGTATCTCGCTGAGCCCGGATTCGTGCGTGAGCCAGACGCAACTGCGCTTCGAGCGATGGGGCGCCGGCGCGCTGGTGTTTGCCAAGTTCGTGCCGGGCCTGGGCATCATCGCGCCGCCGCTTGCGGGCGCAACCGGTATGCGTTGGCCGCGATTCATCATCTTTAGTGCTGTCGGCGCCGGGACTTGGGTCGGGGCAGCCTTGGGCGCGGGCATGTTGCTCAAACCGCAGATTGAATATCTGCTGCCGCGGCTGCAACGGATCGGTTCGGACGCCGTGGCGGTGCTCGCGATCGTGCTGGCGGCCTACATCGCGATCAAATGGTGGGAGCGGCGCCGTTTTTTTGCGGCGCTGCGCATGTCACGTATCAGTGTTGGCGAACTGTATCAACTGGTCGAAGCCGGCGCTGCTCCGGTCATTGTCGACGTGCGTTCAGCCACCGCGCAGGCACTGGATCCGCGTCGCGTGCCCGGTGCCATATCCATCACGATTCAGGAGGTCGATCAGCGCCTCAAGCTACTGCCGCGGGATCGGGATATCGTGCTGTATTGCACCTGTCCGAACGAAGCCTCCGCGGCGCTGGTTGCCAAAATCCTGATCAAGAGCGGTTTCAAGCGAGTGCGGCCGCTGCTTGGCGGTCTCGATGC
>Ga0302314_10004140_pt1 | contig 26712 bp, 20 predicted proteins | sample III_Palsa_N2_3_FD_200533 | JGI IMG/M metagenome (GOLD analysis project Ga0302314, IMG submission 200533) | Peat permafrost microbial communities from Stordalen Mire near Abisko, Sweden - III_Palsa_N2_3 | ecosystem: Environmental > Terrestrial > Soil > Palsa > Peat permafrost | place: Sweden...
CAGGCGATACCGGGATTTTTAGTTACTGTCTCTCTCGAGCACCAGGAAGCTAAAACCCCGCCGCACGGGGCGCCCTCGAAATGATTCGCGGGGCGCTCCGAGCAAAACGGACTCGTTAACGTGAGGTTTTAGTCCATGAAGATTCTAGTCGCGCCCTTGATGGTTGTCGCTCTGTTCACTGGTGCTGCCCACGCTCAATCCATGAAGGTCAACTTCGCCGGCCTCGATCTCGATACACCCGCCGGCGCCACCGAACTACTGACGCGAATCGACGCGGCCGCCCACTCGGTATGCGATGCCTTTGACAGCAGTAATTCCGACAGCCATCGCGAGTGCCTCGCCAAGGCCGTGAAAGCCGCGGTCAAGCAAATCAACAAGCCGCAGGTCACCATGGTGGCCGAAAACTTCAAGCCGTAATCCCGAGGCGGCAAGACTCGCCGGGCATTGCGCCCGGCGCAGCGCCTAGCTGGCACTGACCAGCTTCGCGACGAAGTTGCTCACCGGCATGCTGGAGAGCGCAGCGAAGTCCGCGAATACTTTCTTGATGGACTCGGTCTGCTTTGCACCGAAATGCGCAGCCACACTGGTCTCGAACTTCTTGACCAACACCGGCATGCCCTCGGCGCGGCGCTTGACGTGACCCATGGGAACGTCCACCTGTACGCGCTCGCTGGATGACCCATCCTTGAAGAATACCTGCACCGCGTTGCCGATGTAGCGCTTGTCGGCTGCAAGGTATTCCTGCGTGAATGTGGTGTTTTCCGTCACCTGCATCTTCGCGCGCAATTCGTCGACACGCGGATCCTTGGCCACCACGTCCTCGTAGTCGGACGCGGCGAGGCGGCCGAACAGCAGCGGGATGGCCACCATGTATTGAATGCAATGGTCGCGATCGGCCGGATTCGCGAGAGGTCCCGTCTTATCGATAATGCGCACGCCCGACTCCTGGGTTTCGATGAGCACGCGGTCGATTTGATCCAGCTTCGAGCTGATCGTCGGATGCAGAGTCATGGCCGCCTCCACCGCAGTCTGTGCGTGGAATTCCGCGGGGAAGGAAATCTTGAACAGGATGTTTTCCATCACGTAGCTGCCGAACGGCTGGGGTAATGCCAGCTCTTTGCCCTTGAATAGCACGTCCTGGAAGCCCCAGGTTTTCGCGGATAACGCCGAGGGATAACCCATCTCACCCTTCAACGCCAACAGCGCCAGGCGCACCGCACGGCTGGTGGCATCTCCGGCCGCCCAACTCTTGCGCGATCCCGCGTTCGGCGCATGGCGATACGTGCGCAGCGCGCCGCCGTCCACCCAGGCATTCGACACCGCGTTGATGATTTGGTCGCGCGTCCCACCCAACATGGCGGTGACCACAGCCGTCGAGGCCACGCGCACCAACAGCACATGGTCGAGTCCCACCCGATTGAAACTATTCTGAAGCGCCAGCACACCCTGAATTTCGTGCGCCTTGATCATGCCGGTGAGCACGTCGCGTAGGGTCACAGGGCTGCCGCTGCGCGACAGGTAGTCGGCAACGGCCAGGATGCCGCCCAAGTTATCCGAAGGATGACCCCACTCGGCCGCGAGCCACGTGTCGTTGAAGTCCAGCCAGCGAATCATGCAGCCGATATTGAACGCCGCGGTAATGGGATCCAATTCATACGACGTTCCCGGCACCCGCGCACCCCCGCTGAGGGTGGCCCCCGGCACGACAGGGCCCAGGAGCTTGGTGCAGGCCGGATATTTCAATGCCAGAAAGCCGCAAGCCAACGTGTCCATCAAGCAATAGGTGGCCGTCTCGTAGGCCAGGGCGCTCTTGACCTCGAAACTCAGCGCGTAATCGGCAATGACGTTGAGGATATGGTCCGGCGCGGGCCGTTCGGCTGATTTGATATCGTGTGCCATGGGGGGATGATAGGACACCATCCGCCTCGCGCACCAACGTCCGCGATACTTCTTTGCTGACCCAGGCGCTAGCGATCGGCTAGAACGCGTCGCCGGGCACGCGAACCCACCCTTCCATCAGCACGCGCGCGCTTCGGCTCATGATGGCCTTGGTCACGGCCCATGCGCCATCGACCTGGCGTGCCTCTGCGCCGACGCGCAGCGTTCCCGACGGATGACCAAAACGCACGGCGCTGCGTTCCTTGCCGCCTGCGGCTAGATTAACGAGGGTGCCGGGAATCGCCGCGGCCGTGCCGATGGCAACCGCGGCCGTGCCCATCATCGCGTGATGCAGCTTGCCCATCGACATCGCGCGCACGTTCAGATCGATCTCGGCTGCCGAGACTTTCTTTCCGCTCGATGACACATAGTCCTTAGGCTTCGCGACGAAAGCGACTTTCGGCGTATGTTGCCGCTTCGCCGCTTCCTCGATGGTCTTGATCAGCCCCATACGCACGGCGCCATGGGCACGAATCGTCTCGAACCTCGCGAGTGCCTGACTATCGCCGTTGATCGCGTCTTGCAGCTCGATACCGGTATAGCCTATCGCATCCGCATTGACGAAAATCGTCGGGATCCCCGCGTTGATCATCGTCGCACGCAGCTTGCCGACACCGGGCACGTCGAGGTCATCGACGAGGTTGCCGGTTGGAAACATGGATCCACCGCCGTCGCCCTCGCCCTCATCGGCAGGATCGAGGAACTCGAGCTGCACCTCGGCGGCCGGGAAGGTCACTCCATCCAGTTCGAAATCACCGGTTTCCTGCACCGCACCGTCGGTCATCGGTACATGCGCCACGATGGTCTTGCTGATGTTCGTCTGCCAGATGCGGATGGTCGCAACGCCATTCCTGGGCACTCGGCTCGCGTCGACGAGTCCGTTACTGATGGCGAACGGCCCCACGGCCGCGGACAAATTGCCGCAATTACCGCTCCAGTCGACGAATGCCTTATCTATCGAGACTTGGCCGAAGGTGTAATCGACATCGTGATCGGCACGGCTGCTTTTCGCGACGATAACCGTCTTGCTGGTGCTGGAAGTGGCAGCACCCATGCCGTCGATTTGCTTACCGTACGGATCCGGACTGCCGATCACGCGCAGCAGCAACGCATCGCGGGCGGGGCCGTGCGCTTGGGTCTTTGCAGGCAAATCCTGCAAACGAAAGAACACGCCCTTGCTGGTGCCACCGCGCATGTAGGTGGCGGGAATGCGGATTTGCGGTACGTTAGCCATGGTATTTGAGAGTGGTCTTTTAGGCAGCCCGCGTGGACTCCAGGAAGTCCTTGGCAAAGCGTTGCAACACACCGCCCGCTTCGTAGATGGAAACTTCCTCGGCGGTATCGAGCCGGCAAGTCATCGGCACCTCGACGCGCTCGCCATTCTTGCGGTTTACACCTAACGTCACTGTGGCGCGCGGCGTCAACTTGCCGATGACGTCGTACGTTTCGGTGCCGTCCAGCCCTAACGTGAGCCGCGTGGTACCGGCCTGAAATTCGAGCGGCAACACGCCCATGCCGAGCAGATTGGTGCGGTGAATGCGCTCAAACCCTTCCGCGGCGATGGCCTCGACGCCCGCCAGGCGCACCCCCTTGGCGGCCCAGTCGCGCGATGAACCCTGACCATAGTCGGCACCGGCGACGATGATCAGCGGCTGCTTGCGCTGCATGTAAGTCTCGATCGCCTCCCACATGCGCGTCACCTTGCCTTCAGGCTCGATGCGCGCCAACGACCCCTTCTTGACCTTACCATCCACCACGGCCATTTCGTTGACGAGCTGTGGATTGGCGAAGGTGGCGCGCTGCGCGGTCAGATGATCACCGCGATGCGTGGCATAGGAATTGAAGTCCTCTTCCGGCACGCCCATCTTGTGAAGGTACTCGCCGGCGGCGCTGTCCATCATGATCGCGTTCGACGGCGACAAATGATCGGTGGTGATATTGTCAGGCAGCACCGCCAGCGGACGCATGCCCTTGAGGGTACGCTCACCGGCCAGCGCTCCTTCCCAGTACGGCGGCCGACGGATGTAGGTGCTCATCGGGCGCCAGTCGTACAACGGGCTGATCTTCTCGCCGCTGCGTGCCTTGAAGGTAAACATCGGGTCGTAGACTTGGCGAAAATGTTCCGGTTTGACGCTTTGTGCAACGATGCGGTCGATCTCGGCATCGCTCGGCCAGATGTCCTTCAGCGTCACCGCTTTTCCATCCTTATCCAGTCCCAGCACGTCCTTCTCGATATCGAAACGCACCGTGCCGGCAATCGCATACGCGACCACCAGCGGCGGTGACGCAAGGAATGCCTGCTTGGCATACGGATGAATGCGCCCATCAAAATTGCGGTTACCGGACAACACCGCCGTTGCGTAGAGGTCTCGGTCAATGATCTCTTTCTGAATGACCGGGTCGAGTGCACCCGACATGCCGTTGCAGGTGGTGCAGGCAAACGCCACGATGCCGAAGCCCAACTTCTCGAGCTCCGCCAGCAGCTTCGCCTCTCGGAGATACAGCTCCACCGTCTTCGAACCCGGCGCCAGCGACGACTTCACCCAGGGCTTGCGCGTCAAGCCACGCTCGTTCGCGTTGCGCGCCAGCAGGCCTGCGGCGATGACGTTGCGCGGATTGCTGGTATTGGTACAGCTGGTGATCGCGGCAATGATTACCGCGCCGTCCGGCATTTGACCCGGCACCTCCTCCCACTTGGCGGCGATGCCGCGCGCGGCGAGATCCGACGTCGGCAAACGCTTGTGCGGATTGGACGGGCCCGCCATGTTGCGCACCACCGTCGACAAATCGAATTTGATGACGCGCTCGTACTCGGCGGTCTTCAGGGACTCCGCCCAAAGGCCGACTTCCTTGGCGTAAGTTTCCACCAGCTTCACTTGCTCGTCGGCGCGCCCGGTCAGGCGCAGGTAGTCGAGAGTATTGCCGTCGATGAAGAACATCGCCGCGGTGGCGCCATACTCGGGCGCCATGTTCGAAATCGTGGCGCGATCACCCAGCGTCAATGCCGCGGCGCCTTCGCCATAAAACTCCAGATACGCGCCGACGACCTTCTCCTTGCGTAGGAACTCGGTCAGTGCAAGCACGACGTCGGTCGCCGTAATATTCGGCTGGGGCTTACCGGTCAGTTCCACACCGACGATGTCAGGGAGGCGCATCCACGAAGCCCGGCCCAGCATGACATTTTCGGCCTCCAGTCCACCGACACCGATCGCAACGACGCCGAGCGCATCGACGTGCGGGGTGTGGCTGTCGGTGCCCACCAGCGTATCCGGGAAGGCCACGCCATCCTTGACGTATATGACCGGCGACATGCGCTCCAGATTGATCTGATGCATGATGCCGTTGCCCGGCGGAATGACTTCCATGTTCTCGAACGACTTCTTGGTCCAGTCGATGAAGTGAAAGCGATCTTCGTTGCGGCGATCTTCGACCGCGCGGTTCTTCTGGAACGCATCCTTATCGAAACCGCCGTATTCCACCGCAAGCGAGTGATCGACGATCAACTGCACCGGCACGACCGGATTGACCTTGGACGGATCGCCGCCCATGTCCGCGATCGCATCGCGCAGACCCGCGAGGTCGACCAGTGCGGTCTGCCCGAGGATGTCGTGACACACGACGCGCGCCGGGTACCAGGGGAAGTCGAGATCGCGTTTGCGATCGATCAACTGCTTGAGCGACGCCGTCAGCGCTTCCGGATCGCAGCGTCGAACGAGATTTTCCGCGTGTACTCGCGAGGTGTACGGCAGCTTCGCCCAAGCGCCCGGCGTAATCGCGTCGACAGCCGCGCGCGCATCGAAATAGTCGAGTTTCGTGCCGGGAAGCGGTTTGCGATAAGCAGTGTTCATGCGAGCGGATTATTTCCTGTCGTTGAGCGGTACGAACTTCAGATTTTCAGGACCGGTGTAGTTTGCGCTCGGGCGAATGATTTTCCCATCGATACGCTGTTCGATCACATGCGCAGACCAACCCGACGTGCGAGCAATCACGAACAACGGCGTGAACATCGCCGTCGGCACGCCCATTACGTGATAGGACACGGCCGAGAACCAGTCGAGGTTCGGGAACATTCTCTTGATGTCCATCATGACCGACTCGATGCGTTCCGCGACGTTGAACGCCACCATGTCCTGGGCGTTGCTCGCGAGCTCGCGGGCAACCTCCTTGATGACCACATTGCGCGGATCGGAGATCGTATAAACCGGGTGGCCGAAGCCGATGATCACTTCCTTGGCGGCCATACGCTTCTTGATGTCGGCTTCCGCTTCATCCGGCGTCTGGTAGCGGCTCTGAATTTCGTAGGCGACCTCGTTGGCGCCGCCGTGCTTCGGACCACGCAGCGCACCGATCGCTCCGGTGACGCACGAGTACATATCAGAACCCGTACCGGCGATCACGCGAGCGGTGAACGTCGAGGCATTGAACTCGTGCTCGGCATAGAGGTTCAGGGAGGTGTGCATGGCGCGCACCCACTCGGCCGACGGCTTCTTGCCATGCAACAAGGTCAGGAAATGGCCGCCGATGGAATCATCGTCGGTTTCCAATTCGATGCGCTTGCCGGAGTTCGCGAAGTGATGCCAATAGCACAGCATGGAGCCTAGGCTCGCCATCAGGCGATCGGCGATGTCGCGCGCTTGTTCGATCGGATGGGCTTCGGCCTCCGGCGAAATGCAGCCCAATACCGACACGCCGGTACGCATCACGTCCATCGGATGCGCGGTCTTCGGCAGCTGTTCGAGAGCGGTCAGCACGCCCTTCGGCAGAGAACGCAAAGACTTCAGCTTGGCCTTGTACGCGGCCAGCTCAGGCCTATTCGGCAGCTTGTCGTGAACCAGCAAGTAGGCAATTTCCTCGAATTCGCACTGCGTGGCGATGTCGAGAATATCGTAGCCCCGGTAGTGCAAGTCGTTGCCGGTCTTACCGACGGTGCACAGCGCGGTGTTGCCGGCCGTCACGCCGGACAGGGCCACCGATTTTTTGGGTTTGAAGGCGACAACTTGTGGCTCGCTCATTTTCCGTCTCTCCGAGAAATGTCAGTCCAATTGAATGGGTTAGCGTTCATTTTCCGCGTCCTTCCGCGAATAGTTCATCCAGCTTGGCTTCATACGCGTGATAATCGAGATACTTGTAGAGATCGGCGCGCGTCTGCATGGTGTCCACGACGTTCTTCTGCGTGCCGTCGCGGCGAATCGCCTGGTACGTGGCGAGAGCCGCCGCGTTCATGGCGCGGTATGCCGAACAGCAATGCAACACGATATCCACGCCCACCGTCGCGAGTTCGTCTCGCGTGTAGAGCGGCGTGTGGCCAAACTCCGTGATGTTGGCGAGAATGGGCACTTTGACGGCGTCCTTGAAGCGGCGATACATCGGGAGTTCCGTCATCGCCTCCGGAAAAATCATGTCGGCGCCCGCTTCGACACAGGCCACGGCGCGCTCGATGGCCTTATCGATGCCCTCCACCGCCAGTGCATCGGTGCGCGCCATGATGACGAACCCCGAATCGGTGCGAGCATCCACGGCCGCCTTGACCCGGTCCACCATTTCTTGTTTCGAGACGACTTCCTTGCCGGGACGATGACCGCAGCGCTTGGCCGACACTTGATCTTCGATGTGCAAACCCGCGGCGCCGAACTTGATGAAAGACTTCACGGTGCGGGCAATGTTGAACGCACCGCCCCAGCCCGTATCGGCATCCACCAACAACGGTAGATCGCAGGCATCGGTAATGCGCCGGACGTCGGTAAGCACGTCGTCCATGCTGCTGATGCCTAAGTCGGGAACGCCCAACGAATTGGCGGCCACGCCGCCACCGGACAAATAAATGGCTTTGAAGCCGCAGGCTCCCGCCATGCGTGCCACGTAGGCGTTGATGGCGCCCACGACTTGTAAGGGATGTTCTTCCGCAAGGGCGGTGCGTAGACGCGCCCCCGCCGATGCTTTTACGGCTGCAGTCATAAGGGGCTCCGGACGGAACTAATGCTCGTCATAGTCGTTTCCTTCAAGCCAAAACTATAGATCCATCCCCGAGGCGGCCGGATGACCAAAGCAATCAAACTCTTTGAAAGAAATTGCAACATCCCGACCCAACGTAAAATGCAATAGCACCGGGCCAGATTGGGGTTGGCTGCCGGCGCCACATCGGGGTTGGCTGTCGCGAAATGTCAGGATTGCAACGCCCGACGAAACTCTCCCGGCGAGGCGCCGGTCCATTTCCTGAATGCGCGATGGAAAGCGCTGCGCTCCGAAAAACCCAACTCCAGCGCGATATCCATCACGCTGCGATTCGAATGGCTCAGGTAACTGATGGCCAAGTCCCGCCGCAGTTGATCCTTGATGCCTTGATAGGAAGCGCCCTCCTCGGCCAAGCGCCGACGCAAGGTGGCAGTAGTCATGTTGAGTTCACCGGACAGCTGGTCGAAATCCGGCACTTCTCCCGGTAGCAGCTGCCGCAGCCGACGGCGAATCCGCGCGGTCAAACTGCTGCCATTCTTGTATTTGACCAAAATGCTCTCGGGCGCGGTGCGCAAAAAGTCCTTCACCGAACGCTCATTCTGCACAATGGGCAGATCCAGGTAAGCGGCATCGAATGCAATGGCGGTGTGCGTTGCATCGAAACTCAACTCGTTGCAGTACATGAGGCGATATTCCGCGCTGTGATTGGGCTCCGGGTAGGCGAAGCTCGCTCGCAGAATCGGTATGCGACGCCCCACCAACCAGCACGCCACGCCGTGTAACAGCATGAGTAGCACCTCATGGCCGAATACCCGCGGCACGCCGTCTCGGACCCGCTCACGAATGACAACAGACGCTTCTTCGCCGCGCCGCTCCAAGGAGCCGGCAAAATCATCGAGGATGAGGCCGTAAAACCGGAGGCTCCGGTCTAGCGCCTGGCCCAAATCCCGGCAGCCGATGACGGCATGCACCAGCATGGCAAAACTACCGGTCTTCATGCGCCGCGAATCTTGACCGAAAAATTCATCGTCCAGGGTCAGCGCCACCAGACGCCACAATTCTCCATAATGCTTGGCGGACACGCGCGCTTGGGGCACCTGCAGCAGGCTCGGCGAGAGACCCACCCTGGCGAGCAGGGCGTCCGTATCCATGTGGCGGGCGCGAACGCTTTCCAGCGCCGCTGCCACGAAGCAGATAGCGACCGTCCCGGGCTCGGCCCGGCCGACCGGTAAGACGTTCCCGGCGCTCAAAGCGACCGGTGACTGTTGCATTTTCGCTCACGCATTTTGAGTGGTTTGGGCACCAACGGGGCGCTGCCCTAGTCCTATAGTTTACGCGATACGAGTGGCTGATGCGGGGCCTTGAACAGGATGGCGGCTGACTTTTTCACCGACGAACAGCGCATGATTCGCGATTCCGCGCGGGATTTCGCACGCGCCGAGTTGGCGCCCCACGCCGCCGCCTTCGAGAAGGCTGGGTGGATTCCGGAAGACACCGTTGCCAAGATGGGCGAATTGGGCCTCTTGGGGATGGTGGTGCCCGAGGAATGGGGCGGTTCGTACACCGACTACATTGCCTACGCCCTGGCCATCGAGGAAATCGCCGCCGGTTGCGCCGCCACCTCCACCCTGATGAGCGTTCACAGCTCCGTGGGCTGCGGGCCCATCTTGAAATACGGCACCGAAGACCAGAAACGGCGCTACCTGCCGGACATGGCGCAGGGCAAGCTCATCGGCTGTTTCTGCCTAACGGAGCCTCAGGCCGGCTCCGAAGCCCACAACTTGAAGACCCGCGCCACCCTGGAGGACGGTTTTTGGGTGCTGAACGGCGCCAAACAGTTCATTACCAACGGCAAACGAGCCAAAGTCGCCATTGTATTCGCGGTAACCGACCCTGACCTCGGCAAAAAGGGCCTATCCGCATTCATTGTGCCCACGGCGACGCCCGGCTTCCTGGTGAGTTCGCCGGAACACAAAATGGGCATCCGCGCCTCCGACACCTGTGCCATCACCTTCGATAATTGTCGAATTCCCGCCGATTCCCTCCTGGGAGCGCGAGGCAAGGGGCTGTCGATCGCGCTGTCGAACCTCGAGGGCGGCAGAATCGGCATTGCGGCGCAAGCCATTGGTATCGCCCGAGCCGCTTTCGAGGCCGCGCTCAGCTATGCCAAAACCCGGCGCCAATTCAACAAGCCCATTGCCGAGTTCGGGAGCATAGGCAATATGCTCGCCGATATGGAGACTTCCATTAACGCCGCCCGTATGCTCACGCACCATGCGGCACGCATGCGCGGCGCCGGCCTGCCCTGCCTCTCCGAGGCCTGTCAGGCTAAACTATACGCCTCGGAAATGGCCGAACGCGTGTGCTCCAAGGCGATTCAAATCCACGGCGGATATGGATACCTGGAAGACTATAACGTGGAACGCCATTACCGCGACGCGCGCATCACGCAGATTTACGAAGGCACTAGCGAGATACAACGTCTGGTTATTGCCCGAGCGTTAACGACTCAAGAGGAAAATTCATGACTACCCAACCCGCAGTGCAAACCGCACAGGCCCCCACCGTCAAACTTCTGGTGGACGGCAAGTTCGTCGAATCGCAAACCCAGGAATGGCACGACGTCGTTAACCCCGCCACCCAAGAAGTGCTGGCACAGGTGCCCTTTGCCACGGACTCGGAAATCGAGACGGCCGTGGCCGCCGCCAAAACGGCGTACAAGACGTGGAAGAACACCCCACTCGCCGCCCGTGCACGCATCATGCTCAAGCTGCAGGCACTGATTCGCGAACACATGAGCCGCATTGCCGTCACGTTGAGCGCCGAACAGGGCAAGACCATCGCCGACGCCGAAGGCGATGTGTTCCGCGGCCTCGAAGTGGTCGAGCATGCATGCTCCATCGGCAGCCTGCAGATGGGCGAGTTCGCCGAGAACGTGGCCGGTGGTGTGGATACTTACACGATTCGCCAGCCTATCGGCGTGTGCGCGGGCATTACGCCCTTCAACTTCCCCGCCATGTGTCCGCTCTGGATGTTCCCCATGGCCATCGTCTGCGGCAACACCTTCGTGTTGAAGCCCTCCGAACAGGATCCGATGACCCCCATGCTGTTGGCGGAACTCGCGCAGCAGGCCGGCCTGCCGCCCGGCGTACTCAATATCATTCATGGCGGCAAACGCGCCGTCGATGCCATTTGCTCGCATCCCGACATCGTCGCGGTCTCCTTCGTAGGCTCGACGCACGTCGGAACTCATGTGTACAACCTCTCCTCGGAGCACGGTAAGCGCGTGCAGTGCATGATGGGCGCGAAGAATCATGCCGTCGTCATGCCCGATGCCAACAAGGAGCATTCATTGAACGCCCTCGTGGGTTCCACCTTCGGCGCGGCGGGGCAGCGTTGCATGGCCACCTCGGTCACTGTCCTCGTGGGCGAAGCCCAAAAGTGGATCCCGGAAATCGTCGCCAAGGCCAAGACGCTCAAGATCAACGCCGGCTCTGAAAAGGGTACGGACGTGGGTCCGGTGGTATCGAAGAATGCGAAAAACCGCATCCTCGGTTTGGTCGAGGAAGGCGTGAAGCAAGGCGCGAAGCTGGAACTCGACGGGCGCGGCATCAAGGTGCCCGGCTTCGAGAAGGGCAACTTCGTCGGCCCCACGATTTTCTCCGGTGTTACCACCGAGATGAGCATTTACACCACGGAAATCTTCGGGCCCGTCATGGTCATCGTGGGCGTCAACTCGCTGGATGAGGCCATTGCGCTCATCAACAAGAACCCGTTCGGCAACGGCACCGGCATTTTCACGCAGAGCGGTGCTGCGGCGCGTAAGTTCCAGAATGAAATCGACGTGGGCCAAGTCGGGATCAACGTTCCCATTCCGGTGCCCGTGCCCTCCTTCAGCTTCACCGGCTCGCGCGGTTCCAAGCTGGGCGATCTGGGTCCCTATGGCAAGCAGGCCATCCAGTTCTACACCCAGACCAAGACCATCACGTCGCGCTGGTTCGACGACAGCGCTGTCTCGACCGGGGTCAACACCACCATTAGCTTGAAGTAAGCACGGGTCTCACATGAAAGTTGCGTTCATTGGTCTCGGCAACATGGGCGGCCCGATGGCGCGCAATCTCATCAAGGCCGGCCATTCGTTGGTGGTATTCGACGTCGTGCAACGCAACGTCGATGCTCTGACGGCGGCAGGTGCGACGGCGGCCAAGTCGGCTAAACTGGCCGCCGCCTCGGGCGAGGTGGTCATCACCATGCTGCCCTCCTCGCCCCACGTGAAGAGCGTCTACCTGGGCGAGGATGGAGTGCTTGCCGGCGTCGCCGCCGGCATTCCTCTCATCGACTCCAGCACCATCGATCCGCACAGCGCGCGGGAAGTCGCGGCGGCTGCCGAAAATCACGGCAATCCCATGGCTGACGCGCCGGTCTCGGGAGGCACGGGCGGCGCGGAAGCGGGCACGCTGACGTTCATGGTTGGCGCGAACCTGAAATTATTCGACCGCATCCGTCCCCTGCTCGCCAACATGGGCAAGAACATCGTTCACTGCGGTGCCGCCGGCACCGGACAAGTGGCGAAGATCTGCAACAACATGCTGCTAGGTATTTCCATGATCGGCGTCGCCGAGGCCATGAATCTAGGCGCAGCGCTCGGCATTGATCCCAAGGTGCTGGCGGGCATCATCAATACCTCCAGCGGCCGCTGCTGGAGTTCGGACACTTACAATCCTTATCCCGGAGTTCTCGAGAACGCGCCTGCGGCGCACGGTTACACCGGAGGCTTCGGCACAGATCTCATGCTGAAAGACCTGGGGTTGGCGACTGACGCCGCCAAGCAAGCCAAGCAGTCCGTGGCCCTGGGCGGCATGGCACAGCAACTCTATCAACTGTGGAGTTCTCAGGGCGCGGGCGCTCAAGACTTCTCGTCCATTATCAACCTGCTCAAGAAACCCGCTTAACGTCCGGAAAACGCCATGATTGAATGCGCCATCGACGGGCACGTCGCCCTCATTACCCTCAATAATCCGTCGGCGAATACCTTCACCGCCGAAGGCCTGCTGCAACTCACTGATCTCATCGGGGATTTGAATCGCAATCTCGAGGTATACGCGGCGGTCATCACGGGGCACGGCGATAAGTTTTTCAGCGCGGGCGCGGATCTTAAAACCTTTGCCGATGGCGACAAGGCGCGCGCGCGCCACATGGCGCAACGCTTCGGCGTGGCTTTCGAAGCCTTGCAGGAGTCTCGTCCGGTCGTGATCGCCGCCATCAACGGCTACGCCATGGGCGGCGGCTTGGAGTGCGCCCTGTCGTGCGACATGCGCATTGCCGAGGAACACGCGCAGATGGCGCTGCCCGAACCCTCTGTGGGCTTGCTGCCCGCCGGTGCGGGCACCCAAACGTTGCCCTGGTTGGTGGGCGAAGGCTGGGCGAAGCGCATGATTCTCACCAATGAACGCGTCAACGCGGAGACGGCGCTGCGCATCGGGTTGGTAGAAGAAGTCGTACCGCGCGGCCAGAGCCGGGAGAAGGCATTGCAGTTGGCACAGCGCGTCAGCACCTTGAGCCCTCAGGCCGTGCATTTCAGCAAGCAACTCATCCATCAGGCTCGTATGGGCACCCCGCGCCACGCCGCGTTGGCGCTGGAACGCGAGCGGTTCATGGACCTCTTCGACGGCGTCGACCAGGCTGAAGGCGTCAACGCTTTCCTCGAAAAGCGCAAACCGGCGTGGAAAAACGCTTGAGCGAGGCGGGCACGGACACCGCGGAAATCCTCTGCGAGATCCGCAACCACATCGCTGTCATCACGCTGAACCGTCCGTCGGCGCTCAACGCCTTGTCCTTCGGAATGCTGGGCGAATTACGGACACTTCTACGGCGTTGCGCCGCCGATGACACCATTCGGGCCATCCTGCTGCGCGGCGCCGGCGAGAAGGCTTTCTGTGCCGGCGGCGACATCCGCGCGCTGTATCAGAGCTTCAAGGAATCGGGAACGCTGCACCATCGGTTCTTCGCAGTCGAATATCCCATCGATTATTTGTTGTACTCCTACCCCAAGCCCTACATTGCCCTGCTCGACGGCATCACCATGGGCGGAGGTATGGGCTTGAGTCAAGGCTCGACCCTGCGTATCGTCGGCGAGCGAACTCGCATCGCCATGCCCGAGGTCGGCATCGGCTTGTTCCCGGACGTCGGCGCCAGTTACTTTCTCTCAAGGCTTCCCGGGTGCCTCGGACTGTATCTCGCGCTGACCGGCGTGCAAATTCGCGGCGCCGATGCCCTGTACGCACGCTTGGCCGACGTCTTTCTGCCACCTCTGGCAATTGCATCTCTGATCGATGATCTCGGCGCATTGACCTGGACCACCGATCATCATGCCGACGTGCGGCAGGTGGTGCACGCACGTGCCGCGCAAGGTCTACCCGCTCCCTCGCTGAGTGTGCTGCGCCCGGCCATTGATTTACATTTCTCTTGCAGCTCCGTAGCCGCCATTCTCTCCTCGCTCGACGCGGAAGCTCGCCCGGAGTACACCGATTGGGCGCTGCAAACCGCCAAGCTCATGCGCGGCCGTTCGCCCACCATGATGTCCGTTGCGCTACATCAATTGCGTCGCGGCACGTCTCTAGGCCTGGCAGAGTGCTTTCGCATGGAATTGGGCATGGTCGAACAATGCTTCGAGCAAGGCGACTTCATCGAAGGCGTTCGCGCGCTGCTCATCGACAAAGACAATTCTCCCCGCTGGACGCCGACTCGACTGGAGGACGTTACGGACGCATCCGTGGACGCATTTTTTCGTGAGCGCTGGTCCGGCAAGACTCATCCACTCGCAGCAATCGAAAGGTCGTTATGAATTTCAGTAAAACACTGGCGGTCATCACTGGAGGCGCTTCCGGCCTGGGCAAAGCCGTAGCCGAGCGCATCATCGCCGCAGGCGGAAAAGCGGCGATTTTGGATTTGCAGGAAGCCGCCGGGCAGGTCACCGCCCAGGAACTGGGTGTCTCCTTCTTTAAATGCGACGTCTCGGTCGAGGCTCAGGTGGTAGCGGCTATTGAAGGCGCTCGTCAGGCGCTCGGCGGCATCAACTTGCTGGTCAATTGCGCGGGGATAGTCGGTGCCGGCAAGTTGCTGGGGAAGGAAGGCCCGATGAGCGGCGACTTCTTCGAGAAGGTCGTGCGCATTAATCTCGTCGGCACATTGCTGTGCGATAAAACCGCTGCGGCCATTATGCAGACCAACACGCCCAACGAGGAAGGTGAGCGCGGCGTGATTATTCACACCGCCTCCGTCGCCGCCTTCGAAGGCCAGATCGGCCAGGTGGCGTACGCCGCCACCAAAGCCGGCATTGTCGGCATGACGCTACCCATCGCGCGAGAATTGGCGAAGTCCGGTATTCGCTGCGTGGCCATCGCTCCGGGGATATTCATGACTCCGATGCTGGCGAGTTTGCCCAAGGAAGTTCAGGACTCGCTGGGCACTCAGGTGCCCTTCCCCCCGCGCCTCGGCAAACCCTCGGAGTTCGCGCAGATGGTGCAATCCATTGTCGAAATCCCCACGCTGAACGGCGAGACCATTCGCCTCGACGGCGCCATTCGCATGCAGCCGCGCTAGCGCAGCCGTGAGCGATGGTCAGCGCTTGCGCTTTGACATACCTCTCAGCGAACTCGTCAAAGGAGCCATGGCCGTCCGCTCCATCGGTGGCAGGGAAATCGTCGTCTGTCGGACGAAGGCGGGACTGCATGCGCTCGATAACATTTGCACACATGCCTATGCGCGGCTCAATGAAGGACGCCTGCGCGGCACGCGGCTCATTTGCCCGCTGCATGGCGCGTCATTCGATGTACGCGATGGACGTGCGCTCGGCGCACCGGCCACTCGAGCTCTCGCCACGCATGCCATTGAAATCGCGGGCGACCGCGCGCAGGTCACCGTAGCAGTGGCGGACGCCGAGCCGACATAAATCCCTCGGGCAATTTGCACCCGCAGCGGAGGTTCTCATGCTTTGCCATAGCCCCCGCCTCCCGGTGTACTAATGACGAACACGTCACCCACACTCATGTCGACCTGACCGGTTGCCGCCAGTAATTCCGTTCTTCCATCCGCGCGCTCAATCCGATTCTCTCCGGGCGCCCCCGCCTGTCCACCCGCCAATCCGAACGCGCCCTGTTTGCGGCCATTGCTCAAAATTGCCGCGGTCATCGGCTCCAGAAAGCGAATGCGCCGCACGCCGCCATTGCCGCCCCGCCACTTACCCGCGCCGCCGGATCCGGCTCGAATCTCGTAGGAGTCGACCCGCACCGGGAAGCGCAGCTCCAATACCTCAGGATCGGTGAGGCGTGAATTGGTCATATGCGTCTGAACCACACTCGTGCCGGAAAAGCCCGGTCCCGCACCTGAGCCGCCCGAGATGGTTTCGTAGTATTGATGGAGCGCATTGCCGAAGGTGAAATTATTCATGGTGCACTGGCTGCCGGCCAACACCCCGAGCGCGCCACACAGTGCATTGGTGACGCAGGTTGAGGTCTCGACGTTTCCGGCCACCACCGCCGCCGGTGAGCGAGGGTTCAACATGCAACCCTCCGGCACCACGATTTCCAGCGGTTTCAGGCAACCGGCATTCAGAGGAATTTCGTCCTCGACCAGAGTACGGAACACGTACAGCACCGCGGCAACGGTAATAGCCCGTGGTGCATTGAAATTGTCAGGTAGCTGAGCGCTGGTTCCCGTGAAGTCGATGCGCGCGCTGCGAGTTCCAGCATTCACGCGCACCGCGACGTGAATGACCGCGCCGTTATCCAACGGCAAGGTAAATTCGCCGTCGTGCAGCGCTGTGATGACCCTGCGCACACACTCCTCGGCATTGTCCTGCACATATCGCATGTACTCCTCGACAGTATCCCGGCCGTACTGCCGTACCATGAGCTCCAACTCCTGCACACCCTTCTCGTTGGCAGCGATCTGTGCCCGAAGGTCGGCGATATTTTGCTCGAGGTTACGCGCCGGGTAAGTTCCCTCGCCGAGCAGCTCGCGCAATGCCTCCTCGCGGAACAGCCCGCCCTTGGGCAGATGCCCGCCCTGCACCAATTTGAAGTTATCGATGAGCACGCCTTCTTCGCCGATCGTTGTGGAAAACGGCGGCATCGAGCCGGGAGTAATTCCGCCGACATCGGCATGGTGTCCGCGCGAGGCCACGAAGAAACTCGGAGCCGCGTCATGAAGAAACACCGGCGTGACCACGGTGATATCGGGCAGATGAGTCCCGCCATGATAGGGATCATTGAGCACGTACACATCGCCGGGCACCATCTTAGGGTTGCGCGACATGACAGATTGGATGGATTCGCTCATCGAGCCTAAGTGCACAGGCATGTGCGGAGCATTCGCAATCAAAGCGCCCGCCGCATCGAACACCGCACAGCTGAAATCCAAGCGCTCTTTGATGTTTACCGAGTGAGCCGTGTTCTGGAGCCGCAAGCCCATCTGCTCAGCAATGTTCATGAAAAGGTTATTGAAAATCTCCAGCCTCACCGGATCTACTTCGCGACGGCCGAATCGACCCGTCCCTCCCAAGAGCCCAACTATGTCGGCTTGCTCCGCGCGACCCCCGGCCTCCCCTGCTGCCGGGCGCCGCAACTCCAAATTCGACGAGGCCGTCAGGCGGGCCTGCCAGCCGGGTTCTACCACCGTGGTGGCATTGCTTTCCACAATGACGGCGGGTCCTTCGAGATACGCCCCAGGTTGTAGCCGATCGCGAAAGTACAACTGGCCATCGCGCCAGGCCGCCGGACCGTCGTCGGTAAAGCAGACCATGCGCAGGCCGGCCTGCGCCTCCGGCCGATAGTCCACGGGGACATGGTCGGGGTGCCCCAACCTCCCGGCGTCGCCGCCCGCGATGCACTCGACGAATACCGCTTCGATCACCAGGGGTACGTTGGGCATGAGAAAGGCAAAGCGCCGCCGATAGGCGCGCTCGAACTCCACCCGAATCGCTGCGCACGCCGCATCGGCGCCGAGACTCGGCGAGGGCAGCTCGCACGCAAGCGCAGTGTCCGTTCCACGGTAGCGCACCCGCAATCGGATCACGGCTCGAATGGCGTCCCCCGCTACGCCTTGATGCTGCAACTCGACAGCCGCCTGTTCGCGTAGACGCCCAACCACGGTACGCGCCTCGAGGAGGCCCGGCTCGCCGAGTTCATGTTCGATCGAGGCGTCCCGCGACACGGTCTGTTCGGCCAGACCCATGCCATAGGCGCTCAGCACTCCGGCCAGGGGATGACAGAAGATGTGCCTGATACCCAACGCATCCGCCACCAGACAGGCGTGCTGGCCCCCCGCGCCCCCAAAGCACTGCAGGGTATAGCGTGTCACGTCATAGCCCCGCGCTACCGAAATGCGTTTCACGGCGTTCGCCATGCCGTGGATGGCAATGCGCAGGCTGCCGGCCGCCACGTCCTCGGCACTCATCGCCCGTCCGGTGCTGGCTGAAACGACAGCCGCCAACTCGGTGAACTGCCGGCTCACGGTCTGCGCGTCGAGGCGCTGATCCGCCCGCGGCCCAAACACCGCCGGAAAAAACTCCGGCTGAATGCGCCCGAGCAGCACGTTCGCATCGGTAATGGTGAGCGGGCCATCGCGCCGATAACTCGCGGGCCCAGGATTCGCGCCGGCCGATTCCGGCCCCACACGCAGCCTTGCACCATCGAAGCGAACAATGGAGCCCCCACCCGCCGCGATGGTGTGAATGTTCATCATGGGCGCGCGGACGCGCACACCCGCCACTTCGGTGTCGAAGGCGCGCTCATATTCGCCGGCGTAATGGCTGACATCGGTGGAGGTGCCCCCCATATCGAATCCAATCAAGCGCTCATGGCCTGCCGCCGAGGCGCTACCCACCATGCCAACAATGCCGCCGGCGGGGCCCGACAGAATGGCATCCTTGCCATGAAAGCGAGCGGCATCGGTCAAGCCGCCCGAACTTTGCATGAACAGCAAACGCACGCCCGCCATGTGTCCCGCAATTTCGTCGACGTATTGGCGCAGAATGGGCGACAAATAGGCGTCCACCGCCGTGGTATCGCCTCGCGGCACCAGCTTCAGCAACGGGCTCACTCGGTGCGACACCGAGACCTGAGTGAAGCCCGCGGCACGCGCGAGAGCTTCCGCGGCCAGTTCATGTTGCGGAAAGCGATAACCATGCATGAACACAATGGCAACGGCACGAATGCCGGCATCGTACGCCGCGCGCAGATCCTCACGCAGTGCCGGTTCATTCAGAGCCGTCAGCAGCTCGCCGTGTGCACCGACCCGTTCCTGCGCCTCGATCACGCGCTCGTACAACATTTCCGGCAGCACGATGTGACGATCGAACAAACGAGGCCGCGCCTGGGTGGCGATGCGCAAAGCGTCTCGAAACCCGCGCGTCGTCACCAGCACGGTGCGCGCACCGCGCCTTTCCAGGAGTGCGTTGGTGGCCACCGTGGTACCCATTTTCACGGACTCCACTCGGTCCGGACTGATCATCTCGCCAAGGGCAAGCCCCAGCAATTGGCGTATCCCGGCTACCGCGGCATCCGAATATTGCTCGGGATTTTCCGACAACAGCTTGAGAGTACGAATCTGCCCCTCGGGCGTGCGCCCGACTATGTCCGTGAACGTGCCGCCACGATCGATCCAAAACTGCCAGCGAGAACTCTGCATCACAGCGTCGCGAGCAGGACGCGGCCGCGCGTTTCGGGCAATGCCCATGCGGCCACAATGACCAGGGAATAGGCGGCCGCCGTCACGGCGCCAATGGCCACCGCCAGCGAGGCATGGGCGCTCCAAACACCGATGAGCGCGGGACACGCAGCCCCCAAGGCGCGTCCGATGTTGTAGCAAAACCCTTGACCCGAGCCGCGGACGTCGGCGGGATACAACTCCGCCAACAGCGCGCCCATCCCGGAGAATATGCCGGAGAGGAAAAAACCCAGAGGAAATCCAAGAAACAGCATTTCGAAATCAGTAATGGGCATGCGCATGTACGCGAGGATGAGCAACATGCCGCACAGTGCGAACAGCATGAAACAACGGCGCCGCCCCAGAGCATCCGAAGCCCAAGCGCTGCTCAAGTACCCCACGAAGGAGCCGAAGATGAGTACCAACAAATAAGTCGAGGTACCGGTTACCGACAGATGCCGCTCCTGCCGCAAATACGTCGGCAGCCATGTCGTCACGGAATAATAAGCGCACAGCATGCCGCAACTCAGCAGGCTGGCCAGCAGCGTCGTACCCAGCAGCGGCGGCCGGAAAATACTGAGAAAGCCGCGCCCTGGCACTCCGGCAGGAGCACGCCGCTCGCCGCGTGCTGCCTTGGCCGTAGGAGGTACAAAGGCCGGCGATTCCTCGACATGCCGCCGCACGTACAAAACCAGCAATGCCGGCAAAATACCTAACCAAAATAAAATCTTCCAACCGAGGGCCGGCGGCACCACGGCGTACAACGCCCAGAATGCCAACGCTGCCAGCGCCCAGCCCACAGCCCAGCTGCTTTGCACGAGACCGGCTGCCCTGCCGCGATGCCGAGCATCTATGGTCTCCGCAACCAGGAGCGACCCCACCGACCACTCGCCGCCGAACCCAAAGCCTTGCAAAGTTCTGGCAATCAGCAGCTGCGAGTAGGAGTGAGTGAAACCGCTCAGGAAGGTGAACACCGCGAACCACAATACCGTCAATTGCAGAATGGGCACTCGTCCGAATCTATCCGCCAAAATGCCTGCCGCCCAACCACCGATGGCGGAGGTGAGTAACGCGCCCGTGGCAATGTATCCCGCCTCGGTGCGCGACATACCCCACTCGACCATCAGGGTTGGAATGACGAAGGTGTAGGCCATGAAGTCGAAACCATCGACTCCATAACCTAGGAAACCGGCCAACAGTGTGCGGCGCTCTCGACTCGATGTCTCGCGCAACCACACCGGAGGGCCTAATTCCGAGTACGCATTCGTAAGCTTTCCCAGCTGGCGTCGGCAATCCAGCCGCCGTCCACCGGCAAGCTCACGCCATTGATGAAGCCGCCTCGCTCCGAATCCAGCAGAAACGCAATGGCGGCGGCGATGTCATCGGGACGCGCGAAGCGCGCCATCGGCACACGATTCACAATGTCCGCGTCGGTGTAGGCGCCGCTGCCCTGGTCCGCCACGTCCATGTCGGTTTTGATCCACCCCGGACACACGGCGTTCACGCGCACACCGCGGCCGCCCCACTCCGCCGCCAAAGTCTTCGTGTAGCCGATCAAACCATGTTTGGAGGTGTTGTAAGCGCTGCGATGACTCACGGCGGCAAGCCCGGCCACGGAGGCCACGTTGACAATGCTGCCGGAGCCGGCAGCGAGCATTTGGGCGCCCAAGTACTTGCATAGCAGAAAGGGTCCAAACAAATTGATTTCCATCACCCGCTGCCACTGCGCGGCGGAGGTCTCTTCGGCCGGAACGATGAGACTAATGCCGGCGTTATTGACCAACCCATACGTTCCGCCGAACTCGGACTGCATCCTGGCCGCCACGCGCTGTACGAAGGCTTCCGATGAAATATCGCCCGTGATGCCGACCACTTCTGCGCCGCCGGCACGCAAGCTGTCGATCTGGGCTTCCAGCGGTTGAATATCCAATAAAATCACTCGGTAGCCTGAACGCGCCAACAACATGGCCGTAGATAGACCCACGCCCTGCGCGGCTCCGGTAACAACAATACTCTTCATGAAACTCCTAAGCGGTTGCCGTATTACCTATTTCACCCGCCGGCGGCTCCGCATGCGCTGGCACGGGCGTCACCACATCGATGCCCAGCCATGCCAACGCACTCACCAGCGCAAATCCAATGCCGATCAGGAACGCGATGTACCATAGATGCAGCTCGGAGAAATGCGCCACAATGGGAATGCCGATGAGGCCGCCCAAATTGCCGCCGGTGTTCAAGATGCCGCAAACCGACATGGCATCGCCGCGGCCCACCATCATGCCCGAACTCCAGAACGCGCCCTCCGTCAGCTCGACGCAGCCGAAACATAGGGCAAGGGCCGCCACCGCGGCATAGGCATTGGCGGTGTTGACGACGAACAGCAACAAGAGTGCCGCCACGGGCAACGCGACGAACGGCACCATTCTATATCCCCAGCGATCGCCGAAACGCCGGCAGCAAAGCGCCGTCATCGCACCACCGATGCCCGCTCCCAACGCGGCCGCCAGAGGCGGCGCAACTGCCAGCCAGCCGCTCTCTGACAATGAGAATTTGCGTTCCTGGACCAGGTATAAAAACACCCAATTCGACAGCAGGTAGAAGGTGTAGTTCATGCACAGGTAGGAAATCGCCAGCAACAACACATTGCGCTCCCGTAACAAACGCAATACCTGCTTTACGCTGATCGATGACGGTTCAGCCGCGGCACCCGGTGCGCGGTGCGTGCCGATCTCGGCGAGTTCCTGCGCCGTCACCGACGGATGCTGGCGCGGGGTATTGCGCCCATACCAACCCCAAAGCGCAATGAGAACCAGAGTGGGCAAACTCGACCAAATTAGAGCCGACTGCCACCCCAACCGTGTCATGAGATTCACGATGAGGGGCGGTGTCAGCGCGGCGCCGAGACCCAAACCCATGGTCTGCAGGCCCTGCACGGAGGACCATTGGCGGGGTGGGAACCACTCTTCGAATACGCCGGCCGATACCGGGAATATGGCTCCCTGCGAGCAACCCAGAAGCAGCTGCAGGCAATACAAGGCAATGAATAGATTTTGTCCGCTCAACATATTGGGAACGAGGGGCGTCGCGATGGTGGCCAGAAATGCCGCCAATCCAATGACCACGAAAGTACGGCGAGCGCCTATGCGCTGTCCGATCACCCCGCCCGGCAGTTGGAAAATCGCATACCCGAGAACAAAGGCCTGCAGAAGGTAGCCGATTTGAGATTGAGTCAGATGCAGATCCGGCATCATGCGATCGGCGGCCACGGTAATGCTCTTCTGCTGCACGTAGGCGATGAAGCCGAAGCCAAATAGAAAAGAGAAAATTCGCCACCGAATACGTACCGCAAGAGGTCCGCTTGAAAGTTGCATCATTTGCCTTAGGTGGAGTCCGAGGTGGCGACGGCCGGTTCTTTGTTGGGTTTCATATTCAAACAGATCTGCACAGCCTGGCCCAGCGAGGTCGCCGTCCGATCGGTACCCCTTATACTGTCCACGGCGGGGCCCGGCTGCAATAGCATCCCGGGCAAAAACACGGAAACCACGCGGGCATTGGGAAGCCGCCGCCGCAATCTTTGCACCACCGTTTCGGCATTCTCGCGTTCCTCGCTGGGAAAGGCGCTGACCAAGTACACGGCGGCGACAATGGCCGTCGACACTTCAGGCGGCGCAGGTTTCTCGAGGTCCTCCAGGGACAGGTGGCGAGCATCGATTTTTTGCTCACGTAGAATGCGCACCAGCAATTCGGTGGCCAGATCATCCGCGGTCGACCCCAAACCCACGCACAGCATCACCGAGCCAGGTGGAACCGATAACGGGCCCTGAAACGGACCCGACGCCTCCTCTCGTTGATTGCGCAACTCTCGCCCGATGCCCTTGGTGTCCAGCACGGAATCCTGTTTCCTCGGGCGCTTAGGGGTACGGCCCTTGCCGGCGATGGCGCCGATAACGGAGAGCATGGCGGACCGCACTCGTAATTGTTGTTCGGGCGTGATGGCGCCGGTCGCGAGATCGAGCCGCGCCAGGTACAGGGCCGGCATGAGAACCATGTCGCAGTACGCCGCGAAGGAATTTCGTTTGAGGAACAGTCGGGCGCTCGCGATGATCTCCTGTGAATCAGCGGAGAGCGCGCGTTGGTAGAAACGCTGTGGCATGGTGAGCGCTTGACTATCTCCCAGCAGTACATCCAGCACGCTCAGCGCCCTGATATGACGTCCCGCCACCAATAGACACAGGGTCAGGGGAGTGGACACGATCAACCCGATGGGTCCCCACAACCAGCTCCAAAAAATGGCGGCGATGACCACCGACAACGGCGACAACCCGGTGGTGTGTCCATATAGCTGCGGCTCCAGGAGTTGCCCCGCGAGCAACTCGACAATCAGGAACAGCGCAATGGTGGCGGCCGCCAGCTCCCAACCGGGCACGACGGCCGCGGCCAAAAGACTCGCGAACAGCGCGGCGATCCATACTCCCACGTAGGGAACGAACCGCAGCACCCCTGCCAATACTCCCCAAAGCATGGCATGCGGCAGTCCCACGATCATGAGACCGATCCAGACGGTACACGCCACCCCCAAATTGACCAGGAACTGCGATACGAAGAATCTCGACAGTCGCTCGCCGGCATCATTGATGGCAATGGTGGTCGCACGGATGTCGCTGCCGCCGGCGATGCGAATGAATCGGTCCCTTACCGCCTCGTGCTCCAAGAGCAGAAATACCAGGACCACGACCACGATGCCCGCGGTCTCCAGGGGAACCCAAATGGAACCCAGAACATTTTCCAGGACCTTCAGTCCGGTGCTGGGTGAATTGAGCATATCCCCCGCCATTGGCGGCGGCGTCACAGCGGGAAGCGCAACCGGAGGTACTGCAGGAGGAGGCGCTAGAAAATGCGGCGCAGCGGCGCCGCGTGAGTTCGAGGGCACCGCACTTGCGACGCTCGCCGCGGATGCCGGCTGGTCATCAATGAATATGCGCCCTGCCTGCCCGCTCAAATCGTTGAGCCTTCCCACCGTCAGAGCATTCAGCGTGGACAACTTGTAGCGAATGGTCGCTTCGTACTGCGGCAGGCTTGCCGTCATGCGCACCACTTGCAGCCCCAGCATGGCGGCCATGGCGGTAACGAGCACCGCCAGGCCGATCACGGCCACCAGTACGGAGAGCGTCTGCCCCAGGCCGAGTCGGCGCAGGGCGTGCACCAGTGGCGCGACAGCCAAGCTCAGGATTACGGCCAAGGTAATGGGCACCAACACATCGCGCCCCAGGTACAGCAGCGCCAATACCGTGGCGGTGGCGAGAATGCCGCCCGCGCGGTCGCGTATTAAAGACGTCGGCGAATCTGGCTCACGAGGCGCGGGGAGGTCCATACCCCATATTCTCACATCCCGCGCCGCGCGACGCCCGATGCAACAGTACAGCGGTCATTGGCCCGCGGGCACATCCGGTTTGGGGCGCTTACGAGGATCCTTGCGGTGCAATCCCTCGTCCTCCAACAGCACCTTACGGACGTACAGAAAGCGAATGTACTCGTATTCGAAGGGCGAACCGGTGGAGTAGTAGCGGAAGTCGACGTTCGCACGAGTGTCCACCGCATCCGTGACCCCGAGGCCCCACGATTGATAGCCGCGATACAAATCGGCGATATTCACGCCATACGACGTTCCATAATCTCCAAGCAATCCCACCGCCCCCCTCAAAGTCGACGGGCCCAAAAGGGGAATGACCAGGTAGGGGCCGGGATGCATGCCCCACTTTGACAGCGTGGTACCGAAGCCCGTAGGCGCATAATCCAGGTGGAACTTGTGGGCCACATCGAATAGGCCCCCGATACCGATCGTGCTATTGATGACGAAGCGGCCCAGGCTGCGCACTCCCCTGCTCAAGCGCCACTGCAGCGTGTAATTGATGACGCTGTCGATTTCGGTGAGATTGCCCAAAAAGTTATGAACCCCACCGCGAATCGGCGAGGGAATACGTTTGTAACCGTTGGAAACCGGGAAAAATATGGCCTCGTCGAAGCGCGCATTAAACCGGTAGTTGAACCGGTTCAGACGTTCCCAGGGGTCGTAAGTCGTGAGCGCCGGGGCATCAGCCGGCGTCAGCGGGGGCGCCAACTCCTCGCCGCTCTGTTTTTGGCTGGCGGCATCTTTCTTCGCCTCGGCGAGCGAGGTGATTTTTTGCAGCGCCGCGGCGTTGTCCGCCGCCGGCGTCTCGGCCGGCATACGATGAAGAGTGACCCCGTCGGAGGCGCAACCGGCCAAGCTCGAGGCCAGCACCAAAACGCATAACGCCAGGCGCATCAGCCGCCACCGCTCCAGCGCCCGGCCAGCATGTCGAGCATGTCGCTCACTTGCCGCCGATCACCCAAGTTGCCCAGGTGTCCGCCGTGGTCGTACACCGCTATTTTCGATCCCAGCGTCGTTTTCAGCCACGCCAATTCAGCCTGGTCCAGAATCAAGTCATCACTGTTGGTTTGAACATAGTAGTCCGGGTCGTTGCGCAAGGCATCGCCGATGATATCCAACCGGTTCGCCGCGATCAGTGACTGCGAAGTGGAATTCGGACGATGATTCAGATAATAGGGAGCGAAGACCTTTGTGTAATATTCGGAGAAAGGCTTACCGCGCAAAATGACCTCGGTTTTCTCCAGCGGGTCGCCGGGCTTCGGCGGATGCTTGGGATCCACGACGACTCCCGTTCCCGCATAGAGGTCGCCGGCGAAGAACATATCCATCAAGTCGATCCGGAACGTCAGAGCAATGGCCGCTGAGAACTGCGCATCCGTGGTAAGCACGGCGGCAGCCGCGCTCAGCAAGAAACTTTCGTCGATGTGCACTCGGTCGGAGGCCCGATACAAATTCGCGAGCTGCGCATACAACTGCTGATAGAGACGTTCCACGCCCACATCGCCCGAGCCGATACTGAGAGCAAACAAATGATCCAGTCTGCCGATGGAGTCGAATAGGCTGACCGGAGGCTCTATCATCACTGCCCGACGGATGTGCAGCTTGTGCTCGCGTGCATCGATGAACTTAACGACGCCCGCGTTGGCGCCCCCAAGGCTATAACCCAGCACATCGATATCGGTAATGGTCACCTTTTTCGGCAGGTG
>Ga0302314_10004141_pt1 | contig 26705 bp, 28 predicted proteins | sample III_Palsa_N2_3_FD_200533 | JGI IMG/M metagenome (GOLD analysis project Ga0302314, IMG submission 200533) | Peat permafrost microbial communities from Stordalen Mire near Abisko, Sweden - III_Palsa_N2_3 | ecosystem: Environmental > Terrestrial > Soil > Palsa > Peat permafrost | place: Sweden...
CCGGGCCGGCGAGCGGAAAGATCGCCAGGAAGTCGGACGTATCGAGATCAATGTGAAGTTCGCCGTCCGCCGATGGGCCGCTGGCCTCGACGTCGGCGACGTAGAACACCTGCTGATAGGTGCCGCCGGGAAAGGCGGCGCCGATCGTCTCGCGCACGATGGAGCGGGCGCCGTCGCAGCCGGCGATGTAGTCGGCTTCGCAGTCTTCCTCGGGGCCGTCAGGACCCCGCAGACGCGCCGTCACGCCATCGCCATGGTCGGCGAAGCTCATCAGCTCGGTGCGCCGCTCGACCGCGACGCCGAAGCTCTGCAGGCGCTCGATCAGCAGCTTCTCGTGCTGGTCCTGGGGGAAGATCAGCGGGAAGGCATAGGGCGTGAGCTCCGCGCCGACGAGGTCGAACGGGACCCGCGCGGCCCGCACGCCCTTGGCCCAGAGATTCATCGCCGGAACCTTGTGGCCCCGCGCGATCACCTCGTCGGCGAGATCGAGCTGGCGGTAGAGTTCCAGCGTGCGCGCCTGCACCGCCAGCGCCCTGGAGGTCGTTCCAGGCGCCTCGGTTTTGTCGACGATCCGCACCGTGACGCCCTGTTTGGCCAGCCACAGCGCGAGCACGAGACCGGTGGGCCCCGCGCCGGCGACCAGCACCTGAGATCGGGTCATGACGTTGCTTTCGTTGGGTTGGAGACGATCAGACCGTGCATCGTCGCCTGGGCGTGCTGCCGAGCCAGGGTTGGAAGATCAGGGCCGCCTTCGCCGAACACCGCATGGAACAGGCCGCCCATCACCAGCGGCCCCATCAGGCTGAAGGCGTAGAGCCGGGGGTCGCCCGCGATGACTTCGCCTCTGGCCTGGGCGCGGGCGATCACGCTGCTCACCAGCGACAGCACCTGCTCGACCACGTCAGCACGCCAGATTCGGGCGAGATCCGGAAAGTTGCGCGATTCGCCGATCACCATGGTCACCAGCGACGCGGCGCGGCCTTCGGCGAGCAGGACCGCCGCCCGCGCCAGCAGCAACGGCGCCAATTCCGCGAACGGCGCCTCGCTGGCCTCGAGCGCGCCGGCGATCGCCGCCAGGTCGGGCGCCACCAGGCTGCGCGCCGTCGCCCGGAACAGGTCTTCTTTGGTCTCGAAGTAGAGATACAGCGCGGCCTTGGAGACGCCGGCGCGGCGGGCGATCTCGGTGAGTTTCGCCGCCGCGAAGCCCTTTTCAGCAAAGACGCTCAGCGCCGCATCGAGAATTTCCGCCGGCCTCGCGGTCTTGCGTCTGCGCCATCTGGGAGTGTCGTCAGGCATGGCGCCTGGAATAACTGACCTTGAGGTCATTTACTAGGGCAAGCGGCCACGATCAAGCCGCGTTGCGCGGCGCGGGGCGGTCGTCTATCGCAGGACGGCGTTTTTCCCTGGCAAAGAAGGATCGGCATGCGCGGCCTGGTCACCGTGTTCGGCGGCTCCGGATTCATCGGGTCGCAGACCGTGCGGGCGCTGGCCAAACAGGGCTGGCGCATTCGCGTGGCCGTGCGCCGGCCTTGGCAGGCCTATCGACTGCGCATGCTGGGCGACGTCGGCCAGATCGAGATCGTGCAGGCCAATGTGCGCATGGTCGAGACGGTCGAGCGCGCGCTCGACGGCGCGGAGGCCGTGGTCTACGCGGCCGGAACCCCGTTCGAGAGCGGGCGGCAGAGCTTTGAGATCGTGCGCACACTGGGGCCGAAGGCAGCGGCCGAAGGCGCGGCGCGGCTGGGCATCCACAACTTTGTCTTTATCTCCGGCATCGGCGCGGCGCCCGACGCCGGCTCCAAGGCGGCGCGGGCGACGGCCGAGGGCGAAGCGGCGGTGCGCGCGGCGATCCCTGGCGCGGTGATCCTGCGGCCCTCGGTGGTGTTCGGACCGGAGGATGCCTTCTTCAACAAGATCGCCGCGATGGCGGTGCGGACCCCGGTGATGCCGGTGTTCGGCGCCGCGACGCGGATCCAGCCGGTTTTCGTGGCCGACGTCGCGCGCGCCGTCGCCGCCGCCCTCGCCGACCCCGCCGCGGCGGGGCGGACATTCGAGCTGGGTGGCCCGTCGGTCTACACCATGCGCGAACTGACCGAGCTGACCCTGGCCGAGATCGGCCACCCGCGGCCGCTGCTGCCCCTGTCGTGGGACATGGCCGGCTTGATCGGCATGGCGGGCGATGCGATCGCGTTCCTGCGCGGCCCGCTGCCGATGCTGCTTGAGCCGCCGATCACGTCCGACCAGCTGGCGCTGATGAAGCCGGACAATGTGGTGGGCGCCGGCGCGCCTGGCCTGGCCGACCTCCGCGTGACGGCCGCGGCGCTGGAGCCGATCATCCCGACCTACCTCTACCGCTACCGCAAAGGCGGCCAGTACGCCGATCTCGCCCCGCCGGAGGCGCTGCGGGCTTGAGCTGCGCGCCTCGCCGCAGGCAAAAAAGTTTGAACGCGGAGTGCGCAGAGGATGCGCGGAGTTCGCGGAGGGTCACAGTGTCTCTGCGGCCTCTGCGCCTCCTCTGCGAACTCTGCGTTCAAACTTAAGGCGCCTGCGGCGCGCTCGGAGCTTTCAGCCTTCGGGCGCGACGCCCACGTAGCGCGCCCTGGGCCGGATCAGGGCGCCGGTGGTGACTTGCTCGATGGCGTGGGCGAGCCAGCCGGCGGTGCGGGCCAGGGCGAAGATGGCGAACGGCGCGTCCGCCGGCAGGCCGAGCGACTGGCGCAGGGCTACGAGGGCGAAGTCGACGTTGGCGCGCTGGCCCGTGGCGGCTTCCACCTCGCGGCGAAGTTCCAGCAACGGCGCCGGCGTCTCGATGGCGCCGAGCAATGCGGCGGCGCGGGGATCGCCGTCGGGATAGAGCGCGTGGCCGAAACCGGGCGGTGGCTCGCCTGGCGTGGTCGCCTTGCGCCAACCGACCCGCGCAGCTTCATCGGCAAAGTCCTGCACCCGCACGGCCATGCCGCCGTGCCTGGGACCGGATAGTGCGGCGAGGCCCGCTAGCACCGTGGCGGCGAGCGAGGCGCCAGTCGAAGCCGTGACCCTGGCCGCGAAGGTCGAGGCGTTGAGTTCGTGATCGGCCAGCAGCACCAGCGCGCGGCGGATCGCATCCCACTGAGCGCGCGGCGCTCGCCAGGCGCGGCCGAGCCGCTCGTGGATCGCGCCGGATTCTTCCTCGCGCTGCACCGCGCCTTCAGGACCCGCGACCGCGGCGGCCATCAGGTCGAGCAGCCGCGCTGCCTCGCTGGCGAGATCGCCGGCGCCACGGCCCGGCGTCGGCGGATCGGCGTCGGCGCGCAGCGAGAAGGCGGCGAACGCGCGAGCTTGTGCGGTCAGGCCCGCCGGCGCGGTTTGGCCCTCATCCAGCGGCAGCCCCAGCCCGCCACGCAACAGACGCGCGACCTCCTCCAGCGTCGCCGTCTCCGACAGCCGCACCGCATCCTGACCGCGATAGTAGAGCCCGCCGTCGCTGACCGTGGTGATCGCCGAGGCCAGCACCGGCTCGCCCCAGGCGATGGCGCCCACCGCGACGTCGGCCGCCTTGCGGCCGCGGGCTTTGCGCGCCGCCAGCGCCGCCACGTCGCTGGCCCGGTAGCGACTGCGGCGTGGCTCGGCCGGATCGGGCTCGGCGCGCAGGCGGCCGCGGCTGACGTAGGCGTAGAGCGTCTGCGGCCGCACCCGCAGCCGCGTCAAAGCTTCTTCAGCACTGAGCCAATCGGTCATTGATTGATTTTATTGATCAAGATTGACGGACAAACCTCAAGATCTCATGTCGTTTTCCACTGATCAAGGAGAATTACATTGATCGATGGTATTGACGGTTTGGAGCACGTGGTCGCCGCCGAGACGGTGCTCTCCGAGGTCGACGGCCAGGCCGGACGGCTGGTGATCCGTGGCCGTGCAGTCGAGGAACTGGCCGGCCACGCCACCTATGAAGAGACCGCGCGCCTGCTGCTGGACGGGTTCTTCGACGACCTGCCGGCCGACCTCGCTCCAGCGATCGGCGCGGCGCGAGCCGAGGTGTTCGCCCACGTCGCGGCGCTCGACGCGACGCTGTTGGCGCTGACGCCGATGGAGGCCATGCGCGCGCTCACCGCACGCCTCGCCGATGGCGACGACCTGGCGACCGCGCTGCGCCTGATCGCGGCCCCGGCGGTGTTCACCGCCGCGGTCGTGCGTCGCCAGGCCGGACAGCCGGCGTTGGCGCCCGATCCGGCGCTGTCGCACGCCGCCGACATCCTGCGCATGCTGCGCGGCGCCCCCGCGCCGGCGGCCGAGGTGAAGGCGTTCGAGACCTACCTCGTCACCGTGATCGACCACGGCCTCAACGCCTCGACCTTCACCGCCCGGGTCATCGCCTCGACCCACGCCGGGCTGGCGAGCGCCGTGCTGGGCGGGATCAGCGCGCTGAAGGGGCCGCTGCACGGCGGCGCGCCGGGGCCGGTGATCGATATGCTGGACGGCATCGGCACGCCGGGCCGGGCGCGGGCCTGGATCGAGCGGGCGCTCGACCGCGGCGACCGGCTGATGGGCTTCGGCCACCGGGTCTACAAGGTGCGCGACCCCCGCGCCGACGCGCTGAAGCGGGCGGTGCGGACGCTGTCGGAGCGGTCGAACGTGCTGCCCGGCCGGCTCGCCTTCGCCGAAGCGGTCGAGGAGGCGGCGCTGGCGATCCTGAAGGACCGCAAGCCGAACCGCTCGCTGCAGACCAACGTCGAGTTCTACACCGCGCTGCTGCTGGAGGCGCTGGCCTTTCCGCCCTCGGCCTTCACCTGCGTGTTCGCGGTCGGCCGGGTGACCGGCTGGATCGCCCACGCCCGCGAACAACTCGCCGCCGGCCGCCTGATCCGCCCGCAGTCGCGGTATGTGGGGCCGAGACCGAAGGTGGCGGCCTAGCCTCGAAGCTGGCGCGCGCCGCAGGCGCAGTATTTAACCGCGGAGTACGCCGAGGAGGCGCAGAGATCGCAGAGGGACTGTGCGCTTCTCCGCGTCCTCCGCGCCTCCTCTGCGGTTAAGTTGAGCGCCTGCGCGCTCTGGTTCTCGGGGAGTGAGCAAGTGCTGACGCTGCATTTCGCGCCGGGGGCCAGTTCGATGGCGCCGCATATCGCGCTGCATGAGGTCGGCGCGGCGTTCGAGGCGATTCCGGTGTCGTTTTACCGGGACGAGACCCGGTCGGCGGCGTTCCTGGCGGTGAATCCCGAGGGCAAGGTGCCGGCGCTGCTGATCGACGGGCGCGTGCTGACCGAGGTGGCGGGCATCCTCTACTACATCGCCCGGCGGTTCCCCGAGGCGCGGCTGATGCAAGGCGATCCGGAAGCCGAGGCGCGGGTGATCTCCTGGATGTCGTTCGTCGCCTCCACCATCCATCCGGCGCGGCGGCAGGGGCTGGAGCACGCGATGGCCGTCTATGCGCTCGCCGACCGTCGGCTGGGCGACGGCGAGTGGGCGGTGGGCGACTATTCGATCGCCGACATCCACCTGTTCCGGCTCTACTGGCGCTTCGCCGCCTCGCTGAAGCCGCCGCCGGGATCTTTCCCGCGCCTGGAGGCGCACCACGACCGGATGCTGTGTCGGCCAGCGGTGATCCGAACGATGGAGATCGAAGCGGCCGTGGGCTACGAGCTGCCGGGCTAGCTATGTCGCGCACCCCCAGTCAGCCGCGGCTTGAGTCCGCTTATGGCATTAGCCCCCTGACCGGGTTCGAGCGCCAAGCCGTCGTTCCGCACATCAACCCCGGTCCGAAACCCTGAGCCGTTCGACCAGCCATCGGCCCTGGCGTTTGACCAGATCGAAACGGAGGGCGCCGTCGGCGATCATGACTATCTCGCGCTCGGGCCCAGCTTTGATTGTGTCGAGGGTATCCGCAAACAGGTAGGGTGGGATCCTGCGAACGAGCAGCTTCGCCGCCCTGTCTGAGGCGCAATAGCCCCGCACAGCGACATAGTCATGAATCTCTGCATATTCGATCGCCTTGGCGACCGTCACGAGATCAGGGCTATTGTAGATGCGCCCACCGAACACCGCGTCGTCTCCAGACAAATCATAAGAGTCCGCCGCGCATAAAGTCGGATTGTCCCAGGTATCGACGGCCGAAAAGAAGCAATACGGCAACTGTATTATCTTTCCCGCAGTGCTCAACGTACCGACATGAGTCGATGCAGAATCATCTAATCCCTCCGCACCTTCGACCTTGATGATCTCATTACTGGACTGGCCGTCGTTGGGATTCCACTCGTAGCCGTAGTAGTCTTCGCCAAGCGACCCCGCACATCCGCTGTTCCAAACCTGTGCCAAAAAGCGCGGGCGCCCGCTCGGCCCTCTGTGCAACGAAAATAAAGCGATCTCGCTCGGCCGGAAGCTTGGGTCGACAAAATCGACCTCCCGCCACCTCGTCCCCGGCTCCGTAGTTTCGTCTTTGTTGAGGCTGAATGAGCCGAACAAAACCAAGCTGGCGTGGCCGCGGTAGGACATCTCAATCAAGACGGCCGGCGCCAGCTCAAGAACCTTGAAGTGAAAGCGATCCTCATCTGGCCAACTGTTGTTGTGTTCCGCGCTCCATTGTTCGACGTCGCGCAAGGCTGATGTTGCGCGTGACCCGGCGTTCGAATTCAGGGCCGGAGAAGGGGCGTTCAGCCGGTTTGCGACCTGAGCCTTGACGGCGTCGAACAACTGACTTTCCAGTTGGTCGACGTCGGCGCTCGACGAGGGTGAGGGAGCGGGCGTGCTGCAGTCGTCCGGCGCGGCGGATGCCATCCCGCCGAGCAATTCTTCCATGTTCGAAGTAGCGGCAGTCGCCGTTACGACCTTCGACAAACTCGGCGCCGGATCGAACGTGAGCAGGATCGCGAGTGCCGAAAGAGCCAAATTCATTGCTGGGCGGGGCATCATGGGGACAGTTTACGCTTCGGTCCTACCGAGTCGACGCGAAGCCCGAACAGCGGCTCCCCCCTCTCTGCCGACCCTACCCCCCCGCCCGCTCCCCCGCGCTCCGTTCACGGACGTTGAGCGCATCGGCCAGGCGCATCCGGGCGGAGCCGGGGCGCAGGGGTTGCTGCTGGGTGGCGGCGGGGGCCCAGCCGGTCATGGTCAGGATCTCGAAGGTCGCGACCAGGCGGCCGTCCGGGTCGGCGAACTTGTCGGCGTAGATCTCGGCGGCGCGGGCCAGCACCGGCCGCCGCAGCGGCCGGCCGGCGCCTTCGACCAGGGTGCTGGTCTCGCCCATCGCCCGCAGGTCGCCCATCAGGTCGAAGATGTTGTCGTAGCGCACTGTGACGCGGTCGATGTCGGCCACCGGCAGGGCGAAGCCGGCGCGTTGCAGCAGGGCGGCGGCGTCGAAGGTGTCGGCGAACGGCGAGACGCGGGGGCCGCAGCCGCCCAGCAACTCCAGCTCGGCGCTCATCAGCGCGGCGCGCAGTTCGATCAGGGTCGCGCCGCCGTAGATCGCGCCCAGGAACAGGCCGTCCGGTTTCAAAGACTCTCGAATCTGGATCAAGGCGCCGACGAAGTCGTTGGTCCAGTGCAGCGCCAGCGACGAGACGATCAGGTCGAGGCTTTCCGGCGCGAACGGCAGCCGCTCCTCGTCGACCACCAGCATCTGGCCGTGGCGGCCGGCGAGCATCGCCTCGGCCAGATCGGTCTGGAACAGCACGCCCACCTTGGCCCCGGCGTCGCTCTTCGCCAGCGCCCTGGCGAAGGCGCCGTCGCGGGCGCCGAGGTCGACCGCGATCGGGAAGTCGCGCCGCACCGTCTCCAGACGCTGGACGATGTCATCCGCCGCGCGCTGCTTGAGGAAGTTGGCCGACGTATAGCCGCGCGCCGCGCGGGTCAGCCGCCGGCGGTGCAGTTCGCGGTCGAAGAGTCGCGGCGGTCCGCTCATACCCAGCCAGAGCTACTCCGAGCACGGGCTTTGTGCCAAGCTCGGCCGATGAACTGGAACGCAGAATGGGCGGGCGGCGCCATGGCGGGCGCCGCGCGGCGAGCCAGGGGGATGCTGCGGGCGGCGATCGACGTGGTGATGCCGCCGCTGGCGCTGGACGGCGGCCGCGGCGCCGGCGCGATGCAGTCGCCGGGGCTGACGGCGGACGCGTGGTCCAAGATCGTCTTCATCGAGTCGCCGGTCTGCGACGGCTGCGGCGCGCCGCAGACCTATGACGCCGGCGCGCGCTGCGCCGCCTGCCTCGCCGGGCGCCGCGCGTTCGACCGGGCGCGGGCCGCCGTCGCCTACGACGACGCGTCGCGCGATCTGATCCTCAAGCTGAAGCGCGCCGACCGGACCGATCTGGCCCGCCTGTTCGCGCTGTGGCTGTCGCGCGCGGCCAGGGATCTGATCGAGGACGCCGACATCGTCGCGCCGGTGCCGCTCCATCCGATGCGGCTGGTCACGCGCCGCTTCAACCAGGCCGCCGAGATCGCCCGGCCGCTCGCCCGCCGCGCCGGACTTACCTATCGGCCGGAGGTGCTGATCCGCCGGCGCGATACGCCGACGCAGGGCGGACGCTCGGCGTCGGGCCGGCGCCGCAACGTCGCCGCCGCCTTCGCCGTGCCGCGGTCCGCCTGGCCCAAGGTCGCCGGCAAGCGGGTGCTGCTGGTCGACGACGTACTGACCACGGGCGCGACGGCCGAAGCCTGTGCGCGGGTGCTGAAGGCGGCCGGGGCCAGCGCGGTGCACCTTGCGGCGGTGGCCCGCGTGCAAGAGCGCGAGACCCGGACTATATGACGGCTGCATACGAACTCCACGGTGAGCCCATGGCCGACGTCGTCATCTACACTCGACCCTTCTGTGGCTACTGCGCCCAGGCGCTTTCACTGCTGAATAAGAAGGGCGTCGCCTTCACCGAGATCGACGCGGGGATGGATCCCGACAAGCGCCGGGAAATGGTGCAGCGCTCGGGCCGCTCGACCTTCCCGCAGATATTCATCGACAACGCCCACATCGGCGGCTGCGACGACATGATGGCGCTGGAGCGCGCCGGCAAGCTCGACCCGATGCTGACCGCAGCCTGATGCTGAAGGTCGGGCTGATCCAGCTGCGCACGCCGGCCGACCAGGGCGCGGCGCTGGCGCAGGCCGGGCCGCTGGTGCGCGAGGCGGCGGCAAAGGGCGCGACGCTGATCGCGACGCCCGAGGGCACGAACATCCTGCAGCGGCACAAGGCCACCCTGTTCGAACGCATGACGCCGCAAGAGGACGACGTCGCGGTGATCGGCCTGCGTCGGCTGGCGGAAGAGCTCGGCGTCTGGCTGCTGATCGGCTCGGCGCTGGTGCGCCGCGACGACGGCAAGTGCGCCAACCGCGCGATCCTGGTCCGGCCGGATGGGGGCGTCGCGGCGACCTACGACAAGCTGCACATGTTCGATGTCGACCTGCCAACTGGCGAGCACATCCGCGAGTCGGCCAGCTACACGCCGGGTGACCAGGCGGTGGTCGCCGAGGCGGCCGGCGCCAAGCTGGGCCTGACGATCTGTTACGACGTGCGCTTCCCCAAGCTGTACAACGCCCTGGCCCAGGCCGGCGCGGAGGTTTTGACCGTACCGGCCGCCTTCACCCGGCCCACCGGCGCCGCACACTGGGAGGTGCTGCTGCGCGCCCGGGCGATCGAGACCGGGGCCTTCGTCATCGCCCCGGCGCAAGGCGGGACGCACGAGGACGGGCGCGCCACCTGGGGCCACTCGATGGTTGTCGCGCCCTGGGGCGAAGTCATTGCGCTGGCCGATCACGACGAACCGTGCGTGCTGATGGCCGAGCTCGACCTCGAGGCGGTGGCCAAGGCCCGTTCTGCGATCCCGGCGCTGAGGAACGAGCGGGTTTTCGCCGCTCCATGATCAGGTACGCCCTTGCCTGCGATCAGGATCACACGTTCGAAGGCTGGTTCGCGGCCTCGTCCGATTTCGACGACCAATCCGAGCGCGGACTGATCGCCTGCCCCGAATGCGCCTCACGCATCGTCCGTAAGCAGATCATGGCCCCGGCGCTTTCGGGCACGAAGAAACGCGGCGAGCCCGCGGCGATGACGCCCGGCGCGAAGCAGGCAGTGATGATGGAGGCGATGGCGCGGGTCAGGGCCCACGTCGAGGACACCTTCGATTATGTCGGCGATACCTTCGCCCGCGAAGCGCGCGCCATCCACGAGGGCAAGAGCGAGGATCGCGGCATCTATGGCGAGGCGACGCCCGCCGAGGTGAAGGGTCTGGTGGAGGACGGCGTGCCGATCGCCGCCCTGCCGCCGGAACCGCCGAAGAAGACCGACGTCAACTGACACCGGCGGCCCTGCTGGCCGGAAATACCTGTTAAGCGAGCGCGCAAATTTCACGCTTGACGCGCATTTTTGGCCGGTCAAACGGCGTTATACCGGTTGGTGGGCGTTTTTCAGCATGATATAGCCAAGCCAGTCGCGGCGGCCGGGCGGAACGTCGAGATCGTGGCTGAGGTGGGAGCACCGGATGGTCGACAATTTTCTGGGTGAAATAAAACTCGTCGGCTTCAACTTCGCGCCCCAGGGTTGGCAGTTCGCGGCCGGCCAGATCTTGCCAATCAGCCAGTATGCGGCGCTGTTCGCGCTGTTGGGAACCTATTACGGCGGAAATGGCGTCCAGAATTTCGCATTGCCGGATTTACGCGGCCGCACCCCGCTCGGCATGAGCAGCACCACGCCGATCGGCGAAGTGACCGGCACGGAGACCGTGACGCTGCTTTCGACCCAGTACCCGTCGCACAATCACGCCTTCTCGGTGAACACCACCGGCGGCCTTGGTCTGCCCACCGGCAACTTCCTGGCCAGCGTGGGCGCCACCACACCGCCGACACAGGGGCATATCTATACGACCGGCGCCGCGAACCAGCCGCTCAACCCCGCGGCGTTGACGACCTACCCGGGGCAGTCTCAGCCGCACGCGAACATGCAGCCGTACCTGGTGATGAACCACGTTATCGCCCTCACCGGCATCTTCCCTTCACGTAATTGACAATCCTGGCGGTCAGGCGAGCAACGGTTCGGGAGAGATAAAATGGCGCAAGAGTTTCTCGGCGCGGTGAAGCTGTTCGCGGGTAATTTTGCGATCTACGGTTACAGCCTTTGCAACGGCTCGACGCTTGCAATCTCCCAGAACAACGCCTTGTTTGCGCTCCTCGGGACGACGTACGGGGGCGATGGCGTCACCACCTACCAGCTGCCGGACCTGCGGGGTCGCGTGCCGATCAACCAGGGCCAGGGCGTGGGACTGAGCGTTCGTGTCATTGGAGCCAACGGCGGCTCCGAGAACGTCACCTTGACGACGGCGACCACGCCCCCTCACCAGCACTTCCTGACCGCCAGCACAGCGGCCACCACGACGAACACGGCCGGCCCTGGCGTTGTCACCGGCAAGCTGCAGGCCGGCGACGGGGAGTTCTACACCGCGCCCGGGCAACCGGGACTCACCTTGGTCAACCTGAACGCCGGCGCCGTAAACACGATGGGCGGCGGCCAGCCGCACGAGAACCGCCAGCCGACGCTCACCATCAGCTATTTGATCGCCCTCAACGGCATTTTTCCGACCCGCAACTAAGTCGCGCTCGAACCGCCGCGAGGCTCGGCCACCAACTGGAGGCGCCAAACATGTCCGAACCCTACCTTGCCGAGATTCGGGTCTTCGGGTTCAATTTCGCCCCGAATGGGTGGGCGTTGTGCGACGGCCAGACGCTGCCGATCTCTCAGTACGCCGCCGTGTTCTCGATCATCGGCACCTTCTACGGCGGCAACGGCACGACAACTTTCCTGCTGCCGAACCTGCAGGCGAATGTGGCCATCAATCAGGGCCAGGGGGTCGGCCTAGCGAACTACACCGTCGGCCAGACCTTCGGCGTCGATCAGGTCACCGTCCTGCTGTCGCAAGTTCCGTCGCACACCCACCAGGCCGTCGCGGGCAACGATGTCGCCTTCGCATCGCAATCGGCGGCCCCGACGTCGACAAGCTATCTGGGCCGCGAGAAAGGTGGCTCCTATGCGGCGACCGCGAACAGCACGCTGGCGCCCTTGGCCATCGGCCTTGCCGGCGGTAGTCAGCCCCACTCGAACACGATGCCAACGCTGGCGATGAACTATAGCATCGCCCTCAACGGAATCTTCCCTTCGCGAAACTGACGGCGACGGCGCGGTGGTCGCGGCGCCCGCTGTGCGCACCCCGGCTGGCGTGTCGTTGCGGCCCGTCGGTGACGCCGACCGGCCGTTCCTGGAGCGCCTGCACCGTTCGGTCCGCTGGGACGAGTTCGCCGCGACGGGCTGGCCGGACGCCGCGAAGACCGCCTTCCTGGCCAGCCAGTTCGACCTGCAGCAGCGCAGCTATGCCGGCGCGTTTCCCGAGGCCGACGGCTGGATAATCGAATGCGAGGGCGGGGCGATCGGCCAGATGCGGGTCGACCGCTCAACGCCTTGGCATCATCTGATCGATATCAGCCTGGCGCCGGACTGGCGCGGCAAGGGGATCGGCGGCGCGCTGATCCACGCATTGCAGGACGAGGTGCGCGCGGGCCGCGCCGAGCGCGTGTCGCTGAACGTGGACCGCACCAACCCGGCCGCCCACCGCCTTTACCAGCGCCTCGGCTTCGTCGAGACGCCGCCGGCGACGCCCTATCCGGAACTGTCGATCGAGATGGTCTGGCCGGCGCCAGACCCGCCGGTCAGTTGAACACCGCCTCGTAGACGATGCCCTGCGGCTCGCGGGCGATCGGCACGATGAAGATATCCAGCCGACCCATGGCGTCGTGGGCGAAGGCGTAGAGACGCTGCGGCAGCACCACCTGCGAGCCGCTACGGAAGTAGAGCGAGAACGGCTCGCGCATCATGCCGGGAAACGGGTGGACCGGCCGCTTGACCGCCTGGGTGAGCGTCAGGGCCACGCTCGCCTCGCCCAGCTTCAGGGCGAAGGTCGTGTTGAGGTGGGAGGCGAACGACTCGAACGTCAGCACTTGCACGGCTCGAACGCTCCCTCGACCTACAACCAGCGCCGCCGTTAGCACATCTTCAGCGGGTGACGCGAGCCGGCGGCGCGCGCGTCAGACCCTGAATTGGCCCGACAGGACCCGCGCCAGCAGCTCGGATGTCAGGACCTCATAGCCGCTCTCGCCGCGGACGTAGATCGGGTCGCTCACCTTGGCCGGATCGAAGCCGTCGGCGACCAGATCGAGCTTGCGGTATTTGAACGTGCCGGTGACCTGGATACCGGGCAGGATGCGCAGAAAGACCGGCTGGGCATAAGCCGGCAAGCGGCCCGCCAGGAAGGCGCCGAACGCCTTTGGGTCGAAGCCGGCGTCGACCACCAGCCCCGCCATGCCGGCACGGCCGTCCATCTCGCCCACCTTGACGCCGTAGACGTTGGCTTCTTTCACCCCCGGCGCCTGCGAGAGCACGCCCGCGACTTCGCCGGTCGAGACGTTTTCGCCCTTCCAGCGGAAAGTGTCGCCGATGCGGTCGACGAAATAGAAGTAACCCTCGGCGTCCTGTTTCAAGAGGTCGCCGGTACGGAACCAGGCATCGCCGGCGCGGAAGGCGTCGTGCAGCACCTTCTTTTCGCTGGCCGCCTTGTCGGCGTAGCCCACATAGGCGGTGCGCGCGTCCTGGCTGATCTCGCCCAGGCACTCGCCGGCCTCGCCGATCGCGGCTTCGCTGCAACGCCCGTTGGGACCGCGCACCGGGCTCTCGGTTTCGACGTCGAACCTGGCCAGGCGGACGTTGAAGAAGCGCTTGAGGTAGGGCGGCGCGCGGCCGATGGCGCCCAGCTTGCCGTCGAAGTTGAACATCGAGACATTGCCTTCGGTCGAGCCGTAGAACTCGAGCACGCGGGGCACGCCGAAGCGGCCGACCAGCTTCTCCCAGACGTCTGGACGCAGGCCGTTGCCGAACGCAAGCCGCAGCTTGTGCGTTCGCTCCTCCGGGACTTCGGCCTGGTTGGCGAGGTAGCGGCCAAGCTCGCCGATGTAGACGAACATGGTGCAGCCTTCGGCGACGATGTCGCTCCAGAAGTGGCTGGCGGAGAAGTGCGTCTTCAATACGATCGAAGCGCCGTTGAGCAGCGCGGCGCCCGCGGCGCAGAGGCCGCCGGTGGCGTGGTAGAACGGCAGGGTGATGTAGACGCGATCGTCCGGCCGGGCGCCGGTCGCGCCGGCGAAGCCGCGCATGTAGAGCTGGGCGCGCATGTGGGTGATGCGCGCGGCCTTCGGCAGGCCGGTGGTGCCACTGGTGAAGATGAAGAGGGCGGTGTCGCGGGCGGTCAGTCCTTCGCGCCGCGCCCGGTCCGGCCGCACGCTGCTGCAGCTCTTCAGCGCCTGGGTCAGGTCGTGCTGGTCGCCGTGCGCCTCGCCGAGCGTCCATTCGTGGGTGGCGTGGGTAAGTTTCGCGCGGCAGCCCTCGAACGCCTCCGCCGTCTCCGCATCGACCAGGCAGTGCGCGGCGCCGGACACATTGAGGCAATGGGCCAGGGCGTCGCCGGTCAGCTGGTTGTTGATCAGGGCGGTGACGACCCCGACCTTGGAGAGGCCGTACCAGATCGGCAGGTAGTCGAGCCGGTTGGGCATCAGCAGCGCCACCACCTCGCCGCGCCGAATGCCGGCGTACTCGGCCCAGTGGGCGTAGCGATTGGCGAGGGTGTCCATCTCGCCGTAGCTGAGGCCAATGCCCTCGAAACTCAGCGCGGCGTTGGCCCGCCAGCGGTCGACCGCTGCTTCGAGATCGTCGGTCACCAGATTGGTCGAGCCGCCGGAGATGCTGCGCACACGGCCGAGCGTTCGCAGCAGGCCGCTGAGAAAGATCCACTCGCGCTCAAGCCGGGCCGTGAAACTCATCCGTCCCTCGTACGCCACACGTTCAGCTTGTTGACCGCGCCACGGCCGGTCAAGCTGTGCTTACGCCCCCGACGAGGCGTACCGCGCGATTCCGAAACGCCAGGTGAAGAGCGCAACACCGAGGAACAGGAATCCGGCGGCTGGCGCGAGCGGGCCGATCCAGGCCGGCGAGCCGAGCGGGTCGGCGCGGCCCATCGCCGCCAGCAGCGGCAGGTAGGTGACGCAGCCGATCGGCACCGCGAAGATCAGCAGGTCGCGGAACCAGGGGGCGTAGACGTTCATCGGGTACTGCGCCGCGGTCTGGCCGCCGTAGGTCAGCACATTGGCCACTTCCAGGCCTTCGACGGTCCAGAACGCCAGTGTCGCCTGCATCACCAGGAGGCCGGTGAAGAGGGCGACGCCGCCGGCGGTGGCGAAGGCCAGGATCGCGGCGGCGGCGATGGTCCAGTGATAGTGGGTCATGGCCAGACCCACGCCGAACACCAGCGCGCCTTGCGCCAGCCGCCCGACACGGGTCAGCCGCAGTTCGTAGGCCATCAACTGCAGCACGGTGCTGCGCGGGCGCAGCAGCAGGCGATCGAAATTGCCGGTCTTGACGAAGCTCGGGCCGAACACGTCGAAGCCGCGCGTGATCGCATCGGCGATGGCGAAGATCACGCACACCAGGCCGTAGAACAGCGCCACGTCACCCAGCCCCCAGCCGCCGATATGGCCGAAGCGGTGGAACAGCGCCCAGACGCCGACGAAGTCGATGATGGTGATCAGGAAGGCGCCGAGCGTCATCAGCGCGAACGAGGTCGGATAGGCCAGCTGCGCCCGGATCGAGGCGGCGATGCAGCGGCGGTAAAGCGCGAGCGCGTTCAGCATCGTCAGCCGCCCTGCACCTGCAGCTTCGCCATCGCTGCTTCGAGCCGCCAACGGCCGACGAGCGCCAGCGCCACGACCCAGCCGAACTGCGTCGCGATGGCGCCGACGGCCGCCCACCCGTTCAGCCCGCCGAAATAGATCGAGAACGGGATATCGATCAGGCCGGCGAACGGCTGCGCCCGCAGCCACGGCCGCCAGGCGTCGGGAAAGAAGGCCAGCGGCACGATCAGGCCTGAGAACAGGTTGATCACCGACGCGGCCACCGCGTTGGCGCCGCGGTCGTCCAGGGTCGCGACCAGGATTACGTTGAGGATCAGGGTGATCGCCGCCGAGAGCAGCACCATCCCGGCTGCCGAAACCACGAATAGCGCCGCCGCGGCGAAGCTGGCCGGTGGCGCGAGGCCCCACTTGCCCAAGCCGAGCAACGGCATCAGCACGCCGGCGACACCGATCATCAGCACGGCCCGCGGCGCCACCCGGGCGATCGACCAGGCCATCGCCCGCATGTACCACCAGCCGTAGGTGTCGACTGGCCGCAGCCGCTCGTAGGCCACCGCGCCGGTGCGCACCATGTCGACGATGTCCGGGTCGGCGTACCAGGGCAGGAACGCCAGGAACGCCTGGCCGAGCCAGGTGTAGGTGATCGCGTTGGCGAGGCTCATCGGCGCCGTGCCAGCGCCGCCGGCGTAGAACGCCGCCAGCACCAGAATCCGGATCGCCCCGAACCAGCACTGCGTCGCAAACCCCGCCAGCGCCGCGGCGCGGTATTGCAACGTGAGCTGCAGCCGTCCGGCGAAGACCGCGAGGTAGGGGTGGAGGGCGGAGTTCACGGCCATATCTTCCGCGGCCGAAGCCGCTTGCGATAACCCTTCCCCCGCTTGCGGGGGAAAGCGGCGAGCCGCGCGTAGCGCGCTTCGCCGATGGGGGAAGTCGGACGAAGGATACATCCTCCATCCCCGGAACAAGTCCGAGGACCGCTGCGTTGCTGCGCAACGGCGCGCCGCTTTCCCCCAAAGGGGGAAGAGTTGGGTTCGTCGCTAAGCGAAATCGCGACCGAAGCGCGACGATGAGGGGCCTCTTCGCTCATCCCTCCCCCGCCCCGTGCAGGTCGTAGAACCGGGCGATCACTTCCTCGATCAGCGGCTCCTCGACGTGGATGTCGTCGACCGCGTGGGCGGCGACGATGCGGGCGATCAGGTCGGGGGCGGTGATGCGGCGCGGATCGAACGCGAGCTCGAGCTGGCGGCCGTCGCGCTTGACCAGGGTCACGTCCGGTAGGTCGAGCGTCGGCGCGTCGTCGGTGAAGTCGACGAACAGCCGCCGCTCGGCCAGCACCCCGGCCCGCAAGGCGTCGAACGTGCCGTCTGCCATGATCGTGCCGCCGCCGATCACGATCACCCGCTCGGCCAGCGCCTCGATGTCGTGCATGTCGTGGGTGGTCAGGATCACGGTGACGCCGCGCTCGCGGTTCAGCCGGCCGACGAATTCCCGCACCGCCAGTTTCGAGGGCGCGTCGAGCCCGATGGTCGGCTCGTCGAGGAACACCAGCGGCGGCTCATGCAACAGGGCGGCGGCGATCTCGCAGCGCATGCGCTGGCCGAGCGACAGCTGGCGCACCGGCTGGTTCAGCACCTTGTCCAGCCGCAGCAGGGCGACCAGTTCGTCGCGGATGCGCTGATAGCGATCCTGCGGCACGCGGTAGATGTCGCGCAGCAGGTCGAAGCCCTCGATCACCGGCAGGTCCCACCAGAGCTGGGTGCGCTGGCCGAACACGACGCCGATGCGGGCGACGTGCCTCACCCGCTGCCGCCACGGCACGATTCCGTCGACCTCGCAGCGACCCGAGGTCGGCTCCAGTATGCCGGATAGGATCTTGATGGTGGTCGACTTGCCGGCGCCGTTAGGCCCGATCAGCCCGACCAGTTCGCCCTGTTCGATGCCGAAGCTGATCGCATTCAGCGCCGCGACCTCGCGCCAGCGGCGGTGGACGAGGCCGCGGACAGCGCCGAGCATCCCCGGATCGCGCTCGGCGATCCGATAGGTCTTCGACAGCTCCTCGACGAGGATCTGGGGCATGGCTGGCGCCGGCTTGGTGAAGGGGCGCGGAACCTAGTGAAGCTGCGCCACGGCGTCAACGAGCGGCGTTACGCAAGCCGCTGGACGCCCGCAAGGGAAGGCGCGCTAGGTTTCGCCCCAGGACAAGAACATCGATCCGGGAGGATCCGCCTATGAAGTCGCCCGTCTGCGAGATGCTGGGGATCGAGTTTCCCCTGTTCGCCTTCAGCCACTGCCGCGACGTGGTCGCCGCCGTCAGCCGCGCCGGCGGCTTCGGGGTGCTGGGCGCCACCGGCCATACCGCATCGTCGGTGCACACCGAGCTGAAGTGGATCGACGACCATGTCGACGGCAAGCCGTACGGGCTCGACCTGCTGTTCCCGGAGAACATGGCCACCGCCGGCGAGACCGGGGTCACCTACAACTCGCTGAAATCCCGCATCCCGCAGGAACATCGCGACTTCGCCGCCGGCCTGCTCGCCTCGGCCGGCGTCGAGATGCTGGAGCAGCATATCTCGGACGACCGCGCCCAGCCGTTCGATCCCGAGCAGGCGATGCGGACGATGGAGGCCGCGTTCGAGCACCCGATCAAGCTGATCGCCAATGCGCTGGGCGTGCCGCCGCCGGCGATGATCGAGATGGGCAAGCGTCACGGCGTGCCGGTGGCCGCGCTGGTCGGGGCCAAGGAGCACGCCATCCGCCAGGTCAACGCCGGGGTCGATATATTGGTGGTGCAGGGCACCGAGGCCGGCGGCCACTGCGGCGAGGTCACCACCATGGTGCTGGTGCCAGAGGTGTTGCAGGCGATCAAGAAGATCCGCGACGTGCCGGTGCTGGCGGCGGGCGGGATCATGAACGGCCGCCAGATGGCCGCCTGCATGGCGATGGGCGCCGCCGGGGTCTGGACCGGCTCGGTCTGGCTGGCGACGCTGGAGAGCGAGACCAGCGAGATTTTCCGCGAGAAGATGATCGAGGCCTCGAGCCGCGACGCGGTCCGGGTCAAGACCCGCACCGGCAAGCCGGCCCGCCAGCTGCGCTCGTCGTGGACCGAGGCCTGGGAGCGCAGCCCCAACAGCCCGGGCGCCCTGCCGATGCCGCTGATGAGCCTGGTCTCGGAAAACGCCTTGCGCTCGGCCCAGCGGGCGGCCGAGGGCGGCAACACCAAGGCCCGCGACCTGGTGACCTATTTCGTCGGCCAGGGCGTCGGCCTGATCGAGAGTGTGCGCAGCGCCGGCCAGGTGGTGCAGGAGTTCAAGGAAGAGTTCCTCGAGGCTGTGGAGCACATGAACGCGCTGCTGGAGGACTGAGCGGCGGAGTTGGCGCGACCGATGGGGTCAAAAGATTCAACACGAAGGACACGAAGTTCGCGAAGGACACGAAGGGCGCGCAAGCGCGCCGGTTAACTGTCGAGATCGTGGGGATTGGCCGGGCGCGGAGCGCCCCTTCGTGTTCTTCGAGTCCTTCGCGAGCTTCGTGTCTCGCCTTCAGAGCGTCGATGGCGAGCGCCGACAGGGACCGAAAAGCCTCAGCCAAGCGCCTGGGATGGCCGCTGACGGGTTTGCGGGCGCTTCGGCTACCGAAGTGGCTCGGGCTATCCTCGCGAGAAAAACCCCGCCTAAGGCGTCAAATTTTGCACAACTGCTCCACTTCCTCCCTTCGGTCACAGCCGGGCCCCGGGTCGCGCCCGCGGCGCGGCCCGCCTGGGGGCAGGCTACGTCCCGGCTGCCTAAGCACGCTGACCGAGCCGTGGCCGTGCTCAGCACGGCCATTCGCCGCCCGGCGTTCTTGGCTCGCCGGGACTATGCCCGGCGATGGCCGGAGGGGGGGTGTCCCCTAGGTGTGAGAAGGTAACCGCAAACGGACTTCGTCGCGGCGGAAGTCGAGGCAGACGGTTTCGAAGCGGCTGAGGATGTCGACACCGATCAGGATCGCCGGACGGCTCACCAGATCCCAGAGCTTGAAGGTGTGCAGGTCGGCGAAGGCGACCGGCCAGTTCGGCACCGAGAGCCCGCCGATGCGCAGGCCGGGCAGGTCGGCGAACTCGGCGTCGATGGTCTGGCCGGTCACGCTGATGATCGGGATCGGGCGGAACGGGATCAGCGGATAGCGGGTGACGGCCAGCTGGCGCAGGGCCATGTTGCCGATGGTGTCCTGAGCCCCGGAATCGAGGAAGGCGGTGACCTTGATCCCGGCCAGGTCGGCGTCGACCAGGGTGAGCTGGCCGTCGCGGCGATGGGCCTTCAGATGCACCTCGTCGCCCATGCCGGAGCGGCCGGCGTCGTCATCGATGGTGAGGGTCTGGCGCGAGAAATCGAGCGTGAGCTGGGCGCCGTCCAGCAGGTCCAGCCCGAGCATACCCGGCGCGCCGATCGCCGCCTGCGGCAGCACCGACAGCGTCGCCTGCCGCTTCGGCCGCGGCCCGATCTCGACCGACGCCTGCGTGGTGGGCGTCAGCTGCACGCCGGCGACGCCGTTCAACGGCTGAGCCGGCCCCAGCAGCAGGCCGAGCTTCGCGGCCACTTCGGTTGAAATCACCGACTGATTGGCGCCGGTGTCGGCGACGAACGGGTAAGGGCCGGCCCCGGCGATTTTCACCGCCGTGGTCATCCGCTTGTAGATGTCCATGATCGCGCTGATGTGGGTGGGCGGCTGATAGTGCGACCCGTCCGCCGCCGACTGCGGGCTTGGAATCTGGGTGAGGCGCGAGGCGCTGCCGCCGATTTCGATGATATCCGCCCGTACGATCTTCGGCGCAGCGGCGCCAAGCGCGGCGAGGCCCGCCATCAGCGCCCGGCGATCGGTCTCGTGCGCGGCCATGCCTCCCTGGTTGGGCCTCCCTGCCTGGCATTTTGTTGTTATGTCAGCATACACCTTTTCGCCGGCTTAGGTTGTCAGCAGTTTGCGCCACCTTTCGTCGCGCATCGAAGCGTCAGGAAAAGCGCTCCCAGGCCGACTGGCGCGATACGCCGAGCGCCTCGCCGATCCGCGCCCAGCTGACCTCACGGCCACGCAACTCCTCGACCACCGTGTGCAACTGGTTGCCCATGCCCTGCAGCGTCTGCTCGATCGGCTTGAGGCGGGTCAGCAGGGTGTCGGTGGGGATCAGGTCGATCTTGAACTTCGAGGCGTCGATCTTGGGCGGCTCGCCGGCCACGATCGCGTCGCAGAGCCCGACGCATTCATCGCAGATGAAGATGAAGCCCGGCCCGGCGATCAGCTTTTGCACCTCGTGCTGCGACTTCAGGCAGAACGAGCAGTGCCTCGGCTCCTTGCCGGCGTGGGGCGGCGGCAGGGGTGGCCGCGCCCGGCGCGGCCACGGCTCGGACCGTGGTCTTGGGCAGCCGGGACTTACACCCGGCTGTGACCGATTGGAGGGTGAAAGGGAGCGACAGAGCCGGCCGCCCTATTCCGGCTGCACGTCGACGCCCATCGCATCCAGCAGGTGGAACTGCTGGTCGGCGGTGATCTTCATGTCGCGGTAGGTCGCCAGCCGGCGCAGATCGAAGCCCCTGACGTCGGCGCCGCGCAGGTCCGCATCCCCGAGCTTCGTTCCGTCGATGATGGCCTGGGACAGGTCCGCGCCGCTTAGGTCCGCCCCTTCCAGGTCAGCATTGGAGAGATCGGCTTCGCGGAACCGGCTGCGCACCAGCATGGCGCCGGCCAGCCGCGCCTCGGCGAGGTCGGCCAAGCCGAGGTTGCAGTCGATGAACTCCACGGCGATGCGCTCGACCTTGCGGCCGAAGGTGCGGGCGAAGCTGGAGCGCGGGAAGGCGGCGGCCATCAGGTTGCAGGCCTCGAACCGCGCGTCATAGAGATCGGCCCCGTCGAACCTGGCGCGGGTCAGGTCGCAACGGGCGAAGCGGGCGCTGTCGAGCCGGCTGAAGGCGAACACCGCGCCCTGCTGCGCCGCCGGATCGAACAACTGGCAGTCCTCGAACACCGCCTCGCGCAGATCGGCGTGGGCGAAGCGGCAGCGCAGCAGCCTGCAGCGCTGGAAGTGCGCGCCCTGCAGCACGGTGTCGGCAAAGCGCGCGTCTTCGATGACGCAATCGACGAAGACGGTGTCGTGCAATTCGGCGCTATCCCAGTCGGCGTCCGAGAAGGTCTGGCCTTCGAACTGGCCGCCGGCCTGAAGCACGCGGCTACTTCGGGTCGTGGCCGCGGACGAAGTTGGCGATCGCGTCGATGTAAAGCGGCGGGGTGAACGGAAAGGTGGTCACGGTGTTGTGGCCGCGGCCGGGCAGGATGACCGCGGTGAAGTCCTTCGCCTCGCGGGCCAGCCGCTGGGTCTTGGAGATCGGGGTGTCGAACTCGCCGTTGATCGCCTGGATCGGGAAGTCGATCGAGGTGAGGTCGAGCGGCGGGGCGGTGGACGGCGCGGCGAGGCGGCCGTCCTGCACGCACTTCAGCGCCACATCGTCGCGATCGGAGCGTTCGCGCAGAGTGCGCTGCCCGGCCTCCTGCTGCGGATCCAGCCCCTGCGGGTCGCGCTCCGCCGCCTGGGTCGCCAGCGCCGCGTCATCCTCGCGGACGCCGGAGCCGCCGAAGCTGGCGCTGATGAACCGCTCAGGGTGGCGGGCCATCAGGTGCGCGACGATGCCGCCGCCCATCGAATAGCCGTGGAAGTGCGCCTGCTTGATCCCGAGGTGGTCGAGCACCTCGATCACGTCGGCCGGCATGCGGTCGCCTGGATATTTGTCCGGATCGTGCGGCTTCTCGCTGCGGCCGTGACCGCGGGCGTCGATGCCGATCACGCGATGGTCGCGGGCCAGCTCCCTGGCGACGCCATCGGCGAACCAGCTCGCATCGCAACAGCTGGTGTAGCCGTGCAGCAGCACCACCGGCACGCCGTCGCCGGCCTCCATCCAGTGGATCCGCACGCTGTCGGAGACCACGAAGTCGCCGTGCTTCACGCCCGCCGGGGCCTGGATCTCAGCTTCCATCACCGCCATGGCCGTCACTCCCTGAAGTCTTGTCGTTGACGCGAGTTTACGCCTTCCCGGCGCGGACGGGAACGCTCGACGCGGTCGCCGCGCGGCTGCTACGACCACGCGGCATTTCCAGCTTCGCTCTTCAAGGAATCCTGAGATGGCCCTCTCGCTTTACGACGTCTCCGTGCCGGTGTTCCGGCAATACCTCGCCGCGCTCGGCGGGGTGCTGGAGAAGGCGCAGGCCAAGGTGGCGTCGGGCGCGCTCGACGAGGCCGAGCTGATCGGATTTCGGCTGTTCGAAGACATGCAGCCGTTCAGCTTCCAGGTGGCGCAGGCGATCAACCACGGCGCCGGCGCGGTGGCGAACCTGCGCGGCGAGACCTATCCGCGGGTCCAGGGGCTGGAGACGCTGGAGGCCTGCAAGGCGGCGGTCGACGCTGCGGTGGCCTACCTGGACGGCGTGACCGCCGCCGACGTGACCATCGGCGAAGACGCCGACGTGGTGCTTACCAATCCGCGCGGCTCGATGACCTTCACGGCGCGCAACTATCTGCTCACCTTCGCCTACGGCCACTTCTTCTTCCACGACACCACCGCCTACGACATCCTGCGCCACAAGGGCGTCGAGATCGGCAAACGCGACTTCCTCGGCGCCAGCCAGATCAAGGCGCGGAGCTAAGCCGCCGTTGCCGATTGCGTCTTCCCGGCGTTAGGCTGCGAGCGGTTTTTCGGGGGAAACGCAATGCGGCCGGCTTTGGTCTTGGCGGTGCTCGCTGCGCTGCTGGCGACGCCCGCCCTAGCGGACGCGCCGGTCAAGGCGGAGCCGCCGCCGGACGCCCAGAAGCCGGCGCTCAGCATCTGGCGCCTGGGCGACAACGAGGCGGAGCACCTGCAGTCGGGCCTCGTGTGCCCGACCACGTTCCTCAGCTACCGCCGCGTCGACCTGCACTACTACGACGCGCTCGGCCTTGACGTCAGCTGCAACTACCAGGGGCCGGACGCCGTCTTCACGATCTACCTCACCCGCCGCTCCGGAACGAGCGCCGATGACGCCATGGCGGAGGCGAGGCGCGAGTTCCTGGTGGGTCGCGCCGACTGGCATCCAAAGCCGGTGTCGGACACAAGCAGCCAGGACGGCGATATCGCGTGGCACACGCTGATCTACGACGACGACGCCGGACGGGACGGCATCTGGATAGCGGATCTGCACGGCTGGACGCTCGAATATAGGATCACCTACGCGCCAGCGGCCGAAGCACGTATGGCCGCCGACATTGCCGCGACAACCCAGTTCGTCCGGCGCTCAGCTGGCGCCCGGCTGGCGCTGTGCGCCAAGTCCGCACCGCCGCCGCGCCCCGGAGTTGCGATCAAGGACGCTAAGACCGACAGCAGCTCGGCGCTCATGAGCGCGATCGTCGGCGCGGCGGCGACCGTCGCAGCCCGGGACGGCAAGGCCGCAGATTCGGCGAGGCAGGTAACGTGGTGCGTGGAGCTGCCAGAGGGCGGCCCGAAAGCCGACGTGCTGCTTTGGCGCGGGGTCTTCGACGATGGGAGCGACGCCGCCACCGATCGGATAACGGAGATGACGGTCAGCGCGCCGCCGGAGCTCATATCCGCCAGCGACCCGACCACGAATCTGATCGAAAGCCAGCTGGGCAAGCCACCGCGATGGACGGCGAGCATGTCGGACGCCGGCCAGACCCGCTTCTACGGCTATTTCACCGACCGTCCGTCACCGGCGGTGCTGTCGGTGCTGCTCGAGGACATTCTGGCCGGCAAGGCGCATCCGCTCAGCGCCTACAGCGCCAGTGGCAAGTCCATCTCGATCAGCATGCCGCCTGCGAAATAGCTCGACGGCGGGGAGTCACACCGCTTCCAGCAGCGCGCGCTTCCGCTCAGCGGTGAAGGCGTGGAGCTTGTTCATGTAGGTGAAGCGGCCGTAGTCGCGGCCCTGCACGCTCAGCTTGTCGAACCAGTCGTCCTCGCCCAGCATCTCGCCCAGGCGCGGCGAGTTCCGGTGCAGCATCTGCACGTCGGTCTTCTTCGGCTCGAGGCTGCGCAGGATGCCGCGGTTGAAGTGGGCGTGCAGGGTGACGCGGTCGCCGGGATCGGTGCGGTCGCCCTGCCAGTGCCAGACGCCGTGGGTGAAGAACACCACCGAGCCTTTCGGCATCACGATCGGCACGCCCTCATCGTGCCCCTCGCCCGGCTTCGGGTTGCGGCGCTGCTTGTGGCTGCCGGGCACGATCCAGGTGGGGCCGGAGCTAAGCGTCCAGTCCTCCAGCGCCCAGACGCCGACGCCGGTGAGGGCGAACTCGGGAAACGGCTCGGGAATGTGGGCGTAGTCGGTGTGCATCGGGATCACACCCGGCCCCGGCCCCTTCCTGATCGACGAGAACGAGGCGATCACCGCGCCGCGGCCAAGCGAGGCGTCGACCAGGGTCATCAGCAGCGGGTTCTGGATCAACTGCTCGAATTCGCGGCCGTGGTAGAGCATCCAGTTCATCGAGAAGCTCTGGTGCGGCAGCAGCGCGCGCAGGGTCGCGGCGCGGACCTCGTCGGCGAACGCCGGCGAGATCGCGTGCTCGATCACGGTGTAGCCCTGCTCTTCCATCTCGCGGATCTTGCCGGCGAGGCCCTGGCGCCGGGCGCGGTGGCAGAGATCGGGGTTCTCGACCGTGCGGCGGCCGAGGTGGTCGTGCAGCAGCGAGACGATCTCGCCGGCGGCGGGGTTCTCCAGCCGGCCGGTGATCTTGACCGCGTCCTTGCCATGCATGGTCACCAGCTCGCGGCGCATCGCCTTGGCCGGGCGCCAGCATGCCGATGAACTGACCGCCGGCGATCCCCGCCTGGTAGTCGCCTTCGACCTTGACGTCGGCGCTTTCGTCGAAGCCGCGCTGCACCGTGACCGCGCCGCCATCGTAACGCACGTGCCAGGCGCCGACGTTGTCCGGCAGCTTTAGGTGCGGCGGCGCATCGACAAAGCGCTCGGTGAGCGAGAACGGCGCCAGCGCGTCCCGCCGCTGCTCGACCGCCTTTTCGAGAAAGCGCCGGGTCTCGTCGATCCAGGCGTCGGACTGGAACTCGAAGCGGTCAGGTAGCGTCAACATCCGTTGGTTCCTTCGCCAAGGCGAAACCCTGGTAACCGGCGGCGGCCACGTCGGCGCACTTCTGCCGGTAGCCGGAGCCGATGTAGGGCATGAACACGCGCGGCTTGCCGGGGATGTTCGCGCCCATGTACCAGGACGCCGCCCGCGGGAAGAGCGTCTTGTCAGCCACCCGGCGGACGTGCTCGACCCAGGCTTCCTGGGTGTCGGCGTCGGCGGCGATACGGCTGAAGCCGTGCCGGCGCATGTGGTCGATGCAGCCGGTGATCCACTCCACGTGCTGCTCGATCGAGTTGATCATGTTGGAGAGCACGCTGGGGCTGCCGGGGCCGGTGACGATGAACATGTTGGGGAAGCCGGCCACCGCGAGGCCGAGGTAGGCCTTCGGACCCTCCGCCCAGGCCGCGCGGAAATCCGCCCCACCAGCGCCCTTGATATCGATGGCGAGCAGCGCGCCGGTCATGGCGTCGAAGCCGGTGGCGAACACCAGGGCGTCGACCGGATAGGTCGCCTCGCTGGTGCGCACCGCGTCCGGCGTGATTTCCTCGATCGGCGTCTCGCGCAGGTTCACCAGCGTCACGTTCGGCCGGTTGTAGGTCTCGTAATAATCGATATCGACGCAGATGCGCTTGGTGCCGATCGGGTGGTCGCGCGGCTGCAGCCGCCGCGCGGTCTCCGGGTCTTTCACGGTCTCGGCGATTTTGCCGCGCACGAAGTCGGCCGCCTCGTCGTTGACCTCGATGCTGGTGAGCAGATTGCCCCAGGCGGTGAGGAAGCCGGCGCCGCCGACGCCCCACAGCTCCTCGTAGCGCTGGCGCCGCGCCTCCGGCGTCTCACCCGGCGAGTTCACCGGGTTGCCGCCGAAGCCCATGCCGGGCCCTTTCACCATCGCCATATAGGCGGGATACATCTTCCAGAACGCCTCGAGGTCGGCCTC
>Ga0302314_10004143_pt1 | contig 26701 bp, 22 predicted proteins | sample III_Palsa_N2_3_FD_200533 | JGI IMG/M metagenome (GOLD analysis project Ga0302314, IMG submission 200533) | Peat permafrost microbial communities from Stordalen Mire near Abisko, Sweden - III_Palsa_N2_3 | ecosystem: Environmental > Terrestrial > Soil > Palsa > Peat permafrost | place: Sweden...
TCGGCCTCGATGGTCAACCGCGCCTTCTCAGCGGCAGCAATGTTCTGGATGCGACGAGCCTCGATCTCCGAACCTTTGAGAATGGTCGAGATCAACTCCTTCTCATGGCGCAGGATCTCGGCCTCCTGCACCTTGATCTGCTGTTCTTTTTCGATCTGCAGTACCTTCACCTGTTCAGCCACAACCTGCTGCTGCATCACGTTGGTCTGCAACTCATACGCCTTATCGGCAATGGCCTCCTGGCGCCGCGACTGCTCGGTATATTGCGCCTTCTGGATCGCGAGATCACGCTCGGCCTCGGCTTGCTTGGCGAGCGATGCCGTCTCGGCGATCACGCGGTCTTGATCAGACGCAGCCTTTGCAATCGCGGCCTCACGCAACGCATTGGCGCGGCGAATCGCGGTGTCGCGCTCGGCTTCGGCAGCAGCAATCTCCGCATCGCGGCGGATGCGTGCTACATCCGGGCGGCCCATATTCGTGATGTACTCGTTCTTGTCGCGCACCTCGCGGATGGTGAAGCTGACGACCTCAAGGCCCATCTTCGACATGTCATCCATGCAGGTAGCACGCATGCGCTCGGCCACCATCTCGGGCTCCTTCACGATCTGCTCGACCGTAAGTTGACCGATAATGCCGCGCAGATGGCCTTCCATAACAAGGCGGATCAAGCCCTCGCGCTGGTCGGGCGACTTTGAAAGAAATTGTTCGGCGGCGGTGAGGATTGACTCATTGTCAGAGCGCACCTTGATCTGCGCGACTGCCTCGACGGTGACCGCCACGCCCTGCTTGGTATACAGGTCCTGCTGCGGGGCGACGTCGAAGCTCATCAGCTCAAGCGTGAGCTCACGATAGGTCTCGACGACAGGGAAGATAACAGCACCGCCTGAACGGATGACGCGCGGCGTGCGAAAGCCATAGACGATGATGGCCTGGTTGGGGCCGGCCTTGCGAAACATGCGTGCCAGCGCGACAAACAACGCAAGCGTGGCGACGACAACGAGACCGACGATGATGACGACGGAGTTCTGCATGGACTTTCCTTTTGGTGTGCAGGGTTAGAGTGAGTGAATGGTTGACGACAAAAAAAATAAGAGATCAGGGGAGGGAATCGCTACGGGTTCAGGTCATGCACGGGCGAGTGCAGCTCGTTCAGTGGGCTGACATACGCGACGCCGCGAACGTAGTGCAACACGACGACCTCTGTACCGCGCGCAATCGCTATGCCCGATTCACTGCGCGCTGCTGCGCTTCTCCGAGCGCCGGTCTGTGAGAAGAGAATCTCGCCGATGCCACCGTCGGCACGGATCTCGTCCGAGACCTCGGCGATCACGCCGTCCATACGAGTGTCCTCTGGCGAGAGCACGCGCTCGCGCGGAATGAGGAACTTGAACAGCACCGCATAGATCATCGCCGCGCCGAGCAGACCCGAAGCCGTCGCCAGTGCGATCACCAGCAGCGAATAGAAGCCGCTGTAGCGATACAGCAAATACCCCGCGCCGCCGAACCAGCAGAGAAACGCAGGCAGCGTGAAGCCGTTGATCGCGGAGATCGTTGCGTTGGCCGATGCATGCGTCGGAGTCTTCGCATGCACGTGTAGATGCGTGTGCGCATGTCCGAAGTGAATGTGACCAAGGTGCACGCGGCCCAGTCCGGTAAACACGGCAAGCAGGCTCATCACGAGCCCAAGCACAAAACAGATGAGAAAGAACGTAATCACCGTAGACTTCCTTTCTTGCGCTGCGGCTTTGCTTCGGTGCGCGGGGCCTCGGCTGGGACAGAGCTAAGCGCCGCGCCAAGCCGTTCGACCAGTGCCGGGGTCTTCAGAATCGACTCAAGCAGCAATAGGCACCGCCGCGAGTCCGCATGGTTGGCCAGCGCCAGCAGTGCGCGGCAAAGATCGGGGTCACGCCGCCCAAAACGCTCCGCGCCTGCGATCAGCCACAGGTCGAGCTTATCTTCCCCGATTTCGACGGTGCGCAGCTCCGCCTGAAAGTCCTCCGGGTCTTCGACCAGGTAGCCTGGGTGGACTTTGAAAAAACGCGCCAGCAACAGGCGCGTGGTATTGGTGAGGTGTGGCCTCACGCCGGACTCAATCTGCGAGAGGTACGACTGCGAAATACTCTTGCCCTTGGTCTCGGCCGCAATCGCCCTCACCATCTCCTGCTGCGTCATGGCACGATCGAGCCCGCGGAGCGAACCTTCGACCTCGCGCAGGTAGCGAATCTTTTCCGATAGTTTCATTGCGTCTTCAACCTCAATTGCAATTCGCAATAACTGTATCGCAAAATGTAATATTGCGCACAGGAAAATGAAAGAATCGTAGACTGACTCTTACGAGGCGAACCGTAATGACTCAGACCGCAGGCCTGATCTCTCTTCCATCGAAGCACTCTGTCGACCAGACTCTTGCGAAACTAACGACGATCCTCGAAGCCAAGGGCGTAAAGCTCTTCGCGGTTATCGACCACAGTGGCGAAGCCGCGACTGCAGGCCTCTCCATGCCGCCGACCAAAGTTGCAATCTTCGGCAACCCGAAGGGCGGTACGCCGCTGATGCTCGCATCGCCGAGCGTCGCCATCGACCTGCCCCTGAAGCTTCTCATCGCCGAAGATGCTGCCGGACAGGTCACGGTCAGCTACAACTCCCCCGCATGGCTCGGCGAGCGGCATCAATTGCCGGAAGAGTTGCTCGCGAATATCGCCCTCATCGAAACGCTCGCCCACAAAGTGGCAGAGTAGCCGTTCGAACGCTCACTTCGTCGAGCGATCAGGAATCGCCAGCGTATTGAAGCACGTGCTCTCTACCTCAACCCGTTGAGGACCGGCAGGCGCATCCCAGTCGTAGAAGCGATAGCCATGCCGCAACAGGATTGCCGTCACCTCGGCACGAGAGTCCGCATTCGCTTCCAGCAACAGCACTGGTCGCGCAGTTGCGAGCAGCCGCTCCGCACCCCGCAGCACGCCCACCTCCGCGCCTTCCACATCGATCTTCAATACATCCGGCGCACGCGACCGTTCGAGTAGCCAGTCCAGCGTAAGGCTCACCACGCTCACCGTCTCGCGCACTCCGCCTGTCTGTGTTGAGCCACTCAAACCATCGAGAAAGTTCGTCGCACGTCCACGTTCGGCGACATGAAATGAAACAATCCCCAGCGAGTTATACGCCGCCGCTGGAATCACCTGGATCGGCGCTGCCGTCTTCGCTTGCAGCGTTGCCGAGCGCCGCAGCAAGCCCACCAGAAACACATCCGCCTCGATGGCTATGACCTGTCCGGAAGCTCCACTCTGTTGCGCGGCGGCTATGCTGAGCAGGCCAACGTTCGCCCCCACATCCCAGACCACGCTTCCAGGCTCAACAAACTCACGCGCAAAGTCGAAGAGATTGGACCGCAGTCCAGGCTTCCAATACGCCAAACTCGCATCGGGTGAGACCACGATGGGCGCGCGTCCAAACTCCGCAGGCAGTCTCCGCGTGAACGACCGATTTCGGCTGAACTGCTCAAGCGCCGTACGCGCAAATCCCATGGCGAGCATGCTATCGCAAAATCAGCGCAACCACGCGCTCCGGAGATAGTCGTAATCCCCCGAGCCCGCAGGCGCGATCCCTTCGAGCCTCTGGCTATGCACCACCTCGTTGTCCGGATACCACAGCGGAATCCCCGGCAACTCGTCCGCGAGGATCTGCTGCACCTCGATGTAGTCTCTGCGCCGCACACTCTGATCGGTCGTCTCGGCCGCAGCGTTCAGTAGCGCATCGACGTGCGCATTGCGATAGTGCCCTCGGTTGCCACCCTTCGGCGGCATGCTCGCAGCGTCATACGAGTAGCGAAAGATATCCGGGTCTTCGTTACTGCCGATCCAGCGCAGCACATACATCTGGAACGCGCCTTTGGTAATGTCGGCATAGAACGTGCCGAACTCCGACGACCGCGTTTCGAGCGCGATTCCTGCAGCCTTCAACTGTTGTTGCAGGATCGCCGCCAGCAGTCGCGTGGTCTCATCGGTGCTGGTCTTGAGTGTGATGCGTAGCCGGATGCCGTTCTTGTCCGCGTGCAGTCCCGCGGCCTCAAGCAGCTTCTGCGCCCGCACGACATCGTGGGGATACTGTGGCAACGCGGCATCATCGGCCCGCGCCCAATGTCCAGGCGGCAGCAGGGAACTGGCCAGTCTTGCCTGCCCGCGCCACAGCGCGTTCACAATTGCCTGCCGATCCATCGCGCATGCAATCGCCTGCCGCACGCGCTTGTCTTTGAGCGAAGGGTCGTCCACGTTGAAGTTCATGTAGATCACCACGGAGCTTGGCCCGGTCTCGGTCTTCAGGTTTGCCGCATCCTGCAGCGCGTGCACCATATCGAGCGTGATGGCATTGCTCTCGAGATCGCCCGAGCCCTTCTTCAACTCGAGCGCGGTCGTGATCGCATCCGGCACCACCGCAAACCGCAAGCGCTCGATCTTCGGCGCGCCCGCCCAGTAGTTGGGATTGCGTTCGAGCACGACCTCCTTATCCTGCACCGCGCTCACAAAACGAAACGGCCCCGATCCCACAGGGTTGAGGCCGAAGTCACGCCCCGCACCTCTCGGCACCACGCCGAACAGCCCATCGCTCATATTGAAGAGCAGTCCCGCATCGGGTCGCTTCAGATGCACCTCTACCGTCAATCGGTCCCGCGCTTCGACGCGATCGACCGCCGCGAAGTTGCCGCTCTTCGAGCTGATCAGCGTTCCATCGAGCAGGCTGCGGATCGTCCACACCACATCCTCCGCTTCGAGTGGACGCCCATCCTGAAAGCGCACGCCGTCGCGGAGATGGAAGATCCACACCAAGGCATCCGGCTGTTCCCAGCTTGTCGCGAGCCAAGGCTGCAGGTTCGAGCTTGCGTCCTTCTTCACCAGTGCATCGAAGATCAGCCCACCGACACGCTCCGACTGCGCATCCGTGCCTTGCCGTAAGTCGAGGTTGTTTGGGCTCGATTCGATCAGCACGACTACAGTGTTCGGATCCTCCGGTCTGCCCTTGCATCCGCTGCCGAGCAGGCACAGTGCAAGCAAAGCAAGCCCCAGCGTGCGCTGAGCAGAGAAGCTCAAACGCACGTAATCTTCCCCAGGACGACGCCTCGCGCGGCTCCGGTCGCGGATGGCACATTCCCAGGCCTTCCGTGCCAACTTAGCCAGCCAAGCAGCGCAAACGCGACCGCCTCCTTCGCCTGCGCGGGAATGCCCAGCTCATCCATCAACTTCACTTTGACCCCCAGCGGCTCGAGTCCATCGTGCAGCATCCGCATCAGCGTCTCGTTCTGCGCGCCGCCTCCCGCGACGATGAACTCGGTCCTCGCCAGCGGAGCGGCCTGCCCTAGATGCGGCCACACGAACCGGCTGTACGCCTCGATCACCGACTGCGCGGTCAGCGCCGTAGCGGTCGCGACCACGTCTGCATCCTTCGCTCCGGCCTTGCGGCACATCGCGATGAAGCGTTCTCCAAAGACCTCGCCAAACTCCTCTCGCCCGCACGACTTCGGCGGCAACATCGCGAAGAACGGTTCCCGCAGCGCCTGCACGATCGCATCGCCGAGCACACGTCCCGACCGGGCCACCTTGCCTCCGCGATCGAACTTCTTACCGTAGAGTTCTTCCATGCAATAGTCCACGACCATGTTGGCTGGGCCCGTGTCAAAAGCCAGCAGATCGTCCACGGAAGCTCCCGCTGGGATCGCCGTGAGGTTCGCAATGCCGCCAAGATTCTGCAACACCCGGTTGATCTTCGCCGAACGAAACATCACGTAATCAAGCATCGGCACCAGCGGCGCACCTTGTCCGCCTGCCGCAAGATCTGCAGGCCGAAAGTCGCTCGCCACCGGGACGTGTAGCCGTTCGGCAATCACGCTCGCCTCACCGATCTGCCACGTTGCTCGCACCCGTGCGCCGAGATACGGAGCCGCTGCCGCCTGGTGATAGACAGTCTGCCCGTGGCATGCCACAAGGCCGAGCTTCACGCCGACCTGCGCAACCGCTCGCTCGACGGCGTCCGCATAGACTGCACCCAGCCGCCAGTTTAATCGGCTCAGCTCCGCAGCCGGGATCGGCTCCCCCTCCATCACGCGAAGCAGCGCCGCCCGTACAGCCTTGGGATACGCCACGCCAAGATGCCCAAGCAGCTTTATCCCCGGTGTTCCATTATCCGATCGAGCAGGCGCGATCCGGCATACCGCAACATCGACCCCATCGACCGATGTCCCACTCATCACGCCTGCCACCAGCAATGTCTTCGCAGATCCCGCTCGCTGCAAATCGATCTCTCCTCGCTTCTAGTTCTTCAACTCACGCTGCAGTTCCGCCAGCAGATTCAGCGCCTCGCGTGGCGTCATCTCATCCACGTCAAGCTCACTCAGCCGATCCACAATCTTCTGCGACAACGGCGTGAACATCGTCATCTGCAGCTTAGCCTCCGGCACCGCTGCGGCCTCGCGCATCTGCTGCGTCTCGGCCCGCTCATGCACCTTCAACACCTCGCGAGCCCGCGCGATAACAGCAGTCGGCAGCCCCGCCAGACGAGCCACTTCGATCCCATAGCTCTTGCTCGCCGGACCCGCTTCGACCGTATGCAGGAAGACGATTCCGTTGGGCGTCTCCTTCACAGTGACACGCAAATTCTTCAGCCGCGCCAACTGTTCCGAGAGCATCGTCAGCTCATGATAGTGCGTGGCAAACAGCGTGCGTGCGCCGATGCGATCGTGCATATGCTCCACCGTCGCCCACGCCAGCGAGAGCCCATCATAAGTCGCCGTCCCGCGTCCCATCTCATCGAGCAGCACAAGAGACCGATTGGTCGCAGTATTTAAAATCGCTGCTGTCTCCGTCATCTCGACCATGAACGTCGAGCGTCCACGCGCCACGTTATCGCTCGCCCCAATGCGTGTATAAATCCGATCGACAAGCCCCAGCCGCATTCGCTCCGCAGGCACAAAGCAGCCGCACTGCGCCATCACCACCAGCAGCGCAGCCTGCCGCAGATACGTACTCTTACCACCCATATTCGGCCCGGTAATCAGCATCACCGCTGGCCCCACATCAGCGTCGAGATGCACCGCATTGGGCACGAATCGCCCACCGCCAGCCTCCTCCAGACGCCGTTCAACCACTGGATGTCGGCCGCCAACGAACTCAAGCACACCCGAATCTTCCACCACCGGCTGCACCCAACCACGCAGCGCGGCGAGATGCGCGAAGCAAGCCATGAGGTCTATCTCCGCTACACGCCGCGCCGTCTCGCGAATCCTTCCTGCAGCCTTCAATAGCTCCTGTCGAAGCTGCGCGAAGATGCGCCGCTCGATCTCACCCGACCGCTCCTCGGCAGTCAGAATCTTCGTCTCATACTCTTTCAACTCCGGCGTCGTAAATCGCTCCGCGTTCACCAGCGTCTGCTTGCGCTCATAGTCCGCCGGGACCGACTTCGCATTCGCCTTCGTCACCTCGAGGTAGTAGCCGAACACCGAGTTGAACCGCACTTTCAGCGACCCGATGCCCGTCCGCTGCCGCTCGCGCTCTTCGATCGCCACCAGCGCTTGTCGTCCGCTTCGTCCCAGCTCGCGCAGCTCATCAAGCTCCGCATCAATGCCTGCGCGAATCACGCCGCCATCGGAGAAGTTCACCGGCGGCTCATCCGCAATGGCCTCGACGATCATCTCGTGCAGATCCTCAAGCGGGTCCATCGCCTCGCCCAGCTCGCGCCACCGAGGAGCCGTTAACGCACCCACAGCCGTGCGCAGACCAGGCAGACAACCCAGCGTTGCCGCCAGCGACAGCACCTCACGCGGCCCAGCCGAATCAAGCGCCACGCGCCCCAGCAGCCGCTCAAGATCGAGCACGCCATCCATCGACCGCCTTAGCTCTTCTCGTCTTCGAAGATCGCCGACAGCCTCACCCACCGCGTCGAGCCGCGCCTGGATCTCTGCCACACCACTCGCAGGCCGCAACAGCGTCGCCCGCAACAGCCGCTTGCCCATCGGCGTCGAACACGCATCGAGCGTATAGAACAGCGTCGTCTGCGCCGACTCACCCGAGAACAGCGGTTCAACCAGCTCCAGATTGCGCACGCTCACCGCGTCAAGTTCAAGACACGTCGACCGCTCGTAGTACCGCACCCCATCCACATGCTCAAGCCCGCCCTGCTTGGTCTTCCGCATGTAATGCAGCAACGCGCCCGCCGCAACCGCCGCCGTCTCATGGCCGCCCAGCCCCATGCCATCAAGCGAGTGCACCCGCAGATGATTCTTCAGCAGCGGCACCGCATAGTCGGCAGTGAAGACCCACTCCTCCACGGGTGTCTTCGTGCGCACCGCGTCCAACCCACCCGAGCCAGCATCCGCATCCCCACCCGAAGCCTCCGGATTCGGACTCTGAGCATTCGCTCCAACGCTGACGCCAGCTTTGTCTGGAGCCGTTGGCAGCAGCCCGCCCGCCCCACTCAGCAGCCCAGCAGCATACACCAACTCCACTGGCCTCACTCGCCCAACCTCATCGAGAAACCCAGCCCACGCTCCCACTCCACTAAACTCCGTCGCCCGAAACTCTCCGGTCGACAGATCGAGCAGCGCCAAGCCCACACTCGCGCTTGCCCCCGTCCCACGCAAGGCCACGCTCGCAAGAAAGTTACTCTGCTCTGCGCCCAGTGACGGATCGACCGACGTCCCTGGCGTCAGCACCCGCGTCACCTCGCGCCGCACAATGGTCTTCGTCGTCTTCGGGTCTTCCATCTGCTCGCACAGCGCGATCCGGTAGCCCTTGCGCAGCAGCCGCTGCAGGTACACCTCCGCCGCATGGTACGGCACCCCGCACATCGGCTGCTTCTTCTCTTTATCCCGCGCCGTCAGGGTCAGTTGCAGCTCACGCGCCACCAGGATCGCGTCGTCGTAAAACAGCTCGTAGAAGTCCCCGATCCGGCAGAACATCAGGCAGTCCGGATGCTGCTCCTTGGCCGCGAAGTACTGCCGCATCACCGGCGTCAGCTCCGTCTTCTCGCCCGCTCCCGTCACCGCTGTCGTCGCTTCACTCACCACTCGCATCTCGCTCTCGAATCCCTGCTTCAACAAACACACCCCAACAAGACTCCAAGACCGCAGGATATCGTACGCGCTACACTGAAGCCGCATCGCAACCCATTCCGACCCACCCGCAAGGAGCCCGCCCGATGATCCAGATCCCCGTCACGCCCGAAGAGTTCAAAGCCAAAGCCGCCCAACTGGCCGAGCAGCAGGGAATCGAGATCACGGGAAATCAGGGCACGATCGAGAAGATGGGCGTCAAGGCCAGCTATCTCTACGAGGACGGTCTCCTAACGATCACCATCCTTGACAAGCCCTTTCTGCTCTCCGAAGCGATGTGCGAAAAACAGCTTCGCGCTTGGCTCTAAGGCATGTCCTGCCGGACGGGCCCGCTGCGCGCGGGGCGATCACTTCGTGACATGTGATCGCGTCGCGTGGCCCTCTCTGAATCTCGTGCCGACCGACGGGAGGAGCACCGCGAAGCCCAATACACACCACGAAGTGGTCGCCGCCCGCGCAGGGCGCTTTTATCATCGTCTAATTTTTCTTCGAGGTCTCTCTTGAATCTGCTCTCGCGTGCTCTGATCATCGCCGCCCTTGCCGCCCCCTCCCTCCACGCCCAGGTCCTCGGCGAAAAGCTCAACACCGATCCCGTCCACCATCCCATCCCCGCCATCCAGGACACGGAAACCCCCGCCCAGCGCGACGCGCGCCTCAAGTGGTTTCGCGAAGCCCGCTTCGGCATGTTCATCCATTGGGGCCTCTACTCCATCCCCGCAGGCACCTGGAATGGCAAGCAGATCGACGGTGTCGGCGAGTGGATCATGAACACCGCCTCGATCCCGGTCGCGGACTACAGGGCCCTCGCGCCGAAGTTCAATCCCACCGCCTTCAGCGCGCACGACATCGTCGCCCTCGCCAAATCCGCAGGGATGAAGTACATCGTCGTCACCGCCAAGCACCACGACGGCTTCGCCATGTTCGACTCGCAGGCCAACTCCTTCAACATCGTCGCCTCCAGCCGCTTCCACCGCGACCCCCTCCGCGAACTCGCCGACGAGTGCCGCAAGCAGGGCATCAAGCTCGGCTTCTACTACTCGCAGGATCAGGACTGGACCGCACCCGGCGGCGCGGCCTACCAGACCGGCGACCACCAGCCGCCCACCTACCACTGGGACAAGGCGCAGGACGGCGACTTCGCCACCTACCTCCGCACCAAGGCCATCCCCCAGCTCAAAGAACTGCTCTCGAACTACGGCGAGTTTCCCGCCATCATCTGGTTCGACACACCCAGCAAGGACATGACCCCCGACCTCGCCGCCGAGATCGTCACCCTGCTTAACCAGCACCCCAACCTCATCTGGAACAACCGTCTCGGCGGCACCTACGCGGGCGACACCGACACCCCCGAGCAGTACATCCCACCGCAGGGCTTCCCCGGTCACGACTGGGAGTCCTGCATGACCATCAACGACACCTGGGGCTTCAAGTCCTACGACACCAACTTCAAATCGACTGACACCCTCCTGCGCAACCTCATCGACATCGCCAGCAAGGGCGGCAACTACCTCCTCAACATCGGCCCCGACTCCACCGGCGCCGTCCCCACCGCCGAGTCCGACCGCCTCCACGCGATGGGCCGCTGGCTCGCTGTCGACGGCGAAGCCATCTACGCGACCAAACCAACTCTCTTCGGCCCCGAAGCCGGAGCCCTCAGCCCTACGGAGAAAGACTCGGACGGCAAGCCGAAGTTCATCGCCACCTGGGACTGGCGCTCCACCACCGGCCCCAACAAGATTTACCTTGAGATCTTCCACTGGCCCACCGGCACCTTCCATCTGGACAAGCTCCCACGCAAGGTCACCCGTGCTTACCTGCTCAGCGACCCCGCGCACAAATCGCTCAAGCTGACCCGCACCGGCGACTCCCTCGAGATCCATCTCCCCGCAACCGCTCCCGACCCCATCGCCTCGGTCGTCGTCCTCGAAACGGCAAAGTAACAGTTCCTGTCCAAGTCGTCGTCGTTTCGTTCCACCGTCGTTTTTTTTTAATCTTGTCATCCTTCCGCGAAGCGGGAGGACCTGCTTCTGTCCTTGTCGTTGCTCTCCCCGCACAAACGCTCGGGTGCCCCATCCATGGCAGCACTTGGCCATGGGTGGGACGTAAACTGCCTACGGGCGCACTTCTTCGCCCCAAGACCTACTCTTCCCGCACCACCCGCCACAACCGCAATAGCCCCCACCCCAACCCCACCACCGCTCCCACCCAAACCACCTCAAACATCCTCACAACAGACACAGGAGCCACCCCCACCCGCCCCAGCACACACGGCAAGAAGTTCCACGTCGTAATATGTGCCCAGTCCCACGGATCCTGCCGCATAAACGCATTCACCAACCCCCACCGCTCCATCCTCCCCAACGCAAACGCGGCAATATTCTCAAACCGCAGCGCCACCACGAACGCCGTATGTCCCGGCGTCATCCTCTGGTACAGCTCCAGCGGACACCAGAACGCCACCGAAGCCGCCTGCACCGCAACACTCCCCGCGACCAGCGCCCGAGCCGTCCCGCGCACCGCCTTGCTCAGTCCCGCCCCAAACCGCACCAGCAGCGGCACCGCCAGCAGCGCCGCGAACTGCGCCGCCGTCTCCACATACCGGTCGCCCCATGCAAAGTCCCCACTCCAAACCGTATATCGCGCATAGAAGCTGATGTACGCCACCACCATCACCGTCGCCGCCACGAGATACGCCTTCACCGGCGCACTGAACTTCTTCCACCCGAAAAATCCCACAAGCACCATCACCACCAGCAGAGGATCAAACAGAAAGATCGACTTTTGCGGCTGCAACAGCGCCCCAAAGAACCCCTCATGAAACGGCGTCTCAAACGGATACTTCACCGGCAGCGAAGGATCCCGCCGTCGCGCCTGCTCCCCGAAGATCGTGATGTACGTATTGAAGAACGACCCAAACCGCCGATACTGATACACCCGATCCGCAATCCCAAACGCCGCAACCACCGGCACCGCAATCGCCAGATATGCCTTCACCTTCGACCAAACCGCAGCCCACGAAAATCCCTCGAGAGCCATCACCCCCACCAGAAACAGAGCCCCGCAGAGCAGATCCAACCCCGTCGTCAGCCTCGTCAGCAGGTTCAATCCAAACGCCGCCGACCCCACCAGCAGCCCCTCCCGCTCTCCGGTCCGCAGCCACTTGTACTGCTGCGAAAACCCCACCAGCGTCAGCAGAAAAATGAAATTATTTTCCATCATCGACTGCGTGTAATGCAGATGCGTCGTCCCAAACAACAGCGCCAGCACCCCCGCCACACGCTCGCGCACTCCAAACCCCATCTGCCCCAGGAACCCAAAGCAAACCACCGCCGTCAGCACCGAAAGTCCCACATTGGTACTTATGCTGATCACGATGTTCCGCACCCCGGGATCCACCCCCGCATACCCGGCAAACACCGCCCGCCGCTCCGCCCACGTCCCCACAACATCCGCAGGCAGCGTCAGCAGGCTCTGCCCAATCCCGTACCAGCTCTCGAGCTCCCCATGCCTGCCCACCAGCCCAAACTCCGGGTAGTCGCTCGGCCACACCGGCGGCTCGCTGGTCCACAGCGAGTGCGTCGTCTGCATCCGATGCTGCGTATCTGCCGACCCAAGCTCACCCGACTGCACCACCAACCCCAGCAGCCCCGCCACCAGCGCCAGCAAAACCACCGGCCTGCTCCACCAATCAGAAAACCATATCCTCATCACTTTCCTCGAGTGTAGAGACCCAGCCTCCCCATGGCTAGGCTCATCGCCACACCCCTCGGTAACGCCCACCCGCCGAAGATCGCCATAACCCATCCCCAACCTCAGCCGATAACCCTCCAAGTGGCCATCTTTCCGCCGCAGGAGCCCGACCGTGCCCATGCCTCTGATTGAACAGGCCGCAGAACCCACACGCGCCGCACAAGCCCGGAAGCCCGCACGCCTCATCCGCGCCTTCGCCTTCCTTTGGATGGCCTGCTCGATCCTCTTCGGCTCGCTCCTGATGTCCTACCACCAGCCCTTCCGCGCGCCGTTGGGCAGCGGTATCCTCGCCCTCGCCCCGCTCTCGCCCACCGCCGACCCGCACAACCCGCAATGGCGCGCCATCCACATCCTCTCCGGCTCCTGCGCCTGCTCCCAGCGCGTCATGGCCCACCTCGCCGAACGTGGCCCCGTCCCCGGCATCACCGAGCAGATCCTCCTCATCGATATCACCGACGGTCCTGATCTCTATCTCCCCGGCAGCCGCTCCCTCATCGCCCGCCTCCAACGCTCCGGCTTCACCGTTCACCACCTCCGCTCCTCCGACATCCCCCCAACCACCGGCCTGCGCGGCGTTCCGTTACTTCTCTTCGCCAACCCCGAAGGCCGCGTCGCCTACCTCGGCGGCTATGGCCCACGCGGCGATCAGGACACCATCCTCCTCGCCGACCTCCGCAGCGGATCCTCAGCCGCCCCACTCCCCGTCCTCGGCTGCGCCATCGGCGCCCACCTCCGGCGAACCCTGGACCCCCTCCACCTCAAGTATTGAAGCCCTGAACTCCTGCACTCATCCTGACCTTTCGCTCCACGGAGAACCGCATGCAAGCCGAATCCTCGCCCTTCGAACGCGCCTACCAGCAGAAAACGAATCTCTTAGGCTTCCTCTTCCTGCTGGCGCATCTCCCCATCCTCTGCGTGGTCGCAGTCTTCTATCACAACAGTCCATGGACCCCCGTCGTCGTCTGCATCGCCCTGCTCCTCGGCCCCGGTCTGCTCCTGCTCCAGGATCTCGCCAACGACCTCGCCCCCATCAGCCTCGCCGTCGCCGCCATGGGCATCGCCGCGCTCGCCATCCACGTCACCAACGGCCTCATCGAAGCACACTTCGAGATCTTCACCATGATCGCGATCCTCATCATCTTCGGCCGCATCGCGCCCATCCTCGCCGCCACCGTCACCATCGCCCTCCACCACACCCTCTTCTGGATCTGGCTCCCCGCCAGCGTCTTCAACTACAAGGCCAGCTTCTCCGTCGTCCTTCTCCATGAGCTCTACGTCGTCATCGAGGTCATCCCCATCTGCTGGATCGCCCGCCACTTCGGCAACTCCATCACCGCCCACGGCATCGTCGTCGAGCATCTCGGTGACGCCGCCGACCAGATCGCCGCCGCCGCCGATCAGGTCGCCGGTTCCAGCCAGTCCCTCGCCCGCGACGCCTCCCAGCAGGCCGCCTCCATCCAGGAGACCTCCGCCGCCACCGCGCAGATCAACACCATGGCCCAGCGCAACACCGAAAACTCCCGCTCCACCGCCACCATGGTCTCCGACACCAACTCCCGCTTCCACCAGGCCAACCTCTCGCTCGACGAGATGGTCACCGCCATGGACGGCATCAACCACTCCAGCGAGCAGATCTCGCGCATCATCAAGGTCATCGACCAGATCGCCTTCCAGACCAACATCCTCGCCCTCAACGCTGCCGTCGAAGCCGCCCGCGCCGGAGAAGCCGGGATGGGCTTCGCCGTCGTCGCCGACGAGGTCCGCTCGCTCGCCAAGCGCTCCGCCGACGCCGCCCGCGACACCGCCACGCTCATCGAAGACTCCATCGCCCGCTCCTACGCGGGCAAGCAGAAGGTCGACGAGGTCGCCACCAGCATCCGTGCCATCGCCACTGACTCCACCCGCATGAAGCAGCTGGTCGACGAGATCAACGTCGGCAGCCAGGAGCAGTCTCGCGGCCTCGACCAGATCGCGAAAGCCGTCCACCAGATGGAGTCGGTCACCCAAAGCAACGCCGCCAACGCTGAGCAATCTGCCGCTGCTGCCGAGCAGCTCACTGCCCAGTCGAACTCGGTCAAATCGCTGGTTGCCCGCCTGATGGCCCTGGCCAGTTACGGCGTCCCAAACCGATAGAAACTGTCCTGCCGGACGGGCCCGCTACGCGCGGGGCGGTCACTTCGTGACATGGATTGGGCTTCGCGCCAGAAACCTTCTCTTGCGACCAACGGGAGCACCACCGCGAAGCGGGTATACCTGTCACGAAGTGACCGCCGCCCGCGCAGGGCGCTTTTACGTCTTGAATTTGACAAGGGTCCCTCCAGAACACCACCCTCTATCACCACTCCCAAAACCCAGGTCACCCCTTAACCCCAATCCTCCGAAGACTTTGCACAAAACAGGCAGGAGGGGGTACCCTCCGGACGATATACTCAAAGCTTCGGACGAATGTCTCTGCTCTGGCTCAAACTCGCGGTCCTGCTCTACGGTGTGGCCGCGCTCGCGGTCCTTCCCGCCGCGCTCTACGACCGCCCTAACTGGCGTCACCTCGCCATCCCCGCCACCGTCGCCGCCGCCTTCTTCCACTTCGTCTCGCTCGCGGAGATGCTGGTCGCCGCGCACCACCGCCTCCCGGTCGAGACCCACGAGCTGCAAAGCCTCTTCGCCCTGCTCCTGACCCTCGTCTTTCTAGTCATCTACGCCCGCTTCCGCGCTATCGCATTAGGGATCTTCGTCCTGCCGCTGGCCTTCCTGCTGGGCATCCTGGCCGCCTTCCGCCCCGGCCACGAAGAGCTCCTCCCCCTCCGCACCGGCTGGATCTACCTCCACATCACCCTGTTGTTAGCCGCCTACGCCGCCCTGTTGGTCAGTCTCCTCGCCTCGGTCCTCTACCTGATCCAGGAGCGCCGCCTGAAGTCCAAGGCCTCCGTCCTCAACTGGATCCCCGCCCTCGGCACCCCTCTCGAAGTCCTCGACCAAATTGCGTTGAAAAGTCTCCTCTTCGGCCTGCCCTGCATGACCGGCGGTCTGCTCATCGGCTCCTGGATCGCGCAGCAGACCATGGGCGCCCAGTACTTCCTCGATCCCAAGATTCTTCTGGCTTTCGCGATGTGGGTCGCATACTGCATCATGATCTTCATCCGCCGCCACTCCGGTCTGCGCGGACGCCGCGCCGTCTACCTGTCGAGCTTCGTCTTCCTCGTCGTCCTCACCGTCTGGGCCGCGAACCAGTTCTCCGCCGTCCACAGGTTCCCTACTCCATGAAGCCAGCCATGAAGCCCGAGATCCAACTCGTCAAGTCCGAGGCACCAGAGGCGCAGCCGAGCACACCCGCGACCCTCGTCCTCATCGGCATCAACCACACCACCGCGCCCATCGAGGTCCGCGAGCGCCTCGCTATTGCTCCGTCGGATCTAGCCCACGCGACGCGCACCCTCCTCCGCCACCCCGGCATCCGCGAAGGCCTCATCGTCTCCACCTGCAACCGCATCGAGATCCTCACCACGCAGGAAGCCCTCGCCGACGCCACAACCCCGTCCACCCTCCCCCGCTTCCTCGAAGAATTCTTCAACGTCCCCGCATCGACACTCACGCCACATCTCTATGAGTTCCGCGAGCTTGACGCCGTCCGCCATCTCTTCCGCGTCGCCAGCTCACTCGACTCCATGGTCGTCGGCGAACCCCAGATCCTCGGCCAGGTCAAAGAGTCCTACGCCGCCGCCCGCGAAGCCGGAGCCGTCTCCACCACCCTCGAAGGCCTGCTCCAGCGCGCCTTCACCGTGGCTAAGCGGGTCCGCACCGAGACCGAGATTGGCTCCTCCAGCGTCTCGATCGCCTCGATCGCCGTCGACCTCGCCCGCAAGATCTTCGGCGCGCTCACCGGCAAGACCATCCTGCTCGTCGGCGCAGGCAAGATGTCCGAACTCGCCGCCCGCCATCTCATCCAGCACGGCGCAGCCAACATCCTCGTCGCCAACCGCACGCAATCCCGCGCTGAGCACATCGCCGCCGAGTTCCTCAGCTCCAACTGCACCACCGCCATCATCCCCTGGGACCAGCTCCACGAGCAGGCAGGCCGCGCCGACATCGTCATCACCTCCACCGGCTCCCCGGAAAAGATCTTCCTCCGCACCCACGGCCAGCAGCTCCTCCACCGTCGCCGCAATCGCCCGATGTTCTTCATCGACATCGCCGTCCCGCGCGACGTCGATCCGGCCATGAACGAGGTCGAAGGCTGCTTCGTCTACGACATCGACGATCTCCAGCAGGTCGCCCAGGCCAACCTCGCCGACCGCAGCCGCGAAGCCGCCGAAGCCGAGGCCATCGTCGCACTCGAAGTGGAGAAGTACCAGAAACGCCTCAGCGCCCGCGACGCCGTTCCCGCGATCCTCGCCCTCCAGCAAAGCGCCGAGTCCATCCGCGAGGCCGAGCTTGCCCGCACCCTCACCAAGCTCGCCTCCTCCGGCCTCACCCCCGCGCAGCAGACCGCCATCGAATCTCTCACCCGCTCGCTGACCGCTAAACTCCTCCACCCCCAACTGGTCGCCCTGCGCAAGAGCGCCACCGCGCCGGACGAAGATTAGTCTCACGTCAATCTGCACCCGGTTTTGCTCATTCCGCTAAACTTCAACCACTTCGCTGCCGTATTCTGAAGACACACATGAGTACAGAAACCATCAGCAGCCGATACCCGATTCGCATCGGCTCCCGCGGCTCCCAGCTTGCCCTCTGGCAGGCGAATCACATCCTCTACGCTCTCAAGGATGCAGGCCACGCCGCCGAGATCCAGATCATCCGCACCACCGGCGACCGCATGCAGCAGCCCGGCTTCGTCCCGCCCCCTGGCCTCGATGGCAAAGGCATCTTCATCAAGGAGATCGAAGAAGCCCTCGAGCAAGGCCAGATCGACCTCGCCGTCCACTCGCTCAAGGATCTCCCCACCACCATCGCGCCCCAGTTCACCCTCGCAGCCATCCCCAAGCGCGCCGACGCCCGTGATGTCTGGGTCTGCGAACCATATTGGGGCCTGCACACGCTCCCCTACGGCGGCACCATCGGCACCACCAGCCCACGCCGCAAGGCCCAACTCCTCGCCCTTCGTCCCGACGTCCAGTTCGTCGAGATCCGCGGCAACGTCGACACCCGCCTGCGCAAGCTCGCCGAGGGCAAGTGCGACGCGCTCGTGCTTGCAGGAGCCGGTCTCGACCGCCTCAAGCTCGCCACATCCGTCCACTCGCGCTTCTCGCCTGACGAGCTCTGTCCCGCACCCGGCCAGGGAGCGCTCGCCGTCGAAACCCGCGCCGCGAATCACCCCGCACTCACCGATCCCAAAACCGAGCGCGACGCTTGGCTGCGCGAGACACTCGCCTTCCTCGACTGCCACGAAACACGCTTCGCCGTCGAGACCGAGCGTATCGCCCTCGACGCCCTGGGCGGCGGCTGCTCGCTGCCCATCGGCATCCACGTCGCCTATGAAGCCGCTGATTCCATCTCCGGCCACTACCGCGTCTACGCGCAGGTCGTCGCACCCGACGGAGAGTGCATGGTGCAGCTCGACCAGCATGTTCTCCGCGACATCGACGCCCAGACTCTCGGCAATCGCATCGCTGGTGACCTCATCTCTCGTGGGGCGCTCGTACTCCTCAACACAATCGAGATGGACGAAGCCGCCGTATAAAAGCGCCCTGCGCGGGCGGCGGTCACTTCGTGACATGTGATCCGCTTCGCGGTGGTGCTCCCGTTGGTCGCAACTGAACATCGTGCCGACCAACGGGAGGACCTCGCGAAGCCCAATACATGTCACGAAGTGACCGCCGCCCGCGCAGGGCGCTCTTAATCCCCGGAAGCATTCATCGTCGGATGCGTTGCCAGCGACACCGTCGCCCGGCTCCCGCCACCCTCTGCCAGGCTCACCAGCGTCAGATCCCCACCATGCTTGCGCACGATCCCCCGGCTCACCCAAAGCCCCAGCCCCGTACCCTGCTCACCCTTGGTCGAAAAGAACGGCTGAAACAGCTTCTCTGCCAGATTCTCCGGAATCCCCGGCCCATTGTCCTCAATCTCGATCAGGAACCCATCCGCCTGCCGCTCACCCGTCAACGTCGCGATCGGCCGCTGCATCACCCGCACCGTCACCACCCCACCCGCTCCAGCCGCCTCTGCCGCGTTCGTGATCAGGTTGGTAAACACCTGCCGCAGCTCCGCCGGAAACCCATCGATCGAAAGGCCCACCGGCAGCTCCGTCTCCACCCGAGCCCCCAGGTCCTGGATCCTCCCCCCCAGCAGCACCAGCGTCCCTTCAAGAATGTCTTTCAGGTCGATCGGCACCGGCGCATGCGACTCCCGATAAAGCCCCAGCATCGACCGGCTGATCTGCGTCACCCGCGCCAGCTCCTGCTGCGCCAGATCCAGAAACTGAGCCGTCTCCTCCGGTGTGCTCTGCTGCTTCAACAGAAACAGCAAATTCGAAACCGAATCCAGCGGATTATGAATCTCGTGTGCAATCGTCGCTGCCAGTCGTCCAGCTACGGCGAGCTTCTCGTTGGCCATCAGTGCATCCCGCGTCCGCTTCTCCAGCGTAATGTCGCGAAACACCATCACCACACCCGTCAGTTCGCCCTCAGGGCTTCGGATCGGCGCACCGCTGTCGTCGATATTCAGCTCCACCCCATCCCTGCGGATCAAGATCGTGTGGTTTGCCAGCCCCACCACGCGATTCAGCCGCTTCACCTTCGCCACAGGATTCTCCACCACCTCCCGCGTCGTCTCATTGATGATGTTGAAGATCGTCTCAAGCGGCTGCCCCATCGCTTCGTTCAGCGTCCATCCCGTCAGCGTCGCGGCGACCTCGTTCATCATCATCACGCGTCCCTCGGGATCGCACGCGATCACACCGTCCCCAATGGACGCCAGCGTCGTGCGCAACTGCTGCTCGCTCTCGAAGATCTTCTCCGACTGCAGCCGCATCTTCGTCAGCGAGAACTGGTACTGGTCCGAGACCGCATGCAGCCGATTCAACGTAAACAGCCCGATCAGCACGCCGCCCAGCAGCGCACTCGCCGCCAGCACCTCCTCCAGCGTCCGAATCTGCTGATGCCAATGCGTCACCCGCCGCACCCGCCGCGCATCCGCGCTCTGCACCACCGCCTGCAGATCCCGCCGCACCGCATCCATCAGCGTTTTGCCTTCGAGGTTGAACTCGACGTCCCCAGCCTCGTTCTCGCCGCGCGTCGTTCCCCCCGCCTTCATCGTCGCCAGCACCGGCACCGCGAACGACTGCTGCCAGGTCTGGTAGTCGGTAATCAGCCTGGCGACCTCTTCTTTATCCGCCTTCAGCCGCGCAACCCAGACCGCCTCTGTCGGGCTCGCGCTCGTCAGGTCCTGAAGCTTCTGCAGGTTCGCGGGAATCGTCGCCTGCGCCGCGTTATACGGCTCCAAAAACCGCGGATCGCCGGTAATCTGGTACCCGCGCAGCCCGGTCTCCTGATCGAAGATCATCTGCCCCACCAGATTGGTCTGGGAGATTGCCGCATTCGAAAGCTGGATCCGGTCCACCAGCCCATTCGCCGTGTGAATCTGCCAGTAAAGCGCCGCAGCAATCAGCAGCAGCGCCAGGATCGGCAGGATCAGCACCTGGCGTACGATTCGGTTGAATTCACTTAGCTGCACGCAAGCCCCATATCGAGAATGTCTTGAACCTATGAGATTTCAGCCGCCCGCGCAAGCGGGAACAGGCTGCTCAGCTTCTCCAGCAACACCGGCGCACCTTCGCCTTTGGTCATATAAATATTAACCGTGGAAATGACCTCATCCGGCAAGCCAAGGTAGGCCGAAAGCAGCAGGATCGGAACCTCAGGCTTCGACCGCCGCATCAGGCTGGCAATCTCCGCCCCCTGCATCCCCGGCATCGAGTAGTCCAGGATCACCGCTTCCACCGGCTGCTCGCGGAACAGCTCCAGCGCCTCCACTCCGTTCAACGCCGTCAACACTTTATAGCCCGAGCGCTCCAGCAGAATCCGCCGCACGCTCAGGCCAACCAGCTCGTCGTCGACGCACAACACAAGATGCGGATTCGAGGAGAAAAAGCCTACGGACGTCATGGTTACCGGTTCATCCCCACTGCACTCATCTGGTAGTCAATTCCAACCGATAAGAATCGGGTCAAGGCTGATTCGTTGCCCGTATTCTATAGCAAGGAAAGGATTCATCGTACGTTTGCACGCAACCTGGATGACTGCGCTAAGCTGGTCGCGGTGCTGTTACGCACCCGATCGAGGATCACGAATTGAGTCAGACCATCTTTGTGCTGGAAGATGACGCCGATATCTCCCGGCTGGTGCAGTATCACCTTGAGAGTGCCGGTTTCCAGGTCAAGCCCTATCTGGCCATCAACCAGATCGTCTCCGACGCCGAGCGTCAACCGCCCGCCCTCTTCCTGCTCGACATCATGGTGCCCGGCGGCGATGGCCTGGACCTCTGCCGCCGCCTTCGCCAGAACCCCAATCTCAGCTCCGTGCCGATCATCTTCCTGACCGCCCGTGCCGCCGAGAACGATCGCGTCCACGGCCTCGAGCTCGGCGCCGACGACTACATCACCAAGCCCTTCGCCACCCGCGAGCTTGTCGCCCGCGTCAAGGCCGTCCTTCGCCGCTTCGAGCGCCCCACCACCCCCTCCGTGCTCAAGTTCGAAGCCATCGAGATCGACGCCAGCGCCATGCAGCTCCGCGTCAACGGCGAACTCGTCACCACCACCGCCACTGAGTTCCGTCTCCTCGACTACCTCGCCCGGCACCCTGGCCGCGTCTTCAGCCGCGACCACCTCCTCGACGCCGTCTGGGGCGACGCCCGCTTCGTCACCCCGCGCTCCGTCGACGTCTACGTCCGCCGCATCCGCGAGAAGATCGAAGAAGACGCCGAGACCCCGCGCTACCTCAAGACCATGCGCGGCGCAGGCTACCGCTTTGAGATCCCCAAAGTAGTCGCCTGATCGACCATGCGACTCGCTGGAAACACCGCTGTTCGCAGGCGGGCTGGTCTCGGCCAGCCCGGCTTCCGGCACACCTGCCTCGATCAGCCCAATCCCGCTCGCGCAGGGTTTGATCCAGCGGTTCAGCGCAATCGTGCGAAGCTCGAAGCGAACGAGGAACGAGTTTGAACCGCAGCTTCTTCTTTACCGTCTTCCTGCGCGTGATGCTGGCGATGGCGCTCGTCGCCGCCACCCGCGCCATCATCCCCCAGCAGGCCTGGTACATCACCGGCCTGCTCGTCATCTTCTGGGCGCTCCTTACTGCCGCTTGGACGGCCCACTCCGTTCGCACCGCCATCGCTCCGCTCGAGCGCTCCGCCGCCACCATCGCCGACCGCGTCCAGCAGCCCATCTCGACTGCCTACAGCGACTTCGAGACCCTCGCCCACGCTCTCTCCAGCGCCTCCAGCCAGGTTGAGATCGCCCTCGCCCAGTCCATCGAAAGCCGCAAAGAGCTCGAAGCCCTGCTCGACAGCATGCAGGACGCCGTCATCGCGGTCGACTCCGCCAGCCGCATCCAGTGGACCAACCAGCGCATGCAGCGCCTCATCCCCGGCTCTTCCGTCAGCAGCCCCGTCCGCGTCGGCCACGCCCTCGTCCAGACCATCCGCGACCCCGAAGTCCTCGAGTGCGTCCGCGCCGCCCTCGAGTCGAAGACCGTCAGCGAGCGCCGCTCCACCACCCTCCTCCCCGGGCGAATCTTCGAAGTTAACGCCTCGCCCATGCCCGGCGGCGGAGCCGTCGCCGTCCTCCACGACATCACCCGCATCGAAGAGGTCGAGCGCACCCAGCGTGACTTCGTCGCCAACGTCTCCCACGAACTCCGCACCCCGCTCACCTCCATCACCGGCTACGTCGAAACCCTCCTCGACCACGAGCGTTCCCTCAGCCCCATCGCCCACGAGTTCCTCTCGACCATCCTCAAAAACGCCACCCGCATGAACCGCCTCACCGAAGATCTGCTGGTGATGGCCCGCGTCGAGTCCTCCGAGCAGGACCTGCACCCCGCGCCCATCGCCGCCGACATCCTCGTCCTCGACGCCGTCAAAGCCATGAGCGGCCTTGTCCAGGACATCTCTGCCGTCCTCGAAGTCGGCGACCTCACCACCCGCCAGGTCTTCGCCGATCAGGACGCCGTCATGCAGGTCCTCAGCAACCTCATCGAGAACGCCGTCAAATATGGCCGCACCCGCGAGAACCCCAACGCCCGCGTCATCCTCAGCGCCCGCGAGATCACCCAGCCCGGCTTCTCCGATATCAGCGCCGTCGAGTTCCGCGTCCAGGACTTCGGCCAGGGAATCGGCTCCGAACATCTCAGCCGCATCTTCGAGCGCTTCTACCGCGTCGACAAGGCCCGCTCCCGCGAGTCCGGCGGAACCGGCCTCGGCCTCGCCATTGCCCAGCACATGGTGCAGGCCCAGGGCGGCGCAATCCGCGCCGAAAGCGAGCTCAACCGTGGAAGTACCTTCATTTTCAGCCTTCCAGTCGCCATTTACCCCACAAAGTAACACCTTTTTGGTCAGTATTTTGTCGCCGTGTAACCGTCCGTTAATACAACCCTAAGAGACTGAAAGAGTCTGAAATGCGACTGTACGAATTTTCCCGAGGTGTTATCCGTGAAATTGAACTTACTGGCTGCCGCCGTACTGGCATTGACCGCAACGGCCGGAGTGGCCCAGAACATCAACGGCGCCGGTGCGACCTTCCCGTATCCCATCTACTCCAAGTGGTTCAGCGAGTACAGCCAGGTTCACCCGAACGTCAAGATCAACTACCAGTCGATCGGTTCGGGCGGCGGCATCCGCCAGGTCTCGGAAGGCACTGTTGATTTCGGCGCCACCGATGGCCCGATGAACGACCAGCAGATCTCCGAAGCCAAGGTCAAGACCATGCACATCCCCACCGTCCTCGGTGCGGTTGTCCCCGTCTATAACCTCCCCGGCGTCAACGCAGAGCTCAAGTTCTCCTCCGACGTCATCGCCGACATCTACCTCGGCAAGATCGCCAAGTGGAACGACAGCCGCATCGCCAAGGACAACCCCGGCGTCAGCCTCCCCGACAAGTCCATCCTCCCCGTCTACCGTTCGGACGGATCCGGCACCACCTACATCTTCACCGACTTCCTCTCCAAGGTCAGCTCCGACTGGCAGAGCCGCGTCGGCAAGGGTACTTCGGTCAAATGGCCCGCCGGTATCGGTCAGAAGGGCAACGAAGGCATCGCTGGCATGGTTCGCCAGTCGCCTTACTCCTTCGGCTATGTTGAGCTCATCTACGCGGTCACCAACAAGATGCAGTTCGGCCTCGTCCGCAACGCATCCGGCAAGTTCCTCAAGGCGTCGACCGAAGGCGTCACCGCCGCAGCCGCTGCCGCTGCGAAGACCATGCCCAACGACTACCGCGTCTCCATCACCAACGCTCCCGGTGCCGACTCCTACCCAATCTCGAGCTTCACCTGGCTGCTCATCCCGCTTCACTCCGTCGATCCCGCCAAAGGCAAGGCGATGGCCGACTTCCTCACCTGGATGCTCGACAAGGGTGAGAGCGAAGCCGCCGGGCTCAGCTACGCGCCGCTGCCCAAGCAGGTCCAGGACAAGGTCCGCATGACCATCAAGCAGATCAAGTAACCTCAACCTGTGGTGTGCGGAGCAATCTCGCTCCGCACACCATTCTCTGTCGTGTTCACGCTTCTCTTTCTCGAGTCAGCCGCGTGGCGCCCTTCAGGAAATAACCTTGTCTTTGAGCCAAATGACGACCGACCCAGACTCTAAACGTCCCACGCCGGATCCGGTAACGGGTCCTCGTCCCGTTCCGCCTGCCACGCCCGGAGCCCTCGCCCCGGCAGAGGTCGTTGTCAGCGAGAACGCCCCGCCCTCCGCCATCCGCGTCTTCCTCGCCAGCCGTGGCAGCGGCAAGCTCGCCGACCAGAGCTTCGCCGTCATCATGCTGCTCTGCGCCTGCAGCATCTTCGCCATCGTCATCTTCATCGCCGCGATCCTCACCATGCGGTCAAAGCTCTCGCTCGCCCAGTTCGGCCTCAAGTTCTTCATGCGCAGCGCATGGGATCCGGTCAACGGCGACTTCGGCGCGCTCAGCTTCATCTACGGCACCCTCGCGACCTCCTTCCTTGCGCTGCTCATCGCCGTGCCCTTGGCCCTCGGCGTAGCCGTCTTCCTCACCGAGCTCTGCCCCCGCGCCCTCCGCGCCCCCATCTCCTTCCTCACCGAGTTCCTCGCCGCCATCCCCAGCGTCGTCTACGGCCTCTGGGCCGTCTTCGTCCTGGTCCCCTTGATGCGCGACACCCTCGGTCCTTTCCTCTACAAGGTGCTCGGCTGGACCGGCTTCTTCGAAGGTCCAAACTTTGGCGTCGGCCTGCTCACCGCGAGCATCATCCTCGCGATCATGATCCTGCCCATCATCTCGTCGCTCACCCGCGACATCATGACCGCCGTCCCCAACGCCCAGCGCGAAGCCGTCCTCGCCCTCGGCGCCACCCGTTGGGAGATGATCCGCGTCGGCGTCCTCCGCAACTCGCGCATCGGCATCGTCGGCGCCGTCATGCTCGGCCTCGGCCGCGCCCTCGGCGAAACCATGGCCGTCACCATGGTCATCGGCAACCACCCCGACATCTCGAAGTCTCTCTTCGCCCCCGGCTACACTCTCGCCAGCGTCATCGCGAACGAGTTCTCGGAAGCCACCGGCGACCTCTATCTCAGCGCCCTCATCGAGATCGGCCTCGCCCTCTTCCTCGTCACCATCGTCGTCAACACCATCGCCCGCCTGCTCGTCTGGGCCGTAACGCGCAACGCACCGGCAAGGGTGGCCTAGCATGAGCACACAGCCCGCAATGCGTCCCCCCATCAACTTCAACACCCGCCGCATGCGCTTCGACCAGATGCGCCGCCGCTCGACCAACACGCTCATCGCGGCGCTCTCGATCCTCGCCACCATCCTGGTCATCGCGCCCCTGCTCGCGATCCTCGGCTACCTCATCTACAAGGGCGCCAGCTCGCTCAACTTCGCCTTCTTCACCCAGATCCCCAAGCCCGTCGGCGAAGACGGCGGGGGCATGGCCAACTCCATCGTCGGCTCCGGAGTCGTCCTCGCCCTCGCCAGCCTCATGGGCATCCCGGTCGGCATCGCCGCAGGCGTCTACCTCGCCGAGTTCGGTCGCGGCAAGTTCTTCGCCACCGCCGTCCGCTTCACCGCAGACGTCCTCAACGGCGTCCCGTCCATCGTCATGGGCATCGCGATCTACTCCTTGATCGTCATGCAGCAAAAACACTTCTCCGCCTTCGCCGGCGGCGTCGCCCTCGCCATCATGATGGTCCCAACCATCACCCGCACCACCGAAGAGATGCTCGCCACCGTGCCCCACGCCATCCGCGAAGCCGCCCTCGGCCTCGGCGTCCCCAAGTGGCGCACCGCCATCTCCGTCAGCCTGCGCACCGCATCCCCCGGCATCATCACCGGCTGCATGCTCGCCTTCGCCCGCGTCGCCGGAGAGACCGCCCCACTCCTCTTCACCGCCTTCGGCAACCAGTTCTGGAGCCTCAAGCTCAACGAGCCCATCGCCGCGTTGCCGCTGCAAATCTATGTCTACGCAACCGGCCCCTACGACGAATGGCATCGGCTCGCCTGGGCCGGTTCGCTCGTCCTGATTGTTATGATCATGGTCTCAGTCACACTCGTCCGCATCTTTGCCAATCGCGGCGCACTCAAGGGAGGAAGTTAGTGGGAGTCGGTATCCAAGTCGAACATCTGAATGCCTGGTATGGAACCACGCATACCCTGCAGGATATCGATCTGCACATCCCCGCCAATCACGCCACCGC
>Ga0302314_10004147_pt1 | contig 26684 bp, 21 predicted proteins | sample III_Palsa_N2_3_FD_200533 | JGI IMG/M metagenome (GOLD analysis project Ga0302314, IMG submission 200533) | Peat permafrost microbial communities from Stordalen Mire near Abisko, Sweden - III_Palsa_N2_3 | ecosystem: Environmental > Terrestrial > Soil > Palsa > Peat permafrost | place: Sweden...
CGTTCGGTCGGACCGGGCCGCGATGTCCCCGCACGTGATCTCTCGGCAGCGCAAGGAGATGCGCCTGAAGCTGCGCAATCTTGAGCACGAGGGTTTCCGCAAGGTCTACATCCTCGACGGCGTTGACGAGATCGAGGCCGCGCAGATCACCTATGAGAAGGCATACAACGACAAGCGGGAGCTGATCGGGCCGTTCGACGTGATCGGCGACGTGCACGGCTGCCGCGCCGAACTCGAAACGCTGCTGACCACGCTCGGCTACGTCCTGGTCCGGGACGAGCAGGGGCGGCCGGTCGACGCGCGTCCGCCCGCCGATCGCACCGCCGTGTTCGTTGGCGACCTGGTCGACCGTGGTCCGGACACGCCCGGTGTGTTGCGGCTGGTCATGGGGATGGTCGCGGCCGGGCATGCGCTGTGCGTCGCCGGGAACCACGAGAACAAGCTGGTGCGCGCACTCGACGGGCGCAAGGTCCAGCTCAAGCACGGCATCGTGGAGTCCCTGGAGCAGTTGGAGCGCGAGCCTGCGGAGTTCCGCGCTGCGGCCAACGAGTTCTGTCGGAAGCTGATCAGCCACTATGTGCTCGACGGCGGTCGCCTGGTGGTCGCCCACGCCGGGCTGAAGGAGAGCTACCAGGGACGCGCTTCGGGGCGGGTGCGCTCCTTCGCGATGTACGGGGAGACGACCGGTGAGACCGACGAGTACGGACTGCCGGTGCGCTACCCGTGGGCCGAGGACTACCGCGGCCGCGCCATGGTTCTCTACGGCCACACTCCGGTCCTGACACCCGCCTGGGTGAACAACACCATGTGCCTGGACACCGGCTGCGTCTTCGGCGGGAAGCTCACCGCGTTGCGCTACCCGGAGCGCGAACTCGTCGAGGTTCCGGCCGAGCAGATGTGGTACGCCCCGGCAAAGCCCCTGGCAGCGAACTCGGTCGGGCGCGCCCACGGAGTGGACGGGCTCGGCGTGCTCAACCTCGACGACGTGCTCGGCCGCCGTGGCGTGGAGACCAAGCTGATGGGGCGCCTGGTGGTGCGCGAGGAGAACGCCGCCGCGGCGCTCGAAGTGGTCAGCCGCTTCGCCGTCGACCCGCGCTGGCTGCCCTACCTCCCGCCGACCATGGCCCCGTGCGCGACCTCCACTCGTTCGGACTATCTCGAATACCCCACCGAGGCCTTCGAGTACTTCGCCGGGCAGGGCGTGACCAGGGTGGTGTGCGAGGAGAAGCACATGGGCTCACGCGCCGTGGTGCTGGTCGCGCGCACGGCGGAGGCGGCTCGCGAGCGCTTCGGCGTCACGGACGGGTCCACCGGCGTGTGCGTCACCCGCACGGGGCGCCCGTTCTTCGCCGCGACCAATGCTGCAGGCGACCACTCGGACGGCGGCGCCGACCTGACCGAGGCCCTGCTGGCCCGGGTCCGCGCGGCGGCTGACCGGGCCGGGCTGTGGGACGAGCTGGCCACCGACTGGCTTCTGTTCGACGCCGAGCTGCTGCCCTGGTCAGCCAAGGCTATGGGGCTGCTACGCGACCAATACGCCACGGTCGGCGCGGCCGCCCGGGCCGGGCTCGGCGCCTCGATCGAGGTACTGGCCGCCGCCTCGGCCCGTGGACTGGAGGACGTGGGTGGCCTGCTCGCGCAGCACACCAGCCGGCTGGCCAACGCGCAGGCCTTCACCGCCACCTACGGCCGGTACTGCTGGCCGACCGAGGGGCTCGACGGAGTACGCCTGGCCCCGTTCCAGCTGCTCGCCGCCGAAGGCACGGTCTACGCCACCCGCGACCACGCCTGGCATCTGGACGTGCTCGATCGGCTGTGCGCGCAGGACAAGGATTTCTTCACGCCGACCGCGCGTCGGATCGTCGATCTCGACGACCAGGCGCAGGTCGCCGAGGCCGAGGCGTGGTGGCTCGCCATGACCTCGGCGGGCGGGGAGGGCATGGTGGTCAAGCCGTTCGAGGCGCTGGTGCACCAGGGCCGCCGGCTGGTGCAGCCCGGGGTGAAATGCCGCGGTCCGGAGTACCTGCGGATCATTTACGGCCCCGACTACCGGGAGCCAGTGAACCTGGAGCGGCTGCGCAGGCGTTCCCTCGGCCGGAAGCAGTCGCTCGCCCTACGCGAGTACGCTCTCGGGCTGGAGGCCTTGGAGCGCTTCGTCGCACGGGAGCCGCTCTACCGCGTCCACGAGGCGGTTTTCGCCGTGCTGGCCTTGGAATCGGAGCCGGTGGACCCCCGGCTGTGACAGGTTCCGGTGCGGCTGCGGGCTGAGGTTCGCTCTAAAAGCGCAATTAGGCCCGGTATTGGTTTCCTTGTGACACTATCGGTCAATAGTTCTGTCGCGGACAGCTTTACCGACCCAATATGGACACACCAGAACTGTCCCCTATAGCATCGGGGCAGTTGAATTAATAATTCAACGTATTGTCATACCGTGGATTGACGAAGAAGGTACCGGGACACTGCTATGTCGGCTATCACATCAGCTATGAAGAACGAGACCGTCAAGAAGGCGCTGCGCGTGACCGGGGTGCGCAAGCCCGCCTTCACGCCGGCCGAGACAACCGGGCACTATCGCATGCCGACGCTCGTGAAGGCCGGTGGCCACATAAAGCTGAAGAAGTATGCCGGCCCGGCGATCCCCAAGGAAGAGTGGGAGTCGCTTGAGTACGTCACCTACGCCAGCGACCCCTTCACCTACTTCGCCCCGATCAAGTCGCCGACCGGGAAGAACGAGCTCGTCGGCGCGCGCCAGGCGGGCAAGGAGGACCTGGACTGCACCTACACGCCGAACTCGGAGAAGTGCCCGACCATCGTGGCCTGGCTCGAATCGATCGGCGCCGTCGTCGGCCGGGTCCAGCTGCTCCGGATGAAGCCGAACACGCTGCAGGAATGCCGCTGGGGCCTGCACCAGGACAACAACAACCCGGAGAACCCGGAGAGCAAGGGCTGGATCGTCCGGATCTGGCTGGAGCTGACCGACGACGCCTCCAGCGCGCTGCTGGTGCGCCCGAAGGAGTTCGGCAAGGCGGCAGAGGTGCAGATCAAGCTGCCGGCGCTGCAGCAGGCCGTGGTCGACTCCGAGCTGCTCTGGCACGGCGGGCACCACCAGAGCGACGAGACGCGCTACGCGCTCATCGCCAGCGTCGAGTCGAGCCCCGAGCTCGAGCAGTGGATTCTTTCGCAGATGTAGTGCGGGCGTCTGCCTGCGTCGGTCCGGCCCCCGCAGCCGGGCCTTGACGCAGTGCCGTGCCGTGCTTCGTACACAAAAGCGACTTACGCCGAGACCCCCTTTCCCAAGTCGGGAACTGTTCCTCTTGAGGGACAGAGGGGGTCTCGGTCATTCCCCAGTCATCTGATCCCTGGTGGTCCGCTGCATCTGCCAGATCAGCAGTTCCGCGTCGTCGAGGCAGTCCAGCGGCACGCCGCCGCCGGTGACCCGGGCAGCGTCCCCGGCCTCCAGGCCGCCGAGCCCGATCCGGACCACGCCCGAGACCACGAAGATGTGCGTGTACGGCGCCGAGCCCAGGCTGACGGAGCCGCCCGCCTCCAGCCGTACCGCGTATAGCGCCGCGTCCTTCTGCCGGATGCGAACCGCCGGGCCCGCGCCGTCCCATTGCACCTCTTGCACGTCCTGCACATCTTCGCCGGCGCTACTACCGGCCAGCAGCGTCAGCACATTGGGTGCAAGCTTCGCCTGGGCGCTCGCGTAGCCGGGCGCCAGGCCGTACTCGTCGGGGGTGAGCCAGACCTGGATGAACCGGGCCGGCTGGGTGTTCGAGGCATTGCGCTCGCTGTGTACGATCCCGCTGCCGGCGCCCTGCCACTGCACGGTGCCGGGGCCGAGCAACGTGTCGTTGCCTAGCGAGTCGATATGCCGGATGGTGCCTTCCACCACCCAGGTGACGATCTCCGCATCACGGTGCGGATGCATGTCGAAACCGGCCCCGGGCCCCAGATTCTCGTCGTTGTTCGCAACGAGCAGGCCGAAGCCGGTGTTCTTCGGGTCGTAGTGCGCGCCGAAGGCGAAGGAGTGCCTGGTCTCGATGCCGGCTGCGCTGCCGGCCGCCGCCCCGCCGCCGCGCTCGTCCAGTCCGGAACTCTGACCGTGCGTCACGAACCGCCCGGCGGCAGGGAAGATCTCTACTTCAGTCATCCGCCCATTTTGACATCAGCGCTGGATTTGTGCGGCATTTGGGTGACTGGAACCGTGCCCATCCGGCCGGCCTGGAAATCCTCGAAGGCCTGGGCGATCTCAGCCTTGGTGTTCATCACGAACGGACCGTAGCGCTGGACCGGCTCGTTGAGCGGCACTCCGCCGAGAACCAGCAGCTCCCAGCCCTGGTTACTGGCCTGAGGCTGGCTGGCCGCCGCGGTCATGGTCAGCGCCTGCCCGTTGCCGAACACTGCCAGCTGTCCCTCTTCGAGCGAGCTGCCCTCCGCGCCGACCGTGCCCCGGCCGGACAGGACGTACACGATCGCGTTGAAGTCCTTGGGCCACGGCAGGTCCAGACGGGCTCCCGGCGCGACCGTGACGTGCAGGTAGGTGATCGGCGTGTAGGTGGAGCCGGGCCCGGTGTGTCCGTCCAGCTCGCCGGCGATCACCCGGACCAGGCTCGCGCCGTCCTGGCTGGCCAGCAGCTTCACGTCGCCGCGCTCGATGCCCTGGTAGCGAGGGGGAGTCCACTTGGCCGATCTCGGCAGGTTCACCCACAGCTGTACGCCGTGGAACATCCCGCCGGTGGCCAGCAGCGAGTCCGGCGGGCGCTCAATGTGCTGCAGGCCCGCCCCGGCGGTCATCCACTGGGTGGCGCCTTCGCTGATCAGCCCGCCGCCGCCGGTGGTGTCCTGGTGCTCGAACGCGCCGTCGATCAGATAGGTGACGGTTTCGAAGCCCCGGTGCGGATGCCACGGGGTCCCCTTCGCCTCACCAGGAGCATATTCGACTGCTCCCATGTGGTCGAGCAGCAGGAACGGATCGGCCATGGCCAGGCTCACGCCCGGGAAGGGGCGGCGGACCTGGAAGCCCTCGCCCTCCAGCTGCTTGTGCGCGGTCACCTTCTTGACCACCGGCCGCCACTGGGTGGCGGTCGGCGGCAGCGCGCTCAGTCGGGGCAGGGTCAAGGTGTCCGCGGTGATCGCAGGCATGGTTACCTCCGGGTCGGCTCGTCGGCGGGGCTAGTTGAAACTTCAACTACCCTTAACCCGCCGACTTCCCATGCTATTCCCGGTGGGATGCCCTCGCCCGATCCCGGCGCCTGATACTGGCGCCTGATCCTGGCGCCGGGTCAGGCGCCGGGGCCGGAGTAGATCTCGCTCGCAGGGGGAGCGGTGACCGTGGTCGGCTGATTCCAGGTGAAGCTGATGGAGCCGGAGTTGCCGGTCCCGAGCCCGACCTCCTTGACCGGCAGCGCCGGGCCGCTGGCCGCGATCGACATCAGTTCGGTCGTCACCGGAGAGCTGGTGGTGTCCTTCTCGATGTAGTTGGCGACGAGCTGGCCGTCGACCGTCGCGGTGCCGTCGGCGGTGAGCTGGCTGGGCGTGGACGCCATCTGACCGACGAAGCCGCTCAGGGACATGAACACGGAGAGCGAACTCGCCAGCGACGAGCCGAGCTGGCTGGTCGACGACACCCACTTGTTGAGCAGCAGCTTGTCCACGGCGGGCGATGAGCTCTGGGCGAACTGCGCGATCAGGCTGGAGGTGAACTCGATGTAGGCGTCCGAGCCGACCGCGATGATGGGGATCGTGAGCCCGGACTCGGTGATCGAGCCCGAGGCGCTGTGCTGGTTCAGCTGCAAATTCATGGACACGGCCTGGCCGCCGGAGTCCATCGAGCCTTCGATGTGGAGGGCGGTGGCGGCATTGGCTGCCGTGTTGATGGCCGCGTTCACCTCGGCGCTGGTCAGCCCGGCGTTGGTGGCGGCCTGGGTGGTCGGGGCTGCGGCGGTGGTCGCCGACGCTCCGCTCGCGGCGGACTTGCCCGCCGCCGGAGACGGCGAAGCCGCGGAGGAACAGGCGCTGAGCGCGAAGGCGCTCGGTATCAGAACAGTGGAAACGGCGACAGCGACGGCCCGGCGCATGTGAGTACTCCCCAGAGTGAAAGGTGGTCGCCGAATCCGGCGCCCCGTATGTGGATTTCCCGCTGAGAGAGCACGGTACAAGGCCGGGGCGCCGTCCTAGGTGCTTGAGGCGTCGCGTGATCAACCTGTTGCGGCACTGTGATCGAGAACGTTCGAGGCCTGGCAGGTCGCGCGGTGGCGGTGGCGCGGCGCATGAAAGGTTCCCAGGGTGACGAGAGCGCCGAAATCAGCGCGCCGGATCTGTTCCGGTAGGCGCGCACGTTAGCAGTGTCACCGGTTTGGCGTAACTTCTCGCCGCTTCCGAGTGTCCGGCAGGGGCCGGGAGCGTGCGCCGCAGTGCGTGCGGGACCGACCGGAAGACCTGCTGTGAGCTGCGCGGACAGGGTCATTCGGGGCTCCGGAGAGGCCCGCCCGGAACCCGTCCGACCAGGCGTGCGAGGAGCCTGGCGGCAACTCGCCAAAGATTACTCAGAGTGGTTACGGCGCAAACGGCCAAGTGCGTGTACTATTGGGGACGTAGGAGTTGTGGTACCCAATGTGTATATCGCCTGCGATTCCATCGTAGGCGTTGTTGCTGTTCTGGGCTTTTCCGGGACGGGGTGACCAGCTCGATACTCCAAAATCCACACGGTGTGGGTTTCGGAATTTGGACCCCGTAAAGGAAAAAAGCATGGCAACTGGCATTGTTAAGTGGTTCAACTCGGAAAAGGGCTTCGGCTTCATCGAGCAGGACGGCGGCGGCGCTGACGTCTTCGCCCACTACTCGAACATCGCTTCGCAGGGTTACCGCGAGCTGCACGAGGGCCAGAAGGTAGAATTCGACGTGACTCAGGGCCAGAAGGGCCCGCAGGCGGAGAACATCCGTCCGCTGTAGTCCTCTCCGGCCCGCTTCACGCGGGAGAAGAGCTGAACGCCCCGGATCCTCGATCCGGGGCGTTTTTGCCTGCCGGCGCAAATACTTCTTCAAAAAGCTTGTCGCCGATCGGCAGTTCGGACAAGCTTTCGAACCATGGCGCGTACGTATCACACCGTAATCCCGCCGGGGCGCCGTTGGGGTATGGCGGCGGCCGCCGGCCTCACGACGCTGGCGCTCAGTGCCGGTCCGGGCAACCCGTGGAGCACGGCTTTCGTCAGCCGGCTGGACACCGACCGGACCTTGAACCGGTTCTCGGTGCTCGTCCACACACTCGTGATCCTGCACTGGTCGACCACGCCGTCCGGCATGGCCGGCTACGGCGGATCGGGGCAGACCGCGCGGTACGCCGCCGCGCTCGTGCTGGACCTGGGCTGGCCCCTGCTGCTCTTCCTGGCCGTGCGGATGCTGGCCCGCGGCCTGGCCCCGCGCCGGGGCGGGTTCGCGCTGCTGATCGGCGTCTGGGGGCTGACCGGATTCACCGCCGCGCTCAGCGCGGTGGCCGCCGGACTGACCGACCACCTGATCGGCGGCCACGCCCGGCTGCGCGCGTATCCGGGGGCGATGACGCCGCAGTTCCCCGGCCCGTCGAACGTGTTCACGGCCGAGGCGGCCACCATGACGCTGCTCGGCTTCGCCCTCGGCTGGCTGCCCGCGATCGTGGCGGTGCTGGTCTACGCGATCCGGCGATCGGCGGCGGCGGAAGAGCGGGCTGAGGCGAAGGACCCGTATGCCGAGAACGGCGAGGAGACCACCATGGTCGACATCGGCAGCCGCCCGGTGGTGGTCGGCGCGGCGGCCAGGGAACGCGAGACGCTCAATCTCGCCGACCTGGAGGCACTGCGCAACGCCCGCTATCGCACCGATGACGCCTCCGGGCAGGACGGCGGGGGCTTGGTCGATCCCCGGACCTCGACCTTCTTCGGCGAGGGCCAGTACTGAGGACCAGTACCGGGGCGAGCACTGGCAGTCCGCGCGGGGGACCGGCTCACAGCGCGGAGCTGAGGGTGGCCTCCGGCGTCGGGTGCTTGAAGGTGAACCCGGCATCGAGCAACTTGGCAGGCAGAACCTGCTGGCTGTAGAGCACTGTCCCGGCGAACTCGCCGATGGCCAGCCGCAGCGCCGGGCCGGGCACGGGCAGCAAGGCCGGCCGGTGCAGGAGCCGGCCGAGGGTGGCGGTCAGCTCCCGGTTCGTGGCCGGCTGCGGCGAGGTGAAGTTGACCGGCCCGGACAGGCCGGGCGTGTCGATCGCGAAGCGCAGCCCGGCGACCACGTCGGCGAGCGAGATCAGGCTCCAGTACTGCCGTCCGTTACCCATCCGGCCGCCGAGGCCCAGTTTCGCCAGTGGCAGGATCCGGCCATAGGCCCCACCTGCCGGGGCGACCACGATCCCCATCCTCGGATGAACGGTCCGGATTCCTGCCTCCCGGGCCGGATCGGCCGCCGCCTCCCATTCAGCGCAGACCCCGGCGAGGAAGTCGGTGCCGACCGGCGCCGACTCGTCCACGGCCTTCCCGCCGGTGTCGCCGTAGTAGCCGATCGCCGAGCCGGACACGAACACGGATGGCCGCAGTTTGCCCGAGGCCGCGGCGAAGCAGTCCGCGAGGGCCTTGGTGCCGTGCACCCGGCTGTCGCGGATCTTCCGCTTGTACGCCGCGTTCCAGCGGTGGTCGCCCACCCCGGCCCCGGCCAGGTGCACCAACGCGTCCACGTCCGCCAGCGCTTCGGGGGGCACGAATCCGGTCTGCGGATTCCAGTGCGCTTCAATGCTTCCGTCCGCGGTGGGCGCCACCGGCTCGCGCCGGACCAGGCGCACCACCTCGTGCCCGTCGCTGAGCAGGGAGGCTGTCAGTGCCCGGCCGATCAACCCGGTCGAACCGGTGATAACGATGCGCATATCTGCAGGCTACCCCAGGTATGGGGGACCGCGTTGCCGGGGCGCGGCGGCCTCTGGCAGGGTGATCGGTATGGGATATGTGGCTCGGCGGGTCGAGGAAAAGGAATGGCAGCAGCTGCGCGAACTGCGATTGACGGCGCTGGCCGATACGCCGATCGGGTTCGGCATGTGGCACGCCGACGCACTGAACCTGCCCGACGAGCACTGGCAGGAGACGGCCGAGCGGGTGGCGACCGCCGAGGAGACCGCGCTCTTCGTCGCACTCGACGAGCAGACCGGCGAGTGGGTCGGCATGGCCGGCGGTTTCACCCCGGACCACTACTCGGACTACTGGGATCCGCGCGGCGCCGTGATCGCGGTCTACTCCGTGTTCGTCGCCCCGGAACACCGCGGCCGGGCCCGCGGCGTCGCCGACCTGTTGTTCGACACCGTGATCGGATGGGCCGGCCAGGGCTGGCCGGAGAGCCGCATCGTGCTCGGCGTCCACGACCGCAACGAGCGCGCGCACGCGTTCTACCGCCGCTACGGGTTCGTCGACAACGGCCGCGCCATCCCGTACATCCTCGATGACACGGCCGAAGTTCTGTTGATGGACTACCGTCCCGCAGGCCGCTGATCGTTTCGACGCGGGAATCTCCTCGCAGTGCGCCCTGCCGTAGTGCGGCCAAGGTCAGTACTCTGGGTGGCATGCGGTGGTCGTGGTGGGCTGTGGTCGTGGTGCTGCTGGTGGTTGCCGAAGGAGCCACCGCCACTCTCGCGGCGGCGATGGCGGCCGGCGGCGCACTGGTGGCCGGGATTCTGGCGGCGATCGGAGCCCCGGTCTACGCGCAGCTGCTCGCCTTCGGGGTGACCAGCGTCGGCCTGATCGGATTCGTCAGGCCCCTGATTATGCGGAGCCAGCGCCGGCCCGGACTGCGCACCGGAGCTGCCGCCCTGGTCGGGGCCCGAGCGCTGGTCACCCACCGGGTGGACGCGGTCAGCGGGCGGATCTCCATCAACGGCGATGTGTGGTCGGCAAAGGCACTCGACCCCGAAGCGGTCTACGAACCGGGTACCTCCGTCGACGTCGCAGAGATCGACGGCGCGACGGCAATAGTGTTCTAAACCGCGGTAACCCTCGTGCGGCGTGGCTAATTGTGGGATCGTAGACACAGACTAGGTATTGAGCAGGTCCTGGTCGGGTAACAACTTATATGCAGTTTGAGAATGTACGATCCATGATCGTACCGGGAGGGGTTGCGTGGTGGGTACGGTCGCCGTCATCGCGGTACTACTGATCGCGGTGCTATTAGTCACGCTTTTCCTGTCTCGGTCGATACAGATCATCCCGCAGGCCACCCAAGTGGTGGTCGAGCGATTCGGCCGATACAGCCGCACTCTGCAGCCCGGACTGAGACTTCTGGTGCCCGTCGCGGACACCGTGCGCAACAGCGTGGACATGCGCGAACAGGTCGCGCCGTTCCCGCCGCAGGAAGTCATCACCTCCGACAACCTGCTGGTCTACATCGACTGGGTGGTCTACTACCAGGTCACTGATCCAGTCCGGGTCACCTACGAAATCCAGAACTACGTGCAGGCGATCGAATATCTGGTCTCGACCACGCTGCGCAACATCGTCGGCGGGATGGAGCTGGAGCGCACGCTCACCAGCCGGGACGACGTCAACAACGAACTGCGCGACACCCTGGACTCGGCCACCGGCCGCTGGGGCATCCAGGTCAAACGGGTCGAGCTGCGCACGATCCAGCCGAACCGGGACATCACCGAGGCGATGGAGAAGCAGGTCCGGGCCGAGCGCGAGCGGCGCGCCACCGTCCTGCAGGCCGAGGGCGTCAAGCAGGCCGAGATCCTGCGGGCCGAGGGCGACCGGCAGTCGATGATCCTCAAGGCGGAGGGCGAGGCGAAGGCGGCCGAGCTGCGCGCCGGCGGCGAGGCCCAGGCGATCCGCAAGGTCTTCGGCGCCATCCACGAGGGCGACGCCGACTCGAAACTGCTCAGCTACCAGTACCTGCAGATGCTGCCCAAGCTCGCCGACGGCTCCTCCAACAAGATGTGGATCGTGCCGAGCGAGCTGGGCAAGGCGGTCGAGGGCATCGGCGGCGCGTTCGCCAACATGGCCCGGCCCAACAACGTGCCGCCGCCGCCGGACTTCGGCGGGGGCGAGGAGGTCCGCGAGCCGGTCCGCCCGGGCGCCGGACCCCGGCCGTCCGCCGCGCCCGCGGCCGGCCCGAACCCGAGCCCGCTCAACCCGCGCAACCCGCTCAGCGGGCCGCGTCGGCTCTCACCTGCTGACGTACTGTTCACTCCCGAGGACGACGACGAGTAGTAACGTGTTCCCGGCCGCATGACGATTGAGCCGGGGGTACGACGTGTTGCTGAGTGTGCTGACAGGCGTTAGCTCCGAGCGCGGCGGTCGTCGTCGTCGCACTCTGCCGGAACGGGTACGCCCGTGGCTGGTGAGGGGCGCGATCGCCTTGCCCGGGATCGCGCTCGCCTGTGTCGGCATCGGCCATCCGGCCACCGGGTACACCAAGGTGTGGCATGACAGCGGGCTGCTGTTCTTCCTGCTCGCCGCCACGCTCCCGCTGTGGCGCAGGCCCGAACGCACGATGACGGCCGCGATGCGCTGGCGGGAGTTGCAGCGCAAGGTCCTCTGGCGCGCCGGTGTCTGCCTGGTCGGCGGCTCGATCCTCGCGCTGGTCGCCTACCGCTGGTACCACTGGCACGGCGACTTCGCCGCCGCGCACGCCGCGACCGTGACCGCACTGGTCCTCCTGCTGCTCTCCCCGGTCCCGCGGCTACTGGACAGGCTCCTGTGGTGTGCCTGGCCGGCTCCCGTGCGCCGAACCGTGCGCGCCACCCGGGTCGCCGATGAGCTCGGCAAGGTCATGGGGTGGGATTCAATGAATATCGACGTCGAGCGGGGCGTCGCCGGCCGACCCCAAGCCCTGCGCGAATATGCCGGCGGTGAGCCGCGGAGCAACCCGATAGCGATGCGTTGCAATCCAGTACTGCCCAAGTCTGGCATCACGCTCGACTGGGACGGTGAGCGCCTGGCTGTCATCGGCCGGAACAACCAGATACACACGGTCCGGGGCGCCGCCGAGTTGGTCTGGTTTTCTCAGGAGCCCCGTGTTCAGAGCAGTAACCGCTCTCGAACAGTGTCCCTGTTCCTGCTCGACAAGCAGGGCTACCGCCTGCTCACCATCACCAATGCCACGTGCGATTGGCCGCTCGCCATCAAGGTGGCAAAGGCTGCCGGTCTGTCCTTCGCCGCCTATCACCTCAGCTCCCCGCCCGACCTGTTCGACAAAATATGCAAGCTGCTCTTCCCCCGGCGCAGCCGCAGCTGGGAGATCAGCAGCCTGGCATCTCCGCCGAAGCCCCGGTAACCCGATCGGCCGCCTGCCCCCGGATGGGGAAGCGGACGGCCGATACGCAGAGAACCGCTACGAGCGGGCGTACTCCAGCAGCCGCTCGACCGGCTTCAAGTCGAACGGGGTGTCCAGGCCGAAGATCAGGTGGGTCGCGCCGGCTTCGAGGAACGCCTCGTAGTTGTCCACGTCCTCCGCGCCGAGCATGCAGGTCCGGTCGATCTCGCCCGGGTCCCGGCCGATCTTGGCGCACCACTCGTTGAGCACCTGGTTCTTGTGCGCGAAGTTCTCCGGCGGGCCGAAGCTGTTCCACAGGCTGGCGTGCTCGGCCACCAGTTTGAGGGTGACCTTCTCCCCGCCTCCGCCGATCATCAGCGGAATCTGCGCGCCGGACGGGTTGAGCTTGGCCAGGCGCTGCTCGATCCGGGGCAGCGCCGCGCCCAGGGCGCGCAGCCGCTCCGGCGCGGTGCCGAACTCGTAGCCGTACTCGGTGTAGTCCCGCTCGAACCAGCCCGAGCCGATGCCGAGGATCAGCCGTCCGCCGCTGATCTGGTCCACCGTCCTGGCCATGTCGGCCAGCAGTTCGGGGTTGCGGTAACTGTTGCAGGTGACCAGCGCGCCGAAGCGGGCGTGGGTGGTGTCGGCGGCGATCGCCGCGAGCATCGTCCAGCACTCGAAGTGCGCGCCGTCCGCCGGGCCGTACAGGGGGTAGAAGTGGTCCCAGTTCCAAATGGTGTCCACGCCGAGGGCGTCGGCCGCCTTCCAGGTCTCGCGCAGCTGCGACATCTCGCAGTGCTGGGGCCGGATCTGAACACCTACCTTGAATCGCGTCATGGCGCCTATCCCATCACAGCCCGAGCGGGCGGCGCTACCGAGCCGCGCCGGTGCCGGTCAGCAGGGAATTGAGCAGCGCTGCCGGATCGGCGCCCGCGGGCAGGCCGCTGACCTGGCCGTCGCCGACCTCGACCACCCGCCAGGCGCCGTCGCGGCGGTGGATCAGGTCGGTGGTGACGAAGCGGGCCGGCAGGGCCCCGACCCGCGGCGCCACCTCGGTGAGGTCCGGCTCCGCGATGGCCCGGGGGGTGTCCGGATGCGCGGTGACCAGGACCGGACGGCCGTCCAGCCACCAGACCCTGGTCTCCGGCCCACACCGCCCGTCCGGTCCGTCGAAGTCCTCGAACTCGCGCAGCACGATGCCGCCGGCCAGGAACTCGGCCTGCTCGGCGACGAAGGCCGCCACGACCTGCTCCAAGGCGTCCGTGTCGGTGAGATCCGGCACGAAGCAGGCCGTCTCCCACAAGTGTTTCGCCGACTTGACGTAGTCCTTGACGATCGCGGCCTGCGCTCCGACGGCGAGGAGCGCGGCGGCCAATACGGCCACGGCGGCGTGCGGCGGCGGGTACAGAGGCTCGTGCGCGAACCAGGCGCTACGCGGTGTCAGGTCCTCGAAAGTCGAATACCAGCCAGGCAATTCGTGCGCGGCGCGGTACTGCGCGCCGCTGGTGCGCAGCGGGGTACCGTGCGCGGCCAGGGCGGTTTCGAGCGCGTCGTAGTCGTCGCACGGAATCATCCAGCCGCGGTACCAGGCCGGCCCGACGTCCGCGGGCACCCGGCGCAGCGCGTCCCCGGGATAGCCGGCCAGCAGCGCGTCGTGGTCGATCAGGCCGATCTGGGCGCCGAGCCCGCGGGCGGACCTGGTCTCGGGCAGGAAATGCGGATCGGGCCGCCGCCCGTCGAACGGATCGGAACAGGAGAGCAGCACCGGTGTGAGCATGAAACACACGGTAAGCCTGGCGCCACATTGGTCACATCCGGTTTTTGCAGCTTTTGGGAAAGGCGTGGCCTACGCGCCGGCGTATCACCGGCGAATCAGCGGCTGGATGCCCGCCGAACGCCGCCCGTGGCAGGATTGGCGGATGCAGATCGGGATGCTGGGTCCATTCGAGGTGCGCACGGACGGCGGCCTGGCTGACGTGCCGGGCGCACGGCTCCGCGGGCTGTTGGTCGCCCTCGCGCTCAAGCCCGGCCACGTGGTCCCGAAGGCGTCGCTCGTCGACTGGATCTGGGGGGAGTACCCGCCCGACGGCGCGGCGAACGCCCTGCAGCGCTTGGTTTCCCGGCTTCGGAAGGCACTGCCGGACGGGGCGGTCGAGGGGCAGACGGACGGCTACAGGTTGATGGTGGAGCCCGACGCCGTCGACGCCGTGCGGTTCGAAAGGCTCGTTATCGCAGGCCGGGCCCGCACCGAGGACGCCGCCGGGCGGGCGCGGCTGCTGCGCGAGGCCCTCGACCTCTGGCGTGGAGCGGCCATGCAGGACGTCGGTCTGCAGGAGAGCGGCGCGTTCGACGCCGCGGTCGTCCGCCTCGAAGAGGTGCGCCTGACCGCCACGGAGGAATGGGTCGACGCGGAGCATACCCTCGGGCGCGGCGCTGAGCTCGTCACGGTGCTGACCGACCTGGTCACCGCGCATCCGTTGCGGGAACGGCTCGTCGCTGCGCTGATGCGCGCCCTTGTTGCGGCCGGTCGCCAGAGCAAAGCGCTGTTGGTGTACCAGCACGCGCGGGAGGCTTTGGCCGACGCGCTGGGCGTCGACCCCTCGCCGGAGTTGGCCGCGCTGCACGTCGCGCTGCTGCGCGGCGAGTTGGGTCGGCGGGAAGCGGGTGACAAGACCAACCTGCGTGCCGAGCTGACCACCTTCGTCGGCAAGGGCGCCGATGTCGCCGCGGTCCGCGATCTCGTCGCCGAACACCGGCTCACCAGCCTGATCGGGCCGGGCGGCTCAGGGAAGACCAGGCTGGCCACGGAGACCGCGCGCACACTGCTCGGCGACTTCCCAGACGGGGCCTGGCTGGTGGAACTCGCCGCCATCGGCGCGGACGGCGACGTGGCGCAGGCGACGCTTGCCGGGCTGGGCATGCGGGACGCGTTGCTCGGCGAGGCCGCGCATTCAAAGGGCACTGCCGCCTCGCTCACGGACCGGCTCATCGCCGCGATCCGCGAACGGGAGGCGCTGCTGATCTTGGACAACTGCGAGCACGTGATCGAGGCGGCGGCAGTCTTCGCCCACCGCGTGCTCGGGGAGTGCCGACGGCTGCGGATCCTGGCGACAAGCCGGGAACCACTGGGCATCATCGGTGAGGCGATGTGGGTGGTCGAACCCTTGGCCCTGCCGGATGTGTACCCCGACCGCGCCGGGATGGAGGCCTCGCCGGCCGTGCAGCTGCTGCGGGACCGGGCCGGGGCGGTGCGCAAGGATCTCGTGGTCGACGACCATACGTTGGCGACGATGGTGCGGGTCTGCCGGGCGCTGGACGGGATGCCGCTGGCGATCGAACTGGCCGCGGCCAGCCTGCGCACGATGTCCGTCGAGCAGCTCGCCCACCGGCTCGACGACCGGTTCCGCCTGCTGACCAGCGGCAGCCGCACCGCCCTGCCGCGGCACAAGACGCTGCGCGCGGTCGTCGACTGGAGCTGGGAACTGCTCACCGATGCCGAACGGGCGGTGCTGCGCAGACTCTCGGTGTTCTCCGGCGGCGCGAGCCTGGAGGCGGCCGAGCAGGTCTGCGTCGGCGGAGGCGTCGAGCGGGAGCAGGTGCTCGAACTGCTCACCGCGCTGGCCGAGAAGTCGCTGCTACTCACGGCTGGCGATGCCGCACCGCGCTACCGGATGCTCAGCACAATCAAGGAGTACGCCGGGCAGCGGCTCGCGGAGGCGGGGGAATCGGACCTGACGCGCCGTGCGCATCTGGAGTACTTCACCGAACTCGCCGAGACCGCCGACCCGCATCTTCGCCGCGCAGAGCAGCTGGAATGGCTCGCCGTGCTCGAAGCAGAGCATGACAACATCGGCTCCGCGATGCGCGGCGCGATCGCGGCCGGTGAGGCGCACCCGGCGATGCGGCTCGGGGCGGCCGCCGGCGTGTACTGGTGGCTCGGCGGTCACAAGGCCGAGGGCAACGAGCTGGTCACCGCAGCCACCGCCGTTCCCGGCGAGGTGCCCGACGAGATCCGGGCCCTGGTGTACGCCTTCATCGTGATGTTCCTGACCTCCGGGCGCGGCGACGAACACAAAGCAGCGGAGTGGATCCACGAGGCACACCGGGTCAGCCAGCGCAGTGAGCACCACAACCCGCTGCTGGGATTGATCACTCCGCTGGAACGCATGCTGGAGGAGCCTGACGAGGTCCTTCCCGCGTTCGAAGCATTGCTGGACAGCGAGGATCCGTGGGTGCGGGCAGTGGCCCGGCTGCAACTCGGCAAGATGCGGATCATGCTCGGTCAGGAAGGCCGGGAAGCGGACGCGTATCTCGAAAGTGCGGTGGCCGAATTCCGCGCGATCGGCGAACGGTGGGGGATCTCGTTCGGCCTGACCGAGCTGGCGGACCGCATCGCCGTACGCGGCAAGTTCGCCGACGCGTGCGAGTACTACGAGCAGGCGATCGCGGTCGTCACCGAGGTCGGCGCCATGGAGGACGTCATCCGGATGCGCTCGCAACAGGCGAAGCTGTACTGGCTGCTGGGCGACCGGGACGCCGCTGTGGCCGCCGTAGCTGAGGCGCAACGCTGTGCGGAACGAGTCTCCTGGCCGGACGCGCTGGCTGAGCTGGCCCTGGCGAAGGCGGAACTCGCACGGTGGGCTGGTGATGCAGCGCAGGCGCGCGAGCAACTCGCCGTCGCGACCGCCATGCTGGGCGTCGAAGCGCAGCAGGCACACATCCGCGCGTCGACCCACGACCTGCTCGGCTACCTCGCCGAGGATGTCGAAGAGGCCAGGGCGCACCGCGCGGCAGCCTGCGAGGCGGCGGCCGAAGCCGGGCACGCGCCCCTGATCGCGTTGGTGCTCGTCGGGGTCGCGGACCTGGCACTGCGGCGCGACCAGGACGAGCAGGCCGTGCGGCTGCTCGCGGCGAGCAACCTCGTGCGCGGCTTGCAGGACCGTTCCCAGCCGGATGCGGCCAGGATCGAGCAGACAGCGCGGCGCCGCCTCGGCGAGGAGAAATTCGCCGAGGCGGCGCTGGAGGGCGCGCGGACCACCTGGTCTCAGCTGGTCGAGGTCACGCTCGCTTCTTGAACGTGGACACCGCCCACACGTACCCGACGATCCCCAACCCGAGACTCCAGGCGACTGCCGCGACCGCGTCGCCGGTCGACACGTGGCCGCCCGACAGCAGCCCGCGCAACGTCTCGATGATCGGGGTGAACGGCTGGTACTCGGCGAACTGCCGCACCCCCGCCACCATCGTGTCTGCCGGGACGAACGCGCTGCTCAGGAACGGCAGCAGGATCAGCGGAACGGTGGCCATGCCCGCCGACTCCACACTCTTGGCCGCCAGGCCCATGGCGACCGTGAGCCAGCTGACCGCGAAACCGAGCAGCAGCATCAGGCCGATCGCGGCGATCCACTGAAGGGCGCTGGCATGCGGACGGAATCCCATCGCGAAGCCGAGGCCGATGATGACCGCGTTGGCGATCAGCCCGCGCACCGTCGTGGAGACGACATGGCCGATCATCACGGCGCCGTGCGAGACGTCCATGGACTTGAAGCGGTTGATGATGCCCTTCGTCATATCGTCGTTCACCGCCGCCGCGGTCGGCCCCAACCCGTACGTCAGGGCCATCACCATCAGGCCCGGCACCGCGTAGTCGATGTACGTGCCCTTGACCTTGATGGCGCCGCCGAACACGTAGACGAACATCAGCATCAAAATGACCGGTAGCAGGACCGCCTGGAACACCGTGATCGGGTTCCTGACCGAGTGTCTGAAGTTGCGGCGCAGCATGACCGCCGAGTCGCCGAACGATGTCGGGAGAGTGCTCATTTCGCGATTACCTCCGTGCTGGCGTGACCGGTCAGGGCGAGGAAGACGTCGTCGAGATCCGGCGTGTGCACGGAGAACTCCTCGGCGTCGATGGTGTGTTCGTCGAGCTTGTCCAGCAGTTCCCGCAGCGACCTCGACTTGCCGTCGCTGGGCACCCGAAGGGTCAGCTCCTGGTTGTCCCGGGTGGCCCCGTCCAGCACCCGCTCCGCCGTCTCCAGGTCGCCCGGATCGGCGAACCTGAGCCGGACGTGCGTGCCGGGGACCAGGCGCTTGAGCTCCTCGGGGGTCCCCTGGGCGACCAGGCGGCCCTGGTCGAGCACCGCGATCCGGTCGGCAAGCTGGTCGGCCTCCTCCAGATACTGGGTGGTGAGGAAGATGGTGGTGCCCTCGGCCACCAGTTCGCGGACGATGTCCCACATCGTGCGCCGGCTGCGGGGGTCCAGCCCCGTCGTCGGCTCGTCCAGGAAGATGATCCGCGGGCTGCCGACCAGTGTCATCGCCAGGTCCAGCTTCCGGCGCATACCGCCGGAGTAGGTCGACGCGGCCTTGCCCGCCGACTCCACCAGATCGAACCGCTCCAACAGCCCGTCGACCACCTGCGCACTGGGACGCACCCGCTTGAGGTCCGCCATCAGCTGCAGGTTCTCCCGGCCCGTCAGCGGCTCGTCCACTGCGGCGAACTGACCGGTCACGCCGATGGCCGCACGCACCGCCTTGGTCTCGGCGGCCACGTCGTGCCCGGCCACGCGTACCGTCCCGGCGTCGGCCTTCATCAAGGTCGCCAGGATGTTCACCGTCGTCGTCTTGCCGGCCCCGTTCGGGCCGAGCAGGGAGAAGACCGACCCCGCGGCGACCTCGAAATCGATTCCGTCCAGGACGACCTTGTCGCCGAATGTCTTGCGCAGTCCTGTGACCGCGATCTCCGAATTGCTCATGCCTTCAGCTTGCTGACCAGCGCTGACACCCGTCAGCCACGGGACTGACACGGCCACTGTCACGGTGTCCGGCAGTGTCGGTGCTGGTCAGAGCGCCATGAGCGACGGCGGGGCGGTCAGCCTAAGGTGCGTGCGAAGTAGGTGCGGACGGCCGCGTCCAACTCTTCCGGCCAGGGCACCTGACAGGCGGCCAGGATCGCCGCCGCCTCGGTGCGGAAAACAGCAGCGGAATCACGCATCGCGTCGATGAGCGGCTCACGCTCGGCCGGGGGCACTCGCAGCCGCAGCAGGCAGTTCCGCTGCTCGGCGGTGAGCTTCGCCGACCACTGTTTCACCCCGAGCCGCGGCAGCGGCTGATTCGACTCGACGAAGAGCTGGTACAGCATCAAGTGCACCTGATGAACCCCGACCACTCCGAGCAGCCAGTCCTCGCGGGCGACCACGGAGGCCGGGAAGTTCGCCTGCTGACGCAGGCACTCCTCGACCAGGCCGGCCAACCGCTCCGGATCAGGACCCCTCCCTGCGTTGAGCTCGGGGTCGGAGCCGCCATCCGCTGACCGCGCCGGTCCCGTTGCGGGAGCGGTGCGGTCGAAGACCAAGCTTCGGTGCGCAAGCTGGTCGACGGGTGCGTGGTCGTAGCGTTCCACCACTGCGTCGAAGCGCTCGCAATCGGGCGTCAGGCTGTACCAGCTCCCAGGCAGGCTGGACAGGCCGCGCGCCAGCACGGTGGGCGTGACCCGCGCCAGCCACGTCCGCCAGTCCGCCGCGAACGCGTCGAAGTCGTTGTCAACGACCGACAGAACGACATCGAGATCCGAGCCGGCGTCGGCGGTGCCCCGGCCCACCGAACCGGCGAGCCAGACCTGGACGACCCGATCGTCATCCCGGACCACGTCCAGCAGCCGGCCGAAGAGATCCCGATAACCGGCAGGCAGGCGGTCGAGCACATCCGGGTGCTGATCCACGAACATACCGGTCATCGTATCGCCCCCGGGCACGCGGCCGCTGCGGAACATGGAGCAATCGCCGGGAATCGGACCGGCAAAGCCGGCTTTTGTCAGTGGCGGTCGATATCGTACGGACCGGGATATAAGGAATATCCACGGATGAAAGGTGAGGTCATGGCTACTGGCAAGGCAGCTCTCCACACACCCTGCTGGACTGAGCTGGGCTCAACGGAACCGGAGGCGTCCAAGGCCTTCTACAGCGCCGTCTTCGGCTGGAGCGCGTACACGGACCCGCGGCCGGAAGCCGGCGGCTACACGATGATGCAGATCGGCGACGCACCCGTCGCGGCGATCACGCCCCAGTACGCCCCCGGCCAGCCCACTGCGTGGACTGTCTCCCTCGCCGTGGCCGACGCGGACGCCACCGCCGCGGCGATCGAGTCCGCCGGCGGCAAGGCCCTGAGGCCGCCGATGGACGTGTTCGACGTCGGCCGGTTCGGCGTGTTCGCCGACTCCGGCGGCGCGGTCTTCACGATCTGGCAGGCCAAGACCTTCGGCGGCGCGGACATCCTGGGCGACCCGGACTCGCTCGGCTGGATCGAGCTGAGCAGCCGGGACACCAAGCAGTCGACCGAGTTCTACACGGAGGTCTTCGGCTGGCAGGCGCACCTGAGCGAGTTCTACACCGAGTGGAGCCTCGGCGGTATCCACTTCGGCGGGATGATGGACCTGGCCGGCATGGGCGGCGCGGTCTCGCCCGACGTACCCCCGCACTGGAAGCCGTACTTCGCGGTCGCGGACGTGGACGCGACGGCGGAGAAGGCGCTCGCCACGGGCGCGACCGCCGTGATGGGCCCGATGGACGTACCCGGCGGCGACGTACGCATCAGCATTCTGCAGGACCCGCTCGGCGCGGCCTTCGGCCTCTACCTTGAGAAGAAGGCCGGCTGATCGCTCCGCTCTCTGTCGCGCCGCGCACGAACGGTTGGGGTTGGCCGTTCGTGCGCGGGTCTACGGGTCTACGCGTGCATCGGGATCAGGGGGCCGGGGTCCAGGAGAGGATGGACGTGTACGGAGCCTGGATTCCCGCCGCGGACACGATTGCCGCAGGAACCTGGCTCGATGAGGTGATGTTGGTGTTGCCCGTGATCAGGACCGACTTGGCGTTGTAGTCCGCCGGACCGTCGGTCCAGTAGTTGCCCTCGATCTGTAGCGGATCGTAGGTGTCGTTATTGAGCGTGTAGTTGGTGTGGTTGCTGCCCCAGACATTCGCGTTGATGTCGTACTCGGCGTTGCCGGTGATGGTGATGTAGCTGGCGCCGTTGTCGGTGTAGATGCCGTGCCCGGCCGTGCTGACCTGGTCATAGATCAGATTGCCGGTCAGGTGCTCGCCGTTCGCCAGGGTGGATCCGGTGATGCCGTTGGTGTAGATTCCGCCGCCGTCGCCGAGCACGTTCATGTGGTCGTAGATCAGGTTGTCGGTGAATGCGTTGCCGTTGGAGTAGTTGGGCTCCGCCGGGAGGCTCACCTTGTCCGGCCACCCACCCCAGCCGACCGAGATACCGGTGTAGGGCACGTTGTTGATCTGGTTGTTGAGGAAGGTCGAGGTCTCGACGTAGCCGACATCGATCGCCACCCCACCTTGGTACTGCACCGCGGTGTCATAGAAATGGCTGTCCTTGATGACGTTGCCCGAGGTCGCCTGCACACCGGACGGCTCGTTGTAGTCCACGCCGCCCACGTCCAGTCCGTTGCCGGAGATGTCCGTGAACACGCATGCGGTGACGGTGTCGCTCTGCGAGCCGTCGCCCAGATCCAGGCCCGCCGCGCCCAGGTGAACGAAATAGTCGTGATCGAAATGGATGTTGTGGGCGTACGTCATCTCCACATTCGCTGGCATCTTGGTCCAGTTGCCGTAGGGACAGGTGCCGCCCGAGACGAACGTGCACAGGCCTTGCGTCGCGTATCCGGTGCTACCGGTGATGGTGTAGGTCGCCTGGATCTCGGAGAAGCCGGTCGGGGTGTCGGGGACCGTGTAACCGGCGTAGGAGAACTGGATTCCCTGGAACACCACGCTATGGAACTCCGACGACGGATTGCCGGACGAGGTCAGAAGAGTCTGCAGCACCGGCGCCTCGACGTCCGCGGTCGCCATGCTCTGCCCGGCCAGCGGGATGTAGTACACCTTGTGCGCGCTCTGATCGAGATACCACTGGCCAGGGGAGGCGAGCAGCTCGTAGGCGTTTTCCACGGAAGTGGGCGCCTCGGTGATCGACTGCCTGCCCACCAGCTCGACCGTCCGCCCCGAACCGTCGGTCCGCAGCACCCGCATCGTCGAGTTGTCCCAGCAGGGCTCGGCCATGGTGATGACGGTCGACGTGATCGACGCGACCGGGCAGCTCGGCTCGGTCCACGCGCCGAGCCCGCCCTGGTAGACGAACTGGATGTCCTTCTGGTTGGTCCACGAGGCCATCGGGTCGCCCGCGGCGGTGGTGTACCCGGTCGCGGTCTGGGTGACGCTGACTGGCAGCGCCCCGCTGGCCATGGATGCGCGAGTGCCGTTGACGTACAGCTGCAGGGTGTTGGTCAGGCTGGCCGGAGCCGGAGCGGACCAGATGTCCTTCGCCGAGTCGGACTCGGTCCATCCGGTGACCTGGACCCCACCGCTGACCACGGGGTAGGCGCCGGGCTCGGCCTTCCACCAGATGTCCCCGGCGGTACCGGTGGCCGAGTCGGCGGCGGTGAAGGTGAGCGGCGCAGTCTGCCGGTAGGTGCCGCCGGCCAGGTTGACCGTGATCGCGCCCGAAGTCGCCTGGTCGACCGCGCGCACCGCGGTCTGAGCCCGCGCCAAGGTCTGGAACGGGCTGCTCGCGCTAGTGCCGGAGTTCGCGTCGCTGCCGGTGGGGGAGACGTAGAAGTTGACTGCGGCGGCGGCCGCCTCGGCTGGAGCGGCCAGGCTCAGCGAGGCGGCGACCAGCCCGAGGGCCAGGCAGGCGGTACGGATGCGCATGGGGCCTCCATGGGATCGGATGACTCAGGGAACATACTCACCGGCGCGTCCTGGGGACTGCGGCCCGGTGTGACGGGCTATCAATTGCGTGGGAAACATAGGACCACTATCCAATACTGTCAATGACATTAACGAGAATGCCCGAAACTCTTTGAGGTATCACTCTGTTAAAACACCACATACACCGAACATCAATCGCCAGCCCCGCCGCCATGGCGCCATATTCATCGGATGTATCTGAATTGGGATGACAAGCCGTCCGCTGGTAAGCGACAATCCGGGCCATGGGCTATGTAGATCTTGCCGAAGTTCGCTATGTGCTGCCGGACGGCCGGATCCTGTTCGACGACGTGTCGTTCCGGGTCGGCGAGGGGGCCAAGGTCGCCCTGGTCGGCCCCAACGGCGCAGGCAAGACCACCCTGCTGCGGCTGATCGCCGGCGACCTGCCGCTGCAGTCCGGGGCGATCGCCCGGGTCGGCGGCCTCGGCGTGATGCGCCAGTTCATCGGCATGGTCGGCGACGACACCACCCTGGCCGAACTGGCCCTCTCGCTCGCCCCGCCCGCCCTGCGCACGGTCGGCGAACAGCTGGCCCGGGCCGAACGCGCCCTGGCCGAGCGCGCCGAGGACGAGAAGGTCCAGGTGCGCTACGCGAACGTGCTCACCGCGTGGGGCGACGCCGGCGGCTACGACATCGAAGTGGTCTTCGACACCGTCTCCGTCCTGGTCCTCGGCAAGTCCTGGGACGAGACCCGCGACCGCCCGGTGCGCACCCTCTCCGGCGGCCAGCAGAAGCGCTTCGCCCTCGAACTGCTCCTGGCCGGCCCGGACGAGGTCCTGCTGCTCGACGAGCCGGACAACTTCCTCGACGTCCCCGGCAAGCGCTGGCTCGAAGGCCGGATCAGGGAGAGCGCCAAAACCATCCTCTACGTCTCGCACGACCGGGAACTGCTCTCGAACACGGCGGACCGGATCGTCGCGGTCGAGGGCGGCTCGGCCTGGACCCACGTCGGCAACTTCGCCAGTTGGCACGAGGCCCGCGCGGGGCGGCACGAACGGCTCGAAGAACAGCGCCGCCGCTGGGACGAGGAACACGCCAAACTGATCGAACTGGTTCGGATGTACCAGGTCAAAGCCCAGCACAACCCCGGCATGGCCAGCCGTCTGCAAGCCGCGCGCACCCGCCTGGCGAAGTTCGAGGACGCCGGCCCGCCCGAGGTCCCCCCGCGCGACCAGCAGATCACCATGCGCCTGACCGGCGGCCGGACCGGCAAACGCGCCCTGGTCTGCGAACAACTGGAACTAGAGGACCTGACCCTCCCGTTCGACTTCGAGGTCTGGTACGGCGACCGGGTGGCCGTGCTCGGCGCGAACGGCACCGGCAAATCGCACCTGCTGCGCCTACTCGGCCGCGGCGGCACCGACCCGGACCCGACCCTGGTGCTGCCCGCCAAGCAGGAACTGGCTCCAGTCCGCCACAGCGGCACCGCCAAGCTGGGCGCCCGGGTCGTCCCCGGACACTTCTCCCAGACCCACGACCGCCCCGAACTGGCCGGCCGCACCCTGGTGGAAGTCCTCTGGGACGGCGACGACCGCCGCCCGAGCCTGCCCCTGCGCGAAGCGATGAGCATCCTGAACCGCTATGAGCTAGGAGCCCGCGCCGACGTCCGCTTCGATCAGCTTTCCGGTGGCCAGCAGGCAAGGTTTTTGGTCGTGCTGTTGGAGTTATCCGGCGTGACCATGCTGCTGCTAGACGAGCCCACCGACAACTTGGACCTGGCCAGCGCCGAGGCATTGGAAGTCGGCCTGGCCGGCTTCCAGGGAACGGTGATCGCCGTGACACACGATCGATGGTTCACCAGAGGATTCGACCGCTTCCTGCACCTACGCGGCGACGGCGAAGTCCGAGAGGTCGCGGAACCCGTCTGGGACTAGCGCCCGCTCGCGGCGCAGAAGTCAGCGATGCGAGATGGCGTCGAGGTCGATGTCGATTTGGAACGGGACCGGAACCTTGAGACGGTCGTGATGGATGCCGGTCAGCGCATAGGCCCGGGTGGCCGGATCCAGCTCGTAGACGTACACGACCATGCGCTCGTCGACATTCTCGACCCGCCAGAAATGGGTGATGCCTGCCTTGGCGTAGAGTTGGGGCTTGCGTTCGCGATCGCGTTCCTGCGACTCCTCGGACACCACCTCAACAACGAGCACGGTGTCCGCCGCGAGGAACATCGTTTGGGACAACCCGCTCTCGGCGGCCGCCTGGGTGATCATGATGTCGGGTTCGGGGCGCTGGCTAGTGTCGAGTTTCACCGTCATCTCGCGCTGCACGGCCAGATGGGCAGGCACGCATGCGCAGAGCGCATTTTCGAGCAGCCGCAGCGACCGCATGTGAAACGATGCCTGTGGGCTTGTGAATACCAGGCTGCCGTCGATCAGTTCCGTGTGCGGCGGCAGATCCGGGAGCCGATCGAGGTCTTCCGCGACGAAACCGCTTGTCGGCGGGATCGCCCAGTCGGGGAGCGGTGCGGCGCTCATGGTACCTCCGGGCGGATCAGCCACGTTGCCGAGCACCAGTGTTCCAGCGCGATTCCACGACACGCGGATTCCGTACCGAATTCATCATTTCGTGTGATCGTCGATCAACTGGCCTGGGCGGCGTGCAACCCGGCATACAATCCGTCCGTGCGCAGCAGCGTCTCGTGCGTTCCGGCTTGAGCGATCCGTCCGGCGTCCATGACGATGATCCGGTCCGCGTTGCGAATGGTCGAAAGCCGGTGCGCCACGACGAACGTGGTGCGTCCCCGCATCAGCCGCTGCAGCGCCTCCTGGATCATCGCCTCAGACCGAGTGTCCAACGCTGACGTGGCCTCGTCGAGAATCAGAACGCGCGGATCCCGGATTATCGCCCGCGCGATCGCCAATCGCTGCTTCTGCCCGCCCGACAGCCGTGCCCCGCGCTCGCCGACCACGGTGTCCAGGCCGTCCGGCATCCGCTCGACGAACTCCAGCGCGTTCGCGTCCCGCAGTGCGGCGCGCACAGCTTCGTCCGACTGGTCGTCGAGGCCGTAGGTGATGTTCTGCCGGATGCTGCCCTCGAACAGGATCGTCTCCTGCGGCACGATGGAGACGAACTGCCGGTAGGTGCGCAGGTCGAGGGTCTCCATGTCGACGCCGTCCAACTCGACGACGCCCGAGGTCGGGCGTAGGAAGCCGATCACCAGGTTGAGTATCGTCGACTTGCCGGCGCCGGAGCTGCCGACCAGCGCGACCGTCTCACCGGGACTGACCGAGAGGGAGAACTGCTGGATCGAGGGCGTCTGGGCGTCCGGGTACGTGTAGCCGACCTCGCGGAAGTCGATCGCGCCGCGGGTGGACCGGATCGGCGCCTTGCCCGCGTTGTTTTCCAGGTCGGGCGCCTGGAGCACCTCGCCGACCGAGCGGACCGACTCCAGGCCCTTGCTGATCACAGGCGCGAGGCTGATCAGGCCGGTGAGCGAACCGGTCAGGGTGGTGAAGAACGCGCTGAGCATGACCACGTCACCTGCGGTGATCCCGAAGGTGCCGTAGTAGGCCACCAGCGCAGATCCGGCCAGGCAGCCGACACCGAGGGTGTTGAGGGTGATCCAGGTCAGGGCGCCGAACTTGCCGTTGATCCGGTCCAGGCTCAGCCCGGCGTGCATCACCCGGCGCAGCGTGCCGTCCACGCGCT
>Ga0302314_10004148_pt1 | contig 26683 bp, 22 predicted proteins | sample III_Palsa_N2_3_FD_200533 | JGI IMG/M metagenome (GOLD analysis project Ga0302314, IMG submission 200533) | Peat permafrost microbial communities from Stordalen Mire near Abisko, Sweden - III_Palsa_N2_3 | ecosystem: Environmental > Terrestrial > Soil > Palsa > Peat permafrost | place: Sweden...
ACCGGCTGGGCGACCTTCATCTCCAGGGTCCAGGGGAAGACCGCGCCGCTGTGTCCCAGCGGGGCGGAGAACTGGATCCAGATGCCGAGGGTCGAGGCGGAGCGGCTGGCGTACAGCGTGGCGGCGTAGAAGGGGCTGCCCATGGCCTCCATGGTGGCGCCGAGGTAGAAACGGCCCGGGTCCAGCACCGTTCCCTCCGGGCCCATGACCGTCTGGTGGGCCTTGGGTGGCCGGTAGCTGTCGATGACGTCGTCCTCGTACCAGAGGATCTCCGGTGCGAGACGGAAGGCGTAGCTGTTGGGTTCGATGCGTTCGGGGTCGAACTCGTCGATGTGGATGCGTCCGGCCCGCACCTCGGACCGGATTTCGGGTCCGCTCAGGATCACAGCCAGCTCCTCAGGACGGTGTGGACGGCCGCGCCGTACTGTTCACGGGTGCCGTCGTTGACGAGTTCCGCGTCGGCCGCGATCAGGTCGATCTGGGCGGTGGAGCGGTCGGAGCGGGTCAGGTCGCCGCGCTCGGCCAGCCGCCTGCGTCGCAGGTCCTCGGGGCAGCTGACCTTGAGGATCCGGAATCCGCCGGCTCTCAGCGCGCGGGCGTCGACGTGCGGGTCGCGCAGGTCGTCGTTGATGACGACGTCCGCGTCGGTCGCTGCGGCCCGGGCGAGGAAGTCCTGCGCCAGGGCTTCGGGACGGATCCGGCGCAGCGCGTCGGCCAGGGCCTCCATGAGCGTCTGGTCCTGGGCGCCTTCGGCCAGGGTGACGCCGGCCGTCCGGTAGACCTGTGCCTGGAGGTGGTAGAGCGGTGCGGCGATCTTGACGCGGGCGTGGCTCAGGTACCGCGAAGCGGTGTACTCCTCGATGAGCGAGGCGCAGGTGGACTTTCCCGAGCCGGAGAGCCCGACGATCGCGAGCCGTAGGGCGGTTGTCATGTGGTCGACCCCTGGAGTGGCGGGCGGGCGTCGGTCGTCGTGCCGCTGCCGGCCCGGGCGAGGACCAGCGACGCGGGGAGGGTGTTGTCAACGGTGCCGAGCCGGGTCCCGGGTGCGATTCCGGGACCGGCGGCGGCGAAGATCGCGTGCAGTCGCGGGCTGCCGGTGTTGACGACGTGGGCGGCGGTCTTGGCGAGCGGTTGGAGCGGTTCGCCACCGCCGCTGAGGCGGCTGGTCGGCTGGTAGTCGTCGTGCAGGACGACGTGGACGACCGGTGGCGGGGCGTCCAGGGCCGGGACGGACAGGGGTTCGCCGCGGTCGTCGGTGAAGCCCCGGACCACGGAGCGGCCGGTGCCGGGGTGCGTGGTGGCCACGAGTGCCGTCATGGCCCGGCGCATCGCGGCGGCGTGGGCAGGTGCGGCGGGGGTGGCGGTTACGGCGGGTTCGTCGGGGGTGACAGGGGCGGGCGCGGCGGGGGCGGGTGCGCAGGCGTGCCACAGGGAGCCGTTGTTGGCGGGGTGGTAGTACACCGTCGAGCGGGCGCAGTCGACGTGGCCGTCGGGGGCAGCGGTGGCCAGGCCGGCCTGGATGAGCACGTCGTTGAGGTGGAGTTGGTGGCTGCTGCCGACCATTCCGTGGTCGGCGGTGAGCAGGACGGTGTCGTCGGCCGCGGCGTGGTCCAGCGCCAGTGCGAGCACGTCGTCGGCCCACTGGTAGCAAGTCCGTACGTGGGTCCACAGACGTTCGGCGATGTCGGGTCGGTGGGCGGCGGAGCAGGGGTCGCACCAGCCGAGGAGTTCGTGGCCGATGTCGTCGGTCATCGGGAGGTAGATGACGACCAGGTCGGCTGTGTGGTGGCGGATGACGGTGGTGGCGGCGGCGGCGAAGGAGCGGGCGACGCAGCGGGCCGAGGACAGGAGGAGGTCCTCGGCGGTTCCGTCGCCGCCTTCAGCGAGGCGCGGGCCCAGTGTCCCGTCACGGTAGAGGGCCCCGACGCTCTCCCCGGCGAAGACGTGCGCGCCGGTGGGGGTGGGGGGTGCGGTGATGGGGGGTGCGGTGGTGCGCAGGCGGTCGGTGAGTTCGCGGTCCGCGCCTGCGGTCCTGAGGTCCCAGGCGCCGGTGTGCAGCAGCAGCGAGCGCCCGTCGGTGCGCAGGTGCCGGAGCCAGGTGCCGGGCGCGTCCGCACCGGACGCCAGGGGTACCGGGAGCCATTCGTCGTGCTGGTGGAGGCGGTGGGTGCGGTCGCCGACCGTGACGCTGAGGTGGTCGCCGCTGGAGGTCCGCACGGTCAGCGGGTGCCCGCCGAGGTCCCAGGTGCGGACGCGGCGGTCGTCCACCGGCAGGGCGCCGGGTCGCGCGAGGCGGCGGCTGTAGGCCTCGACGGCGGCGTCGACGTAGGGGGGCAGACCGCCGTCGGCGTCGAACACCCAGGGGACGTGAACGAAGGCGGAGCGTCGGCCGGCTCTGCCCAGGGTGCGCCAGACCGGGTCCACCGCTGGGAAGGAGGGGTGGAAACCGGGCAGGGAGCCTGCCGGTCCCTGCCCGCCGGCACCGGGGACGTCGAAGCCGGTGACGGCGTGTTCGCTCGGCCAGGTGCCGGTGAAGAGGGTGGCCAAGGATGGCGGGGTCTGGCAGTTGGGGCGTGGTGGACGGGCGGCGGCCGTGCAGCCCTGCTCGCGCAGCCGCCGGACGGCCGGCAGCGCGCCCTGCCGGTCGAGCCGGTCGACCACCCAGTGCGCGGCAGCGTCCCAGATCAGCCAGTAGACGGTCATGCCGTGGTCAGGGTGCTCAGAAGGGCGGGGAGGTCGGCAACCGAGGCCAGGGTGTGGTGGGCCTGACCGGTGACCCCCTCGACGTGCTGGTCGGCGTACTTGCCGGTGCGGACCTGGACGGTGCGCAGTCCGGCGCGCAGTCCACCGGTGATGTCGGTGGTCGCGTCGTCCCCGACGGCGAGGCATGAAGCGACCGGGACGCCGAGTGAGTCGGCTGCCAGGGTGAAGAAGTCGGTGGCGGGCTTGCCGAGTACCCGGGCGGTCACGCCGGCGGCGTACTCCAGGGCCGCGACGATGGCGCCGGTGTCCACATGGTCACCGTCGGCGCGTTTGAAGTAGCGGCCGCGTTGCAGGGCGACGAGGTGCGCGCCCGCGCGCAGGGCACGGAACGCCTCGTCGAGGCGCGGGTAGTCGAGTGTGTCGCGGCAGTCGCCGACCAGGACGTGGGTGAACTCCTCGCCGCCCGACGCCCCCTCGCTGCCGCCGCCGTTGACGGGGAACAGCGGGCTCAGGGCGTCGGAGAGCAGGGTGTAGGGGCGGGTGCCAGGGGCGGCGAAGAGGCGCTGGGCGGCGACGACGGGGGTGAACAGTTCGTTCTCGTCGATGTCGAGGCCGTAGCGCGCGAGGTCGGCGGCGATCCGGGCGGTTGTCTTGGAGTCGGTGTTGGTGACGAACCGCAGGCCGAGGCCGAGGCCGCGCAGTCGGGTGATCGCCTCGGCCGCACCAGGCAGCGCCTCATCGTTGGCGTACAGGGTGCCTTCGAGGTCGAGCAGGACCGCGCGCGGGGCGGGCAGTTGGTCGGTCATCGGGGCGACGCCTCCAGGGCGAGGTCGGGGCGGGCGGCGACGGCGTCCTTGAGGAAGGTGCGCTTGGAGTAGTAGCCGGGCTGGTCGCTGAGGCCGCGCTCGCGCAGGAACCGCTCCAGCCAGGCGGCGACAGCCGTGATCTCGGTGATCACCGCGTCCTCGTCGGGTTCCAGGACGGTGCGGCTGCGCAGGTACTCCAGTTCGCACTGGTTGAGCGTGACGGAGCTGTCGTCGGTGAGCGAGCAGTGGTCGAAGAAGATGCCGTAGACGTGTCCGGTACGCAGGGACTCGAAGTTGACGTCGTAGCGGACGCGGCGGAAGGACGGCAGGCGGACCGCGGTGACCTGGAGTTCGCGGGTGATCCACTCTTCGAAGCCGCCGTCGTCGGTGACCTCGACGCCGTAGGTGTGGGTCTCCCGCCGGTCGAAGGTGTCCTGCGCGTACCACTTGCGCTTGACCAGGTGCCGGCCGTCGGTGGTGGGGATGAACGAGACGTAGCCGACCTCGGGTTCCGGTCCGGTGATCTCGAACAGGTGGTTGAGGTAGTCCCAGGCCTGGAACTCGTCGCGGTACTCCATGACGTACCCCGGCAGGGCGCCCGCGCGCAGTTCGCGGTAGAGGTCGGCGGTGTGGGTCCAGCTGTCGACGGGAGCGGTCAGCGTGTACTTGTACTCCAGCTCCCGTTCCTTGAAGCACTTGCGGTAGTAGCGCTGGTGGTTGTTGAGGAAGAGGGACTCCTGGCCGTGCCGGCGCACCGCTTCGGCGAGCCAGTCCAGGGAGAGCGGGTCGGCCGTGGGGATCGGCTGGTCGGTCAGCCGGATGAAGCAGGCGTCCTCCTGGAGGAACCTGATCTGGCTGTGGACGTGCACCGCGTCGCCCGGACCCCGGGCCAGGTCCCCGGCCTGGGCATCGGCCTCGGCCCGGGGGTGCGCCCCGCTCTGCGCCCGGCTCTCGGTCCGGCTCTCGGTCCGGCTCTGGGCCCCGCTCTCGGTCCGGACCACAACGAACAGCGGGACCAGGGGTCCGCCGCGGTCGGCGGAGACGGCAGCGGCGGCGGCGCGGAGGGCGGGGGCGGCGACCAGGTCCCGGAACAGTTCCGTGGCCGGAGCCCGGGTGGTGTGCTGCTGGGGGACGGACGGGGTGCCGGCGATCAGGTCGACCGGTCCGAGCGCGTCCCAGCGCAGGATGACGGTGTTGTCGGGGTCCTGGCCCTGCTCCCGGTCCGGCAGCGGGACCAGGATCACCGGGTCGTCCGCCGCCGGCGGCGCGGTGCCGTTCAGCAGGTGGAGTCCGCCCAGCGCGAGCCAGATAGTCGATCCGCTCATGCCGTTCACTCTGCCCCTCCTGGTCCGGCGCCGGTCGTGGTGACCGTGCCGTCGCTGATGACTGCCTGTGTTCCGGACACTCCGGGGACCGCGACGGCAGGCAGCCCCGCCTCCCGCAGCAGGATCGCCAGGTGGCCGAGTACGGATCCCTGGTCGAACACGAACCCGGCCACGTCGCCGATCAGGACCGACAGGACGGCGTACGGCCGGGAGGCGTGCACGATGGGTTTGCGCGGGCAGTCGCGCACCGCGGCGGCGATCCGGGCCAGCCCCTGGTGGGCGCTGACGTCCCGGGACTTGTCGATGGACACGGCCGGACCGATCGACAGCCGGGTCAGCAGTTCGTCGTCGTCCAGCCGCAGCAGCGGTCCGCTGGCGGTACCCGGGGAGATGCACGCCGCGCCGGGGACGAACCGGACGGTGTCGGCGGTGCCGAGGACCGAGTAGTCCACGAAGTACAGGGCCCCTCGGGAGTACACCCATTCCAGCGTGACCGGGCCGTGCAGGGCGGTCATGGCGGTGGTGAGCTCCGCGGCCCGGTCGAGGTGGTCGAGCAGCCGTTCCGCGCCGGAACCGGCCGAGGTGTTGCCCGGGGCGCGCGCCGGGCGGGTGACGTCCTCCACCAGCAGCGTGTCGGCTCCGGTGGTGCCCCGGTTGAGGGCCATCAGGCCGTCCGGGGTGTACTCGACCAGCATCCCCGCTCCGCTGAGGCGGGTGATGACGCCGAGTTCGCCCCGGATGAAGTCCCGCACCACCGCCGTCCGCCAGTCCGCGGACCGGGGTCCGGCGCCGGTCATCCTGGCCAGGTCCGCGACCAGGGACTCCTTCGGCACCACGATCTGGCGCAGTCCCTCGCCGAGGTCCAGCACGCACTCGTGCGACCCACCGGTGGCCAGGGTGCCGCGCAGCCGCTCGGCCGACGGGGGGTCGGCCAGGCCCAGTCCGTTGAAGCCCAGCACCCATCCGGCTCCGACGGCGATGCCGTGTGCGCGGGCGAGCCGGTGTGCCGGCGCCCGCTTGGCGACGTAGCCGCCGTAGACGGCGGCGACCTCGCCGAGGGAGAAGCCGGCCGGCAGGTCGTCGAAGTACAGCTCGTAGGTTTCGATGTGCGGGCCCACGAGGTCGCGGGAGACGGTGCGGGTGGCGGTCAGCGGGCGGACCTGGAGGACGTGCACGCCGGCCGCGTCCGCGGCCCATTCCACATCGACGTCGTGGCCGTGGCGTTCGCGCAGCGCGGTGGCGGTGGCGAAGACGTCCAGCAGCGCGGCGTGTTCCGGCAGGTCGGGCGGCAGCGGTTCGGCGGAGTCGGCGCGCTGGTGCAGCGCGACCCCCGCCACCAGCCCGTCCGCGAGACCCTCGACATACTCGACGCTGACCTGTGCGCCGCCGTCCAGGCCGGTGAACGCGACGCCCGCCCAACGGGGGCGCACCAGTGCCTGCACGATGACGGCCAGGCGTGGGACCGGCGAGAAGTCGCCCGCCCGCACCCGGGCGGCGACGGCCGGGGCCTGGTAGTAGGACCGCCAGCAGTCCTCGACGGCGACGATCGCCTCCTCGGCTCCGCCGACCCCCAGGACGCTGTGGTGGATGCCCGCGAGGCTGGATCCGGCGCTGTCCTCGTCGAGTCCGGAGGAGCGCACCGCCAGGTCCAGGCCGTCAGTGCTCCCGAAGACCTCGTTGATCCGGGCCGCCAGCAGGGTCCGTGCCTGCTCGGGCAGCCGGACCGGGGCGACGGTCTCCGCGATCCGGCGCACGCTGTCGTCGAAGAACGCGCCCACCGTGGCCTGGAGGTCGGCGAAGGCCTCGGCGAGGTCGGCCCGCAGTCGGTCGCCGAGGGCCGCCGTGAACTCCCCCGCCGGGACGCTGAACGCCACCGGGACCTTGAACTCGTCCCCGAGCGCGGCCAGCGCGGCGAACTTCGGTCCCACCTCGCCCGGGTCGACGCTGGCGCCCAGGCCGGGGAACCGCTGCCGGGCGAACTGCCGGTCGAAGTCGACGTGGATGTCGCTGGACCGGGGGCCCACCGCGCCCTGGTACTTGCCGTCGTACAGCAGAATCTCGCCCTGGGGGCGCCACCACATCATCTGGCCGATGCTCATGCCCGGGTACACCCGTACCCGGTTCATGGTGTACAGCTGAAGGGTCCACTGGCCGACGTAGCCGATGTCGCCCAGGCAGGCGGAGAGGTTGATGAACAGCCCGAGCCGGGCGACCGAGGAGCGGGCGGCGAAGGTGGGCGCGTAGTGCTCACTGCCCAGTACCTCGATCGTGTGGGCCAGGTAGAGCCGGCCGGGTTCCAGCACGTAGCCGTCGTCCGGGATCTCGATCTCCTGGAACTCGTTGGCGACGCGGGCGTCGAGCCGGGCGTCGCGGTAGACCCTGAAGGTTCGCCCGAGACGGAAGTTGTAGCTGTTGGGATTGACCTGCTCCGGGGTGAACGGCTCGATGGTGATGCGGCCGTTGCCGCGCTCGCGTTCGATCTCCGTGCCTGTGAGTATCACGACGCCTCCGCGAGCAGCATGAACTTGACCGGGGGCGCGGCGGCCCGGGGCGTGAACCGGACGAATCCGCCGGGGTCAAGGTCGTACCGCACCATGACGTCGGTGAAGCCCGTGGCCGTGAGCGACCGGGCCAGGACCGCCGGGGGGTAGTGCCTGCGCCGGGCCCGGACCGCCACCAGCGGCCGCGCGCCGTGATGGTAGGTCTGCGTCCGCTCTTCGATGTCGCCGTGCAGACGGCGCACGTCGACCCGGCGCACGCGGCCGTCCTGGTGGTCGAACTCCGTGGTGGACTCCCAGCGCGAGCCGGGCAGGCCCAGGGGTTTGGGGTGGAACGCCTCCAGCACCACTCGGCCGCCGGGACGCAGCGCCGCCCGCAGGTTCACCAGCAGCGCCCGCAACTCCGCCAGTTCGACAAGGTAGTTGACGGTGAACCAGGACACGATCGCCAGGTCCCACGACCCCGGTTCCGGGAACGGGTCCCGCCCGGCGTCCGCATGCAGCAGCGTTGCCAGGCCCGAGGCGCGCGCCTGGACGAGCCGGTCGGCGGCCCGCACCAGCATGCCCTGGCTGACGTCGACGCCCAGCAGCCGCTCCGCGCCGCAGTCGAGCAGCGCCTCCATCACCCGCCCGGTGCCGCAGCCGATCTCGATGACCCGGCCGCCCCGGGGCACCAGGGACGCGTAGACGTCGAGGTCGCCCCGACGCCCCTGGACGCAGGAGTCGTAGAACTCGGCGTAGGCGTCGTAGGTGCGGGCCGCTTCGGCGCTCATCGCGCGTCCCCACCGGCGAGCCGGTCGACGCCGGGGTAGGGCGCGCGGCCCGAGGCGCTCCACAGCGGCACCCGGCCCAGCTCCTCGACTATCGCCGCACGGGCGGGTTCGAGAGCGGCCCGCGACGGCGAGGCCGCGAAGCTGTGCCACTGCATCCAGGCGTTGTCCTGGCTGTACTCCAGCTGGCCCAGGATCTCGCCGAGCCGCTCGACCCCGGCGGGCTCCAACCGGCCGTCGGCCGCGTCCCCCACGTGCGGCAGCACGACCGCGGACAGCGGCAGCGGTCCGGGCTGGTACCGCAGGCCGAAGGCGCTCTCCAGCACCGCCGGGTCGAGGAGCAGCTTGCGGTGCGCCTGGGCCGGCTCCACGTCGTACCCGTCCGCCCGCAGCGCCCCGGCCAGCGACGGGTGCCCCAGGATGGTCCCGATGCCCAGGTGGGGGAAGTCAGGCCAGCCCTGTCCGGTCAGGACGCCGTCGCGGACGTCCAGGAAGAGCTTGTCCCCGGAGGTGTAGCCGAAGCCGTGGCGGGCGACCAGGTCCAGTAGGAACGTGCTCTTGCCCGCGCCCTTGGGGCCGACCGCCGCGACCACCGAGCCGTCCACGGCGGCAGCAGAGGCGTGGAGCAGCAGCCTGCCCGCGGCCTCCTCGTTCTTGATGACCAGATCCCGTACCAGCTCTACGAGTTGGATGAAGGAGGAGTCGCCCGCGTAGAGCTGCGCGGTGGCGTTGCCGGGCGCGAAACCGAAGGCGGTGCCGGTGGCGGCGCACACGACCACGTCCCTCTCCTCGACCCGGCCGCGCAGCCCGCTCAGGTTGAAGTCCCGCGCGGAGCTCTCGCGGATCACCACCGGGTCGGTCGCCGCCCGGGCCCAGTCCTGCGGCAGGTCCGCCCAGTCGCCGATCTCCAGGACCCGGAACGGCGCCCGTCCGCCCGCGTCCTTCCCGATCGTGGCGTGGGTGGCGAAGAACCCACACACCCGCTCGACCACGGCTGCGGCCCGCGCGCCGTAGGAGGCCAGGACGACGCTGGTGCCGCCGTACTCGACGACTCGTGACTCCACTGCTGTGCCGTTCACGGCTACTCCTTGCTGACTGCCTTGAGGTCCGTCATGAACTACCGCTCCACCGTGGCTGGTTCGGAGGCGATCAGGCGTCGGTCCAGCGTCGGAACGGCGTCGGCCCCGCGTCGGGCCCGTGCCGGGTCGGCGCCGGCCCGGGGCGGTTCCGGGTCCCGGCGCGACGTCGGTGCTCCCGGCCCGTTTCGTGGTCGCCGGTCCGGCTGTACACGATCCGAGGTTGGGCACGCTCATCCCCCAGGTCGGCGGCGGTCCCGCACCCGGAAATGCACACCCCGGGATTCGAACTGTGGGGAACCAGCCCCGGGGAATCGCCGAGCTCAATACGTCCACTGCCGCCGCTTATTCGTCGACAGTGCCAGAGAGCGCTCTCTGACCGGATTAGACAGTAGGTCAGCCGCCCTCGCCCTGTCAAGGCATTCGAATAGCAGCGGTAACGCGCGGGCGGTCGAACTAATACCTCCCAACGGACTCCTTTGATCATCTATGTCCGATATCGCCAGCGCTTCCGAATGCGCCCGCAGGTACGAACGGAACGCTGTCCCTCCAGTTCAGGATGGATCCTCACGGCGACCCTGCACCATGCCCACACGTCCCCCACATTTAACGGACATCACGCCCTTTAGGGTCAATTGACGCTCTGTCATCTTACCGGGACATGTCCGCCGGGTGTCGTGGAGGCGTCCTTGACTGCCGTGCGGTCAGCCTGCCAGGATCACCGAAGCCCCATCAGCGGCAGTGTCGCCGCCGAAATCCCCCATCGAACCGCAGATGGGGTCCGAATTCTCCGGAACACCCTCGGCCGAGGCCTTTCCCGCCGATGGACCAATGCCATCGGCAATGGCCCGCCAAGGCTTTCTCCGCGTATCGGACTCCCGGTCGGCGTCGTATTCACAAGGGATATGGACTCATGTCTTCTGCATCCAGTTCGGCTATTGTCGGCGTTCTTGAGAGAGCGGCGGAACTCCGCCCGGACGGCTGGGCCGTACGAGATCCGGGAGCAGCCCGCTCCTACCCGGATCTGCTGGCGCTGGTCCGACGCGAGGCCGCAGACCTGGCCGCGGCCGGGCTGCGTCCCGGCGGTCTGCTGATGGTGGAGGCGGTGCACGGCGTCGACTACCTGGTGTCGTACTTCGCGGCACTGAGCCTGGGCTGCCATCTGGTCCCCTGCGACCCGGCCGCCACCGAGGCCGAGACCCGACGCGAGAGCGAGCGCTACGGCGTCGGGTTCACCCTGCGCTGCGGTCCGGGACGGGCCGGGGCCCGGCTGACCCGCGCCCCGGCCGCCGACCGGCCGCAGGCGGAGCGCCCGCACACCGGGGAGCCGCTGGTCCTGCTGCCCACCAGCGGAACCGGCGGCCTGCCCAAACGCGCAGTCCACCGCGAGAGCCGGCTGCTCGCCAACGCCGTTGCCCACGCCGGGTCGGTCGGGCTGTGCCCGGACGACGTCTGCCTGGTCTCGCTGTCACCGGCCTTCGGGTACTGCCACACCGCGCAGATCCTGGCGACGGTGGCCTCCGGCGGACGCCTGGTCTTCCCGCCCCGGCCGGCGCTCCCCGGCGAACTGGGACGGATCATCGAGGAGCACGGCGTCACCACCACCACCATGGTGCCGCACCAGCTGGGGGGCCCGATGCTGCGCGCACTGGGTCGGGGCGGCTCGCTGCGGCAGCTCGTACTGGGCGGCTCGCCGGTCGGCGCGGCCCTGGCCCGGTCCGTGGCGGAGCTCCTGCCGCAGGTGGAGATGGTGCAGACCTGGGGCATGACCGAGGCCGGTCCCCGGCTGACCACCTGGCGGGGCGGCCGCGACCGGGAGCACCCCGGCAGCGTCGGCCTGCCGCTGGAGGGCGTGCGGATCATCGCCGCCGACGACCTGGGCCGCCTCGGACCGCCTGGCCCGGACATCCGGGTCCACCCGGGGGAGCTGGTGGCGCTCACGCCGTACCTGATGCTCGGTTACCTGGACTCCCCCGAGGAGACCGAGGCCGCGCTGCCGGCCCCCGGGCTGCTGCGCACCGGCGACCTGGGACGGGTCGATCCGGACGGCTACGTCCACGTCACCGGCCGGGTCAAGAACCTCATCGACGTCGGCGGCAAGAAGGTCGCCCCCGAGGAGATCGAGTCGGTGATCCTGGCCGTGCCCGGAGTCGCCGAGGCCCGGGTATACGCCGAGGAGGTGCCCGGGCGCGGGGAGCGCCCGGCGGCGCAGCTGGTCGCCGCGCCCGGCGTCGACCTGGACCCCGTCCGTGTCGGCGAGCTCCTGCGGTCCCAGCTGGCCCGGCACAAGTGGCCCGGACGCATCGACGTGGTGGACCACCTGGACCGCACCACCAACGGAAAGGTACGCAGATGGTGAACGGCGACGAACTCGACCGCGAGATAACGGAGTTGATCGAGCGGTTCCTCGACGAGGCGGTGGGCCACCCGGGGCTGCCGGTCGACGACGGCACCGACCTGGTGTCCGACCTGATGCTCGACTCACTCGACTTCGTCGCGCTGCTGTCGGAACTGGAGGAACGCTGGGACCTGCGGATACCGGACGAGGACGCCAGCATCCAGAGCTTCGCCACCGTCGGCGCGGTCCGGGCTTACGTCCGCCGCGCGCTGGGCGCGGCGGACCAGCACAGCCGTCCGCACGAGCGGGCCTGAGGGAGGGGCAGATGGTGTCCGGACAGATACCGGTCGACGTCGTCGGCGCGCGCACCGCGACCGCTCCCGCCACCTGGGGGCAGCGCACCACCTGGGACGACGTCCAGTTCTTCCTGCCCGAGCCGCAGTGGTGGTTCGTCATCAAGCGCAGTGTCGCGGTCCCCGACGGCCTCGGCCTGGACGGTGTGCTGGAGGCCGTCCGGGAGCTGGCGTCGCGGCACGAGGCGCTGCGCACGCACCTGGCGCAGCGGCCGGACGGGCTGGTGCAGTGGGTCCAGGACGGGTCCCGGCTGTCCGTCGAGCTGATCGAGGACGACAGCCCGGACGACGACGGGGCACCGGCCCCGCTGCAACGGCACATCGACACCACGATGAGCCAGCCGGTGGACCACGAGCGGGAGTTGCCGCTGCGGGTGGCGGTCGGCACCCGCGCGGGCCGACCGGTCACCGTCGTCCTGGCGGTGTCGCACGTCGTCGCCGACGTGCGCAGCGCGAACCTGCTGGCGGCGGAGCTGGCCGCGCTGCTGGCGGCCGGGGCCGCGGGCGAGCCGCCCCCGGCGCACCGGGCGGCCTGGCAACCGGTGGACGTCGCCGCCGCCGAGGGCTGCGAGGCCGGGACCCGGCTGGCAGCCAAGGCGCTCGACCGTTTCCGGCGGCAGCTGCGGGAGCTGCCGCAGTCGGTGCTCGGCGAGCCGCCGCCGAGCGGGCCTGTATCCGGCCGCCCGCACGCGCAGGGGGCGACGCTGCGGTCGAGGGCCGCACCGCCGGCGCTGCGGGTGCTGGCGGACCGGTACCGGACCAGCAGTTCCACTGTCCTGCTGGCGGTGACGTCGGCGCTGCTCCGGACCATGGCCGGGACCCGCCTGTACGCGACCGGGTTGATCTGCAACAACCGCTCCGAGCGGATGCTGCGGCACGCCGTGGGGAACCTGAGCCAGACGGTGCTGGCCACCGTGCCCGTGGCCGACGGTCCGTTCGAGGCCCTGGTGGCCGCCGCCGCCGACGCCGCGCTCAGCGCCTACCGGCACGGGCGGTTCGACCCGTCGGCGCACCGCGCCGCGGTCGGCCTGGTCGAGGCGGAACGCGGCGCGGCGCTCGACCTCGACTACCGGTTCAACGACATGTGGTCGGCGCAGCCGGAGGCGCGGGGCCAGGGCTCGCTGGCGGAGCCGTCGCTGATCCGCGCGGCGGCGGCGGACAGCACCGTCGTGCGGTTCGACGGCAACGACCGGGACCGGGTCGCCTTCTTCGTGGAGACCTTCGGCTCGGCCGACGAACTGGTGGTCACCGTGCTCGCGGACGCGCGCCGGTTTCCCGCCGAGCGGCTGCCGGACTTCCTGCGCGGGCTGGACGCCGCGCTGGTCGGGCTCACCGAGCGGCCGATGACGGTGGCGCAGGTGGGCGGCTGCGCCACCGGGAGCTGACCGTCACGCGCCTCCCCGGGGGGTCCCCACCCCCTGTCCCCACCCCGGTGAACGACCCCGGTGAGAAGGATCCCGGTGAGAAGGATCCCGGTGAACCACCCCGCGAACCCCGTGAGCGTGCGGGGGCGAGAAACCACGACAGACAAGGGCAGCAGCAGCATGGCACTCATCGAAGCGGAGGACCTCACCAAGTCCTTCCGCCAGGCGGACAAGGATCCCGGTCTGGCCGGGTCCCTGAGGCATCTGGTCAGGCGGCGCTACCAGGAGAAGCTGGCCGTGGACCACATCAGTCTGCGGGTCGGGGCCGGGGAGGCGGTCGCCTACGTCGGGCCCAACGGCGCCGGCAAGTCCACGACGGTCAAGCTGCTCAGCGGCATCCTGGTGCCCACGTCGGGCCAGGTGCGGATCGACGGGCTGGTGCCGCACGAGAACCGGATGGCGGTGGCCCAGCGGATCGGGGTGCTGTTCGGTCAGCGCACCCAGCTGTGGTGGGACCTGACCGTGGCCGACTCGCTGTCGACGCTGCGTGACGTGTACGGAGTGGATCCGGCCGTCCACCGGCGCCGGCTGGCGCGGTTCGACGAGGTGCTGGGACTCGGGGAGATCCTGCCGGTGGTGGGCCGCAAGCTCTCGCTCGGCCAGCGGGTACGCGCCGATCTGGCCGCCGCGCTGCTGCACGCACCGCCGGTGGTGTACCTCGACGAGCCCACGATCGGCCTCGACGTCGGCGTCAAGGACCGGGTCCGGGCGTTCCTGCGCTCGCTGGCGGACGAGGGCACCACCGTTATGCTGACCAGTCACGACCTCCAGGACATCGAGGACGTCTGCCACCGGCTGGTGATCATCGACGGCGGCCGGATCATCTTCGACGGCAGCATGGCGGCGCTCAAGGACGAGTTCGCCAAGGAGCGGCTCCTGCGGCTGGAGACCGTGGAACCGCTCGACCCCCAGGCGCTGCGCCCGCTGCTGCCGCTGACCGAGGTGCGCCAGGGCGAGCACCCGCGCGAGGTGCTGATCCGGTTCGACCGGTTCAAGGTGACCGCGGCCCAGGTCGTGGCCGCGACCGGCACCCTGGCCGAGATCACGGACTTCCGGGTGGACGAGCCGCAGATCGAGGACGTCATCCGCCGGGTGTACACGGGCGAACTGCTCCTGGGCAGTGGGGCGGCCCGAGGATGACCTGGAACCCGCGCCCCTACCTGGCACTGGCACGCGCGACCGCGCGTTCGGCGGTCGTCTTCCGGCTCCAGTTCGCGCTCAGCCTGTTCAGTGTGCTGTTCCAACTGGTCGCCATGCTCGCGGTGTGGCACGCGCTGCTGTCCCACAAGCCGCTGACCGGGTTCACCTGGCCGAAGATGGAGGTGTACCTGCTGGTCACGTTCACCGCCGGCGCGGTCGTCTCGAACTTCTCCGACTTCCGGATCTCGTACAAGATCCGCAACGGTCAGGTCGCCCTCGACCTGGTCAAACCGTTGGACTACCAGCGCGCCCGGCTGGCCGAGACGGTCGGCGGACTGGGGGGCGAACTGCTCAGCGTCCTCCTGGTGTGGGCGGTCGGCCTCGCTTTCGGGGTGCGGCTGGACCTGCCCGCGCTGCGGTACCTGGCGCTGTTCGCGGTCAGCCTGGTGCTGCTGGTGCTGCTGAAGTTCACCCTCACCTACCTCACCGGGCTGCTCTGCTTCTGGACGAAGAACTACCTGGGGATCTACTGGGCGCGGCTGGCGATCGTCAGTCTGCTCTCCGGGGCGCTGGTGCCGTTGAGCCTGCTGCCGCACTGGCTCGGCGAGACCGCGCAGTGGCTGCCGTTCGCCGGGATGACCTCGACGCCCGGGCTGCTGCTGATCGGCAACGCGACCGGAGGGCAGGCGTACCGGCTGGTCGCGGTCCAGCTCGTGTGGGCCGTGCTGCTGTGGTCAGCGGCCCGTCTGGCCTGGCGTGGCGCGATGCGCCAGGTCACGATCCAGGGCGGGTGACGGCGATGAGTCCTCTGCGGATCACCCGGATCTACCTGCGGATGCTCGGCACCCACCTGCGCGGGTCGCTCGAGTACGAATGGGACTTCTGGCTCATGGTGTTCGCGGCCGTGCTGACCCAACTGGTCAGCGTCGTGTTCCTGCGTGTGGTGTTCACCCTGATCCCGGACCTCGACGGCTGGACCTTCTGGCCGATCGTCATCATGTTCGGCCTGATCTCGTTCGGGGAGGGGATCGGGAGCCTCTTCTTCGAGGGCATGTGGCGGCTGGCCTACCGGATCAACCAGGGTGAGCTGGACTACATGCTGGTGCGGCCCTATCCGCTGGCCCTCCAGGTCACCAGCGCCGAGATCGGCCTCAACGGCCTGGGGAACATCACCTCCGGCGGAGCGATGATCGTACTGGGCCTGTGCCGGGCCCCGATCCACTGGTCACCGGGCCTGGTTCTGGTCGCGCCGCTGCTCTTCGTCAGCGCCATGACGATCAAGGTGTCGATCAGTGTGACAACCAACGCCGCGTCGTTCTGGATCCAGGGGCCGAACCCGCTGTTCGCGATGGCCGTGCACCAGGGCGGCGAACTGACCCGGTACCCGCTCACGCTGTTCCCGATCGCCCTGCGGTCGGTGTTCTGCCTCGTCGTGCCGTTCGCGTTCGTCGGATTCTTCCCGGCCGAGTTCGTGACCGGCGGTCACGCGCTGTGGATCGGCCTGGCCACCCCGGCCGTCGCCGCCTACTGCGTGCTGGTGGCCCGGTTCGCCTTCCGCCGCGGCGTGCTGCGCTACGAGAGCACCGGCAGTTGAGCGCGCGGGCGGCCGACGGCGGCGGCGGACGGGTGCTGGTCACAGGCGCCCGCGGCTACCTGGGGTCGGTACTGGTACCGATGCTGCTGGACCAGGGGTACCGCGTCGTCGCGCTCGACCGCCCACCGCGCGCCGGACGCGCACCGGACGCGAGCGGGCACCCCCGGCTGACCGTCCGGGTGGGCGACATCGCCCACCCGGACCGCGACCGGCTCGCCGGGCTGCTCGCCGACGTCGACACGGTGGTGCACCTCGCGGCGACCGCGAACGCCCCCGACTCTCCCGACGCCGACGACGCCGACGACGCCGGCACCGTACGGGCCGTCAACAGCGACTCGGTGGTGCACCTCGCGGGCCTGGCCCGGGCCAGCGGCGTGTCCCGGTTCCTGTTCGCGTCCTCGTGCAGCGTCTACGGCGTCACCGGCAGCGTGGCGGACGAACTCAGTCCGCTGGCGCCGCTGACCCGGTACGCCAGGGCGAAGGCCGAGGCCGAGCAGCGGCTGTCCGCGCTGGCGGCGCGGGAGTTCCAGGTCGTCTCCCTGCGCCTGGCCACCCTGTTCGGGGCCTCGCCCCGGTTCCGGACCGATCTGATCGTGCACACGATGGTGGCCTCGGCGCTGCGCCACGGCTACGTGGAGATCCCGGCCGTCGCGTCGCGCCGGCCACTGCTCCACGTGCGGGACGCCGCCGAGGCGTGGCTGCGCTGCTTCGGCCTACCCGGCGCCGGACAGGGCACGGCACTGGTGCTGAACGTGGTCGGACAGAACGTCACCACCACCACGCTGGCGCGGCTGGTCGCCGAGCGGCTCAGCGCCCGCACCCGCACCGTCGAGGCCGGATGGGACCACCGCAGCTACTGGGCCTCGAACCGGCGGTTCGAGGAACTGACCGGAAAGTCGACCTGGCACAGCGTGGGCGAGGGCGTCGACGAGGTCCGGGACCTGCTCACCGGCGCGGTCTCGCCGCGCGGACCCGACCGCACCGCAGAACCCTCGCCGCGCGGACCCGACCGTACCCCCGAGCCCTCGCGCACCGCACACCACCGCCCGTGGAACCGGAACATGGAGGCAACACCGTGAAGACCCTCGCGGACATCGCCCTGGGTGACGACGAACTCGGCCACGAGATCAGGCGGGAGGTCGACCGGATCGTCTCGTCCCTGCCCGACGACGCCTCCTGCCTGCTCACCGGATCGATCATCGAGGGCCTGGGCAACCGGAACTCCGACATCGACGTCTACGTCGTGCACGGATCCGGCGCCCTGGCCAACCCCGTCGCGCTGGGCATGCGCCAGTCGCGCTACGTCGACTGCGAGTACATGACGCTCGGCTCACTGGACCAGCTGGCGGACCGGGTCAGCGGCGACACCGGCTGGGCAGCGCTGCTGGAACTGCCGCTGTCCTCGGTCGACCGGTTCTACCGGGTCTCGGTCGCGGTGCCCGCGCGCGTGGCCCAGGGCGCCGAGGCGACCCTGAAGCGGTTCGACCGGCAGCTCGCCTGCCGCACCACCCGCAACTGGGCGCTGGTCAACGCCCATCAACTGCTCGCCCGGGGAGCGCTGCTGCTGGCGTCCGGCGACAGCCACGCGGCAGCGCTGCACCTGCGCCAGGCGGCGCTGTGGTCGTGCACCAGCGCGCTGGGCGACGTCGGCGAGGGGTACGCCTCCGCCAAGTGGGCCGGGGAGAAGGCCGCCCGCCACTACCGGCGCGACTCCGCCCGGCACCGCGAACTGACCGACGACTTCCTGCGCCCGCACGGCACACCGGCCGAACTGCTGGCCCGGGTAAGGGCGTCGGTGACGCTGCCGGAGGAACTCGACGCGCTGCTCTCGGCCCGTTCCTGCGTCCTGGCGGAGCAGGTGCGGCACGTCCCCGGCACCGGCAGCGACCACCTGGTGCGCGGCCGCTCCTCGGTGGCCGAGGTGGGCGGCGCGGTCGCCGACGTCTGCCGGGAGCTGGCCGCCGGATCGACCTGGGCGCAGGCCACCTCCCGGACCGCTGCCCGCTGGGACGTCCCGGTGACCGAGTTCCGTACCGCCCTGTGGCACCGGACCGCGCCCCTGCGCTCGACCGGCTTCCTGCTGACCGACTGAGGAGACACCGAACATGCTGGTACGCAACGAGCCCGCGATGAACTGGATGCGCCGACAACGCAGGGCGGTCGACCTGGAACTCGACATGATGGCCGCCCGCTTCGACCTCGAAGGGGCCCTGGAGGCGGGGCAGTGGGAACTGGTCTGGATGGCCCGCCAGGAACTGCTGGTGGCCGCAGCGGAGATCCACCTGCGCGGTCGCGGTGTCGAGCCGGTCAAGGGCGCGGACATCACCGAGACCACCTGGCTGCTGCTGGACCGGCTGGCCCAGGTCGACGCCGCGCTCGCCCAGCGCGTGTGGGCGCTGCTGGAGCAGCCCGCGCCGCTGACCGAGCCCGGGCTGCGGGCGGCCGTCGACGACGCCACCGCGTTCATGGTCACCACCCTGGCGGTGCCCTCGGCGGTGTCCCGCGACGCGGCCGTCCGAGGCTGGGCGGACGCCATCAAGCTGCTGCGCTCGGTCGCCCGGGAGCTGGGAGGCATGGCGCAGTCGGACGACTGGTACCTCTCCGACAGCGACCCCGGCGAGCGGCTCGACTGGTACGACGAAGTGCTGGGCACCCTGGCCGGCCCGAGCCCGGCCCAGGGGTGACCCCGGCCGGGCGTTACCCCTGTTGTGAGGACACCGTAGACACTGGATCTTGATGGTTCAGGAGAACGGAGTCCCCCAGCGGGTGATGCGCCGGTTCGGCATCGTCGGCGTCCACCTGCGTAAGAAGCACCGCACCACGGTCTCCGAGCCGGGCGCCCCCAGGGTTGAGGACCGGATCGGCCGTGACTTCACCGCGCAGGTCCCGAACACCAAGTACGTCGGCGACCTCACGTACCTGCCCGTCGCCGGGGCCAAGCCGCTCTACCTGGCCACGGTCATCGACCTGTACTCACGCCGCCCGGCCGGATGGGCGATCGCCGACCACATGTGCGCCGACCTGGTCATCGACGCCCTGGCCGCTGCCGAGAACACCCGCGGCAGCCTGCGCGGAGCGCTGTTCCACAGCGACCACGGGGCCCAGGACACGTCCAGGACATTCGCTGACGCATGCAGCCGAACTCATCCGGCTCCATCACGAACGCTGGGGGGGTCGAGACGGCCTACGCGGAGCTGACATCCACGATCCTCGGCGGACGTGTCCTGCGCGCCCGCACCCCGGCCGGGGTCGAGCAGGAGATCTGGGCGCTGCTGGTCGCCTATCAGGTGCTGCGGACCGCCATGACGGACGCGACCGACAGCGTCCCGGGCACCGACCCGGACCGGGCCGGCTTCACCGTCGCCCTGTCTGCCGCCCGCGACCAGCTCGTCCTGGCCGCGGGCATCACGACCGAGACCGTGATCGACCTGGTCGAAGCCATCGGCCGCCATGTGCTGGCCCATCTGCTGCCCGCACGGCGGGTCCGCACCAAAGACCGAATCGTCAAACGAGCGATCTCCAAGTACAACGCACGCGGACCCGCCATCGACCGAGCCACCTACAAAGCCACGATCAGCGTCACCATGCTCACAAGCGGCCCTTGACACGGCCCCGGCCGCCCTAACTACACGGCGTTGCGGCTAGCCTGCCGCGTAAGGGCCGCCGATCGGCGTACCAGCCCGCACACGGCGCGAGCTGCGGGCGCTCCACCGGCCCAGGGAATGAGCAGCGGATATGCGCGGTGAGCAGCAGGGCCAGGCTCCGGCCGACAACTACGACGTGGACAGTGCGGTCCAGCATGCCCTGGACCGGCTGACGATCCTGGCCAATGCCAACGAGGTGCTGGCCAGCACGTTCGAGGTGGGGGAAGCGCTGCGGAGGTTGGCGCGCATCCTGGTGCCCGCGCTCGGCGACTGGTGCGCGGTCGACCTCGCCGACGAGCAGGGGCGGCTGCACCGGACCGTGGTGGAGCACCGCGACGCCCAGGACCTGCTCGCGTTCGAGGAGCTGCTGCCGCCGTTCACCGACGACTCCCCCGCGCTGGTGGCCCAGGCCCTGCGCTCCCGCACTCCCCTGCTCACCAGCGACTTCCCCCGCCCTGACCCCGGTGCCGATGCGCTGGCCGGGATAGAGCGAGACCTGTTCACCCGCTTGGGCGCGCACAGCGCGGTGGTGTGCGCGCTGCGCTCGCGCGGACAGGCACTGGGGGTCCTCAGCCTGGTGCGCAGCAAGTACGGCGCCGCACTGGACCAGGACGATCTGCCGCTGGTGCACGATCTCGCCCACCGGGTCGCTCTCGCGGTGGACAACGCCCGCCTGCACGCCCAGGTCCAGCACACCGCCGAACGCATGCAACGCTCCCTGCTGCCGCACCTGCCCACCTCCGGCGCCCTGGAACTGGCCGCCCGCTACCAGCCCGCGCGAGCCGGCGCGGAGGTCGGCGGGGACTGGTACGACGCCTTCATGCTGCCCGAGGGCGCCACCGCGCTCATCATCGGCGACGTGGCCGGACACGACCTGAACGCGACGGTACGGATGAGTGCGGCGCGGAACATGCTGCGCGGCATCGCCTGCGACCGCAAGGAGCCCCCGGGCAAGATCCTGGCCCGACTGGACGCCGCCAACGACATCCTCGACCGCGGACAGACCATGACCTGCATCTACTCCCTGGTCGAGAAACTGCCCGCCGACCCGTGGTGGACACTGCACTACGCGGTGGCCGGCCACCTGCCACCGCTGCTGATCACCGCCGAGGGCCGGACCAGCTTCCTGGAGGAAGGCCGCAGCCTCCTGCTGGGAGTGGACCCCACCCGCACCCGCACCGATGCCCGCACGACCCTGCCGCCGCAGAGCGTCGTCCTGCTCTACACCGACGGACTGATCGAACGCCGGGGTGAGAACTTGGACCTGGGCCTGGCACGACTGCGCCGACACGCGGCACCACTGGCCCGCGAACCCCTGGCCGACCTCTGCGATGAACTCCTGCATAGCCTGGCGCCCGACAGCACCGACGACGTCGCCCTGATCGCCGTCCGCACCCCTGCCCTGCACGAGGGACCACCCACCGCCCTGGCCGAGTGACACAGCGGCGACCGGCGCCAGCTCAGACGGTTCCGCGGAGCTTGGCCAGCGCCTCCTCCAGCAGAAGATCCCCTTCCTCCTGGGTGCGGCGCTGACACAGATACCCCAGGTGCGTCTTGTAGGGAACGGTGCCGGCAGGCGCCGGAGCGTTGTCGCGGTCCGTGCTCGCGACCAGACCGCACTTGGGGCAGTCCCACTCCTGTGGAGTCACCGCCTCCAGGGAGAACCCGATCCGGGCCTCATGCCCGTTGCCACACCAGAACGAGACCACCACCCGGGGCGCCGACTCACCACGCTCGTTCTCCCCCATCGGCCCCGCACCGACCTGACTGCCCCGAATACCACCACTACGCCCCGCCATACCCCACACCCCTCAACCCGGAAAACCCATCTCCAGGCCGAAGGCAGCCACCCAGCCTACGGGCACCGACCGCCTCCGGAGCACAGGTGCGTGACTTCGGAGCGATCACTTCGCCACCCGCTTCAGGTAGTGGCGGCGTACATAGGGACGCAGGCTTTCCCCTGCCGCACTGGAGCGCGCCGGGTGGCCCTCGGGGTCGTGCCCCGCGGCATGTTGCCGGTCGTGGTTCCGTAGGGCCTCGGCGGCGGCTTCGGCCTCTTCGGTGGCTGCCTTCGCGAAGTCGCGGCGAGCATCGACGCCCGGGCTGCCGTTCCCGCGATCACACAGCAGGCCGTCGCCCTGCGCGTGGAACCGCTCGGCGACTCGATCACCTACGGCTCCCACAGCAGCACCGGCAACGGCTACCGCGGGCCGCTGTGGAACGGACTGTCAGGTGAAGGCTACGAGTTGAATTTCGTCGGCTCGGTATTGGAAGGCTCGATGGCCGACTCCTCCAACGAGGGCCACCCTGGCTGGCGGATCGACGCACTCCAAGACATCGTCAACGGGTCGGTGTCCACCTACCGGCCCAATGTCGTCCTGCTGATGGCCGGCGCCAACGACCTGATCCAGGACGACAACGTCGCCACCGCGCCGAGTCGACTGAGCGCCCTGATCGACCAAATCACCGCCAACGATCCCGGCGTGACCGTACTCGTCGGAAACCTGATCCCGTCCCTCAACGCCAACATCGTCGCCGACGGCCCCGCCTTCAACGCGGCGCTTCCCGCCATCATCCAGTCCAAGCAGGAAGCCGGCGACCACGTCGCGCTCGTCGATATGTACGACGCGCTGACCACCGCCGATCTCGGCCCCGATGGCATCCATCCGACCGACACCGGCTACCAACTGATGGCCCAGGCATGGAACACGGCCATCCAGAGCGCGAGCACCGCCGGGTGGTTCTCCACGCCCGCCAGCGTGGGCGCTGCAACCGGCGAGGGATCCGGCGAGGTCCAGGCCGGCATCGTCGGCGACTGCCTCGATGTGAACGGCGGCAACAGCGCGGACGGCACCGCCGTGCAGTTGTGGACCTGCAATCACACCACAGCGCAGACCTGGACCGTGTTCAACGATGACACTCTCCGGGCACTGGGCAAGTGCCTGGACGCTACCGCCGGCGCGACCGGCGACGGAACGCAGGTACAGCTCTACACCTGCAACGGCACAGGTGCTCAGGTACGGCAGCCGTACAACGGCGGCTACCTCAACCTCGCCTCCGGTCGCTGCCTGGACGATCCGACCTCCAGCACCACCGTCGGCACACAACTCCAGCTCTACGACTGCAACGGCACCGCGGCGCAGGCGTGGGCGGCGGCCGGGCTCGGCCCGGCGGTCTCCGGCATAGCGGGCAAGTGCCTCGACGACTACGCCGCGTGCAACGTCGACGGCACCAAAGCTGACCTCTACAGCTGCAACGGGACCGGGGCCCAGCAGTGGATCCTGCGCGGCGGGGTCATGCAGGCCGGCGGAATGTGCCTGGACGTCAACGGCAGCGGCACCGCAGACGGCACACTCGTGCAGCTGTGGGACTGCAACGGGACCGCAGGCCAGACCTGGGTCCCACCGTCCAACGGCTCGCTCCTCAACCCGCAGTCCGGCAAATGCCTGGACGACCCGGGACAGGGCACGACCGACGGCACCCAACTGGACATCTGGGACTGCAACGGCGGCGCGAACCAAGTCTGGAAGCCGGCCTGACACGGACAACAACCGAGCTGGACCACCGAGCCGCCGCGAGGGAAAAGTGCCGCACCTCGCGGACCGCGATCTTGGACGCGTCCGTCAGCTGGTGGCGGGCGGCGGTGATGGGCGGCGCTCGCCCGATCCGCGCGGGACCAGCCGGGTTGGGAACTCAATCCGCCGGTGCGGGGCGGTGTCACCGTCGAGTCGCTGGAAGAGCAGTTCCGCCGCGGCACGGCCGAGGGCGATGGGATCCTGGGCGATGACGCTGAGGCCGGGGGTGAGTAGGTCGGCGAGTTCCAGGTCGTCGAAGCCAACCAGCGCTGGAGGCTGCTTCAGGGCGGCGAGCGCACGGAGGACGGCCAGGGTGATCCGGTTGTTGCCGCTGAACAGAGCAGTGACCGGAGGTTCCACGCCGCCCGAGGACGTCAGCCGGTGCACCTCGGCGATGACGGTGGCGGGGTCGGTCGGGCCCATGGCGATCCAGGCCTCGTCCAGGGGCAGCCCGGCTTCGGCCATGGCCTCCCGGTAGCCGCGCAGCCGCTCGGCGGCGGTGTGGATGCGGGGCAGATCGCCCAGGTAGCCGATACGGCGATGCCCGTGGCGGATCAGATGGGCCACGCCCTGGCGGGCACCGCCTGCGTTGTCGGTCAGGACGGCGTCGGCCTCGATCTGCTGCGCGGGGCGGTCCACGAAGACCACGGCGACCCCGGCGTCCATCTCCGGCAGCAGGTAGCGATGGTCATCCCCCGAGGGAATGACTACCAGGCCGTCGACGCGGCGGGAGCAGAAGGTCAGCGCGAGGTCACGCTCAAGCTGAGGGTCCTCGCCGCTGGAACCGGTGAACACAAGCGAGCCGCGCTCGCGCGCGACGTCCTCGATTGCCCGGCCGAGTTGGGATGAGAACGGGTCGCCCAGGTCCTCGATCAGCAGACCAATGCTGGCAGTCCGCCCCTGGCGCAGCAGCCGGGCGCTGTCGTTGCGGCGGAAGCCGAGCTCGTCGATCGCCGCCCGCACCCGTTCCACCATGGCCGGAGCCACCCCAGGCTCACCGTTGACCACCCGGGAGACGGTCTTCAGGCCCACTCCCGCCCTGGCAGCGACGTCGTTCATGGTGGGACGTGGGCTGTGGCGCGCGGTCATGGGCCGAGGGTCCCACACCCGAGCCGCCTCGACAACGTTATCAGGAGTGGGCATACTCCGTACCGGACTAACCCTCACCCCCATCCAGTCCCTCGCCGTCCCTGCGCCCGCTTGCGGGTCGACCTGCCGGAGCTGCCGTGTGAGCCCGTCCCTGACCGCCGCTGTCGACTTGGGCGGCACCAAGATCTCCGGAGCCCTGCTGGACGCCGACGGAACCGTGCTCACCCTGCTCCAGCGGCCGACCCCGGCACACGCACCCGCCGAGGCGGTCCTGCATTCGGTGGCCGAGGTACTGGAACAGCTCGCGGCCGACCCGCTCTGGGCCCACGTCAGCAGCCTGGGCATCGCCAGCGCCGGCCCGGTCGACATCGCCCGTGGCACGGTCAGCCCCGTCAACATCCCTTCCTGGCGCGACTTTCCACTGGTCGAACGGCTCACCGCGCACGCTGCGGTGGCGCAACCGGCGGCAGGGCTGCCGACGGTGCTGGTCGGCGACGGAGTCGCGATGGCCGCCGGGGAGCACTGGCGGGGCGCGGCACGAGGTTTCGCGGACGCGCTGTGCCTGGTCGTCTCCACCGGTGTCGGGGCCGGGCTCGTCCTGGACGGCGCGGTACGGCCGGGCCCGACCGGAAACGCCGGGCACCTCGGCCACATCAGCGTCGACCTGGACGGCGAGCCCTGCCCCTGCGGGTCGCGCGGCTGCCTGGAGGGTATCGCCAGCGGTACCGCCATCGCGCGCCGCGCCCTGCGTGACGGCTGGCGTCCTCCGGGCGACGACGCCTCGGCGGCGGCGGTCGCCGCCTCGGCGCGGGTTGGCGACCCGATCGCCCTCGCCTCCTTCGACCGCGCAGCGCAGGCCCTGGCCGCCGGGATCGCCGCCACCGCGACTCTGGTGGAGATCGGTGTCGCCGTCGTCGGCGGCGGGGTGGCCCAGGCGGGCGAGGTGCTCTTTGCACCGCTGCGGCTGCATCTGAACACCTACGCGGCCCTTCCCTTCGCGCGGGGCTTCCAGGTGCGGCCCGCGCTCCTGGGCGCGGAGGCCGGCCTGGTCGGCGCGGCAGCCCTGGCACAAGGAGCACAGGCCCAACAGGCGACACAGGCGCCAGCGGTGAGCAGTATGCAGGCTTCAGCCTACGAACCACGCTGATGCGCATTCAAGCTCCTCTCGGCTGACCGCGGCAGCCGTCGGCTGCCGCGGTCGTCCTCGTGGTGGTGCTCATGTGCGGGTCGCGAGCTTGCGGTTACCAGCCGACTGCGACGACCAGGTACTGCGGGTTGGTCACGGAGATGTCCGAGGACTGCTCGGCGTAGTCGTCGTACGGGAAGCCGTAGGTCAGTCCGTTGATGGAGTTCTGGTGCCAGAAGTCGGCGTAGTAGTTGGCTGGGGCGCTCTGGTAGAAGCCGCTTGCCGTGGACTGCTGGGCGACAGGCAGCTGGGCGACGTGCCGGTTGATCCCGGCGCACAGCTGCGGGTTGTTCGCCAGGGTGCCGCTACAGCCGAAGATCTGCGCGGTGGTGTCCGAGCTGTCGCCCACCGAGGCGGCGTAGCTGTTGTAGTAGTTCGCGTCCGCGCCGCCCGGCTGGAACGCCGCGTCGTCGCCCGGAGCGGGGATGCCGTAGGGGGCCTGGTCGGTGGCGAGTTCCTTGAACTCGGTCGGCACGAAGTTCTCGAACCGCTGGAAGGTCGCCGCGCGGCTCTCCTGGAAGGTGGCGTAGTTCTCGCCCACCTCCTGGTTGGAGCCGTCGTGGCCGTGCAGCAGCAGGGCGAGCTTCAGACCGAATCGGTCGACCCGCGTGGTGTCGACGTTGATCGACGAGGCGCCGACCGTGAACTCGATGAAGTCGTAGTACTGACTGTTGGGAGAACCGAGGTAGAAGTACATCCGGCCCGAGGAGTTGGCTGGCATGTCGATGTAGGGCTGTTGGGCGATCGACTCGGTCTGGCCGTTGAAGCTCCAGTACACCTGGCTGTCCGGGTACTGGCCGTTCGTCTGGTTCTCGATCTTGAATTCCAGCACATTGGTGGCCGCGGGGATGGCGCTGGTGTCCCCCCAGAACGAGGCCGGCGGCTCACCCCCGGCCCCACCACCGGCACCGCTGCCGGACCCGGTCGGCAGGTTCCACTGCTGGTTGGCTCCGTTGTTGCAGTCCCAGATGTCGAGTTGGGTGCCGTTGGTGGTGTTGAAGCCGGGGTCGTCGAGGCATTTGCCGGAGGCGGGGTTGACCAGGGTGTTGTTGGCACCTGGCTGCCAGACCTGGTTGCCGCCGCCGTTGCAGTCCCACAGCTCGACCAGGGCGCCGTCCGAGGTGGAGGCCCCGGTGATGTCCAGGCACTTCCCGTTGATCTG
>Ga0302314_10004149_pt1 | contig 26683 bp, 24 predicted proteins | sample III_Palsa_N2_3_FD_200533 | JGI IMG/M metagenome (GOLD analysis project Ga0302314, IMG submission 200533) | Peat permafrost microbial communities from Stordalen Mire near Abisko, Sweden - III_Palsa_N2_3 | ecosystem: Environmental > Terrestrial > Soil > Palsa > Peat permafrost | place: Sweden...
CGATCGACCCGAACTCCCAAGCGGTTCTCGCGATCAAAGGTGACGGTCTCGGGATCGTGCCATTGACCGCGACCGTGGGCGGCCAATACAATTTCCGGGTCGTGGATCTGCCGGCCTTTGTCCGGTTCGACTATGAATTCAACAGCCGGCAGGATAAGAATCCGGCCGAGGATGCCCTTACGACCTACTATGACTCCGGCCTCCTGCCCGATCCGGCGACGAACCAGGTCGCCCTCCGGAGCGGGGTGACGGTCAAGAAGTGGGTATTCGAGGTCTATGTCGAAAACCTGCTCGACTCGCAGCCGCAATTGAACCTGCAGCATGAGGACAGCGGCACCGCGCTGTATGAGGCCGAAACCTTCCGCCCACGCACTATCGGCATGGCGGCGTCCTACCGCTTCTAGGGGTCGGCTCGACCTGCTAAGCTTGGCCCCGCCTGGCTGAAACCGGGCGGGGGTTCAAGGCGCGGTATAAGCGCCGAGCCGAGAGGATCATTGCGCGTGCCCAAAGTCATCAAACTGATCCGCGCCGCGCTGGTCGCCGCCGTGATCATCGCGCCAGCGACCGCGATTGCGCAGCAGCAACCGAAGCTGAGTGCGGGCGCCATCGCCTCCCCAGATCGCTACGGCGCCCTGGCCGGCGCCGAGGTGCTCCGGGCGGGCGGAAATGCGGTGGACGCCGCGGTCGCCACCGGCTTCGCGCTGGCGGTGAGCTATCCGGAGGCGGGCAATCTGGGCGGCGGAGGGTTCATGACCCTCTACGTGGACGGCAAGCCCTATTTCCTGGACTACCGGGAGCGGGCGCCGGCCAAGGCCAGCGCGACAATGTATCTGGACGCCAAGGGCGAGGTCTCGCCCGACCTCAGCCTGGTCGGCAACCTGGCCGCAGGCGTTCCCGGCACGGTGCGAGGCCTGGCCGAGGCGCATCGCCGGTTCGGCAAGCTTTCCTGGAAGCGCGACCTGGCGCCGGCGATCCGTCTGGCGCGCCAGGGTTTCGTCGTCTCGCCCGAGCTGATCGGGATCCGTGACGGCAGCGAGGCGCCGTTCCATGCAGGAACCAATTTCGACGGGTATTTCAGTGAGATGAAGGCCGGGCGGAGATTCCGCCAGCCGGAGCTGGCGGCGACGCTGGAGCGGATCGCCGTTGGCGGTGATGCGGAATTCTATACGGGCAGGACCGCCGACCTGCTGGTCGCCCAGATGGCTCGGGGACCGGTTAAGGGCCTGATCGACAAGGCGGACCTGGCCGCCTACCACGCCGTCTGGCGCGAGCCGCTCCGGGCCAGGTGGGAGGGGTTCGAGGTGGTCACCGCGCCGCCGCCCAGTTCCGGCGGGATCGCCCTGGTCCAAATGATGGCGATGAAGCAGGAAGCCGCAGCCCTGTTTCACGACGTGCCCCTGAACTCGCCCCAGTACCTGCACCTGGTGTCGGAGATCGAGAAACGCGTGTTCGCCGACCGGGCGGAGTATCTGGGCGATCCGGATTTCGTGACGACGCCCACCGCCCGGCTGCTGGATCCCGCCTATCTGGCCCGGCGCGCCGCGGAGATCGACCCCGCGCGCCCCTCGGTCCTGGCCAGCGTCAAGCCGGGCCTGGAAAAGCCCCAGACGACCCACTTCTCCACGGTCGACCGGTGGGGCAACGCCGTCTCCAACACCTACACCCTGAACGGCTGGTTCGGCGGCGGCGTGGTCGTCGAGGGCGCGGGTTTCCTGATGAACGACGAGATGGACGACTTCTCCGCCAAGCCCGGCGCGCCCAACCAGTTCGGGGTGGTCGGCGGCGACGCCAACGCCATCGCGCCCGGCAAGCGCCCTCTGTCATCCATGACCCCGACCCTGCTGCTGAAGGATGGCCGCATCGCCATGGCGATCGGCACGCCCGGCGGGTCGCGGATCTTCACCTCGGTGTTCCAGGTGCTGGTCGACGTCTACGACTTCCACCTGCCCCTGAAGGCGGCGGTGGCCCAGATGCGCTTTCACCACCAGTTGCTGCCGGAAAACACCATCTTTTCCGAGCCCTATGCGCCATTCCCTGGCGCGCTGGCCCATGCCATGGCGGCCCGCGGATACCGGATCGAAGCGCAGGACTACAACGGCGACATCGAGGCGATCGAGATTGTGGGCGACCTCCCGGTCACGGCTCCCGATCCCCGCGCCCGCGGCTACGGCCTGATCGTGGCGCCATAGCGCCTCAGAACGCGTTAGGCGAAAGTGTAAGCGGTTTCGCCGGTCGAACGCGCTCTACAGGCCCTAGAACGAGGCGTCCTTACAGCCAGCGGCCTTGGCGGCGGCGAGCGCATCGGCGAACCGGCCGAGATCGAAGGCGCGCGGCTGATAGCGAGGCGACGCGCGGACAAAGACCTTTCTGGCGCCCTGAATGGTCGACAGGGGCAAGGCGACCTCGCCGCCCGATGGATTGCCGATGGGTCCGCTGTCCAGAAAAAAGCCGTGGGTCTCGTTCTCCAGCCGCGGCTCGCGAACGCTGCGAACCGGGCCGTTGTCGACCCGAAAGAAGGCCTGGGACGTGTCGACGTCGTGGCCCATGTGGAACACCAGAGTGTCTCGATGGAAGCTGATCCGGCGCCCGACCAGCGAGCAGGACACCTCGGCGGTGAACTGGTCTCGACGGACCTTCGTCGTCCAATCGCCGACTTTCACGGATTGGGTGACGACCTGGGCTTGATCACCTGGCCCCAGGATCGAAAGCGCAAGCACGGCCGCCATCAGCATCGAATCACGCCTCTAAGAAATCCAGAGGTGATCTTAAACCAACCAGCGGCGTCCAGGATGTCCGAGCCGAGACGCGGCGGCCCGGAAGTTTGCAGTCCAAACAAAATCTCCAACCCGGTGGACGATCCGGGTTGGAGACAGATTAGGGCGACGAATGGATTTCAACAGCGGGCGTCAGCTCTTCAGATAGGCTTGGCAGGCCCCGCTGAGTTCGTTGTTGACCGACTGGAGATCGGGGCCCTGGGCTTGGCCGGCCACACGCTTGGCGTCCTCGCGGACGTCTTCGGCCTTATCCAGGATGGCCTGGGGACGATCATCGTCCTGGTGGACCAGCGCGGACTTGAACGCCGCGGCGTCGACCTTCGCGCCCTGGGCAAGACCCTCGCAGCGCGAGGCGGCGATGAAGGCCACGTCCGTGAGCCGATTGGGGCTTTCAGCGCTGGCGGCGGTGGCGAAAGCGACGGCGGCGACGGCCGTGCAGGCCGCGGCGGCTATACTAGCGATGGCAAATGAGATTTTCGAGGTGTTCATGGGATTGCCTCCTGAGCTTCCCGTTCTGGCGGTCTAAAATTCCCAAAGCTTCGTGGCAAATCCAAGTTAATTATCAGACATAATTCGCATGAACATTATTTAATATATCAGACAAGCCAAAATTAGGCCAAATTTAGCATACCAATGTGACTACTCGTAAATAATATTGTATAACCTCGGTATTTTACCCAAACTCATCTCGGTTTATATTGAAAAGCATAAAATTGGACACCATGTTCAGTAAGGTCGCCGCAGGGTAATTATTCTCCTCTCGCCTTATCGAACAATCGGCGAGACGGGCTGGAGCGATCGGGCAAAACCCCGGCCGGGCTCGCTCCTTTACTTTAGGAACGCGCCGCGACAGCTCAGCGTATCGTGATGGGTCAGGGGCGCGGCGCTAGACCAGGTTGCGTTTTCACGGAATCGCAACCTGCTCTAGCTGTTTGTTTTAACGCGCATTTTGTCCGAAAACCGATTCCCACTTTTCGGAACGCGCTCTAATGCGTCAGAGCGGCCTGGGGCGGTGTGGAAGCCTCGTCGATCTCGTCTGTCGTCACGTCAAACCCCACCAGATTGGCCACGCCGAAGGTGGTGGCGATGGCCGTGTCGACCGCATCGCGTCCACGCGCCATCAGGATCCGGCCGATCCGCGGCTGGGCGTGGCGGGCGTCGAAGGTACTCCAGCGCCCCCCGAGATAGACCTCGAACCAGGCGCTGAAATCACCCGGCGGGCGGGCCGGCACGCCGATGTCGCCGAGATAGCCGGTGCAGTAACGCGCCGGAATGTTCATGCAGCGGCAAAGGGCGACGGCCAGGTGAGCGTAATCGCGGCAAACACCCAGACGCTCCTCATGGGCCTCCCAGGCGGTGCGAGTGGGGCGAGCGAACTCATAGCCGAACTGGATGCGATGGTGCACGTAGTCGACGATCGCCTCCACTCGGCGCGAACCGGGCGCCGTCGCGCCGAACAGCCGCCAGGCGAGTTCGCTCAGGCGATCGGTCTCACAATAGCGGCTGCCGAGGAGGTAGATGAGCAGTTCGTCCGGCAAGGCCTCGACCGGCGCCTGGGGCGCGTCGAAGCCGCTGAGATCCGGCTGTCCGCTGTCGCGGATGATGAAATCGGCGGTCAGCCGAATGCGGCCGGCCGGAGCCAGGATGCGGCTGCATAGATTGTCGAAGTTGTCCTGGTAGTGGGTGACCGGTACGCTCGGATCGGTATTCAGCCGGTCGTCCGTCTCCAGGTCGGCGCGCCGGGAGGGATGAGTGTTCAGCACCAGCAGCATCGGCGTCGGCGCGGGGCACTCATAGATAATCTCGAATCCGGCGCGGATACGCATGGGGGGTCTTTTGCAACAGGACGACTTTGGGCAACGCGTCGGGTCGCGAGAGGTTGCTCCCCATGGACCGCAACGGAAAATTAACGTCGCCGCGCGCAACTCCGAGGCGCCAACTGAGCTTCAAGAATGGCCTGACGGCGGATGAGCTTGCACGCCACTCGCGAACAACCCGACGCCGACGCCCGCCATCAGGCCGGTGAAGCGCTGCATCGCCGAGGCGAATTGACCGGCGCCCTGGCGGAATATGACGCGGCGCTGGCGCTGGAGCCGATGCACGGTCCGGCGCTGCATCTATCGGCCATGGCGCTCTATCAGTTGGGCGATCCGAAGGCGGCCCTCGCACGGATCGAAATCGCCGTCCGTCTGTCGGAAGGCGAGGCCGATGTATGGAGCGGCTTCGGGGTCATCCTGGCCGCCCTGGGCCGGCCGACGGAAGCCGCGCTGGCCTATCAGCATGGCCTGGCCCTGGCCCCGGGCGACGGCGTCCTTTGGTTCAACCTCGGGCTGGTCCAACGCGATCTGGGGCGGCTGGAGGAGGCTATCACGGCGTTCAGGTCGGCGACGCCCCTGCTCGGCGCGGCCATCGCCCAACACGAACTGGGCGTCACCCTTCAATTGGCCGGGCGGGCCGGCGAGGCTGTGGAGAGCTATGACCGGGCCCTTGAGCTGGATCCCCGATGCGCCAAGGCGCTGAACAATCTGGCGGTGATCGCCCAGGACGCGGGAGATCATCATCACGCCGTCGCGCTTTGCCGCCGCGCCATCGATCTGGAGCCGGCCTTCAGTGACGCGCACAACAATCTCGGCGTGTCGCTGTCGCGGCTGGGCGATCCGGACGGCGCGATCGGCGCCTACCGCGCGTGCCTGGGGACCGATCCGTTCAACGCCAAGGCGCTGGCCAATCTGAACGAGCTGCTGTTCGAGCAAGGCCGGGGCGGCGAGGCGGTGGCGCAGCGCCGGGTGGAGGCGGCGGCAAGTCCTGCCGACCCGCGATCGTGGCTGGAGCTGGCGCGGGTGCTGGAGCGCGGCGGCGACCTTTCCGGCGCCGTGGACGCGCTCACACGGGCGGCCGGTCTCGACGATCAATCTTGGCAGCCGCCCCATCGGGTGGGCGAGGTCCTGCAACAGATGGGCGATCCGGCGGCGGCGCTGGTCCAGCATCGGCGCGCCTGCGCGCTGGCCCCCGATCAGGCCGACGCCTGGCGGCAACTGGCGATGGCCGCGATCAAGGCGGGCGATGGCGAGACCGCCATGTCGGGCCTCGCCAGCCTGTTGCGCCTGGATCCGTTCGATCCACAGGCCTGGGCCTGCCAGGCCTTGGCGCTGCGCCTGACCGGGCAGAGCGAGGCCGCCGACGCGCTGACCCACCGGAACGGCCTGGTCACCATCATTCCGCTCTCCCCGCCACCCGGCTATCTGAGCCTGGGCGTCTTCCATGAGGCCCTGAAGGCGGACCTCGCCGCCGTGCGCCTACGCGTCTGGTCGCCGCGCGGGCAGAGCGTGGTGGGGGGCTTCCAGACCCAGAACGACCTGTTCGCCGAACAGGCCGCCTCGATCCAGGCGCTGCGGGCGCGGATCGACGAAGCCGTCGCGGAATTTCTCGAAAATCCCGGCCCGGCCGTGCGCGCCTTCATCCCGAGGCCGCCTCAGGTGCGACGCTATAGCAGTTGGTCGGTCACCGTGACGGCCGGCGGCCATCACGCCCCGCATATCCATCCAGAGGGTTCGCTAAGCGGCGTCTACTATGTGGAAACGCCCGGCGGGCCGGGTTCGGATGATCTCGGCGGACTGGAATTTGGCCGGCCGGGCGTCGCGGTCCCGCTGACCGACGATCCACCGATGCGGGTGGTCCAGCCCCGCGCCGGAGCCCTGGTCCTGTTCCCCTCCTATCTGTGGCACGGCACCCAGACGTTCGAGGCGGAGGGTGAACGCACCACGGTCGCGTTCGACCTCTTGAGATAGGTCAGCGATAGCTGATCACCTCGTATTCGATACGATCGGGATCCAGAAAATAGAAGCGTCGGCCAGGCTCGTAATCGCCATGCGAGAATGGGGTCAGGCCCGCCGCGATCACGCGCGCTTCGGCAGCGTCAAGATCATCGACCTCGACGCCGATATGGTTCAGCGGGCCTCTGTCAGCGGCCGCGCCAGCGTCGCGTCCTGTATAGAGCGCGATGTAGTGATCACTCGATCCGACATGAATCGTATGGTCGCCGTCTCGGGCCGCGCCGCTCCAGCGCACCTGCCAGCCGAACAGCGTTTCCATCAGCGTCGCGGTGCGTTCGGCGTCAGTGACCGTGACGTTCACATGTTCAATTCGCGGCATGGACATCGATCTCATTCCTTCCCATCGACCCGGGATCGCATCCCGTTCGCGAGTCGTACGACCTCAAGTTAAGTTGAGGTCAAGCGAGGATTTGAAATGTCTTCACCCTAAAACGCCGCCTCGGTCCCCAGACCCTCGGCCAGTGCGCGCTCATAGATGAACCAGCCGGCGTACAGGTCCTGCACGATCGCGCCGAGGGACTTGTAGAGGGTCACGTCGCCGCTCGACTGGCGACCGGCCTTGGCGCCGGACATCACCTCGCCGATCTCGCCCAGCACGTGGTCCTCGCCGATCAGGCCCGCGGCGATGGCGTGGCGGACCTCGGCGCCCTGCTTGAGCGCGCCCTCGCGGTGATCGGCGAAGAGGCGCCCGCGCGCGACCAGGGCGTCGTCCACCTCGCGCGGGCCGTCGCGGCTGGAGCCGACCAGATTCACGTGCGCGCCGTCGGCGACCCAGGCGCTTTCCAGGATCGGCTCGGCCGCGGCGGTCACGGTGCAGATCAGATCGGCGTCCCGCACCGCCTCGCGCGCGCTGGGCGCGACGATCACCGGGCGTTCCAGCTCTGCCTCCAGCCGCTTCGCCAGGGTCAGCGCACGATCCGCCGAGCGGCCCCACAGGCGAATCTCGCTGACGGGCCGCACCTGGACCATGGCGTGGGCGTGCTGGTGGGCCTGCTCGCCATAGCCCAGGATGGCCAGGCGCGAGGCGTCGGGCCGCGCCAGCACATCGCTGGCCGCCGCCGTGGCCGCGGCCGTGCGGATGGCGGTGACCTCTCCGGCGTGGATCACGGCCGCCAGCGCGCCGCTCTCAGGATCGAACAGCAGCACAGCGCCCTGGTGGGACTGGATCCCCTTGGCGAAGTTCTCCGGATAGACACTGATCATCTTGGCGCCGAAAGTCGCCTCAGCCGCGCCGGGCATGACGCCGAACGCCCGGCCGTCCTTCAGGTCGATGATCTGGCGCAGCACCGGGATCGTCCGCCCGCCCGACAGCGCCATCATCGCCTCGCGCATCAGCGGGATGCAGGCCTCGTAGGTCAGGATGCGCCGCACAGTTTCCTGGTCGATCACCCGCAAGGTCATGTCCATCAGCCCCAGATTTCCCGCGCATAGGCGACGAAATTCTGCCCCAGTATCTTGTCGATCCGGGCCTGTTTGTGGCCCCGCGCCTTCAGCAGCCGGGCGAGCGTCCTGAACTGGTCCACCCCACGCAGATCGACCACGAACGGATAGGTGTCGGCGCGCTCGCCCGTGGCGCCGATGCCGGCCTTGGCCCGTTCGGCGACCTCGTGGGCCAGGTGGCCGCGATAGGCCTGCAGGTCGTCGATGCCCGTGACGTCGCCGTCGGTGCCGATGCCGACATGGTCCTCGCCACAGACCCTGACCGCATGATCGATATGAGCCACGACGTCCTCGGCGCCGGCATGTCCGCTGACGTTCAGGAATGGCATGAAGAAGACGCCGACGAAGCCACCCTTTTCCGCCACCCCGCGCAGCTCCGCGTCGGTCTTGTTGCGCGGCAGGTCGGTCAGGGCGCGGCAGCCGGTGTGATTGATCGAGATCGGCCGGCTGGAGGCGGCGATGGCGTCCAGGCAGGTCCGCTCGCCGCTGTGCGACAGGTCGACCATGATCCGGTTGGCGTTCAGCCGCTCGATCACCTGGCGGCCGAAAGGGGTCAGGCCCCGGTTTTCATGCGCCATCGAGCCGTCACCAAGCGCGTTGGCTGGGTTATAGGTCAGTTGGATCACGCCGACGCCCAGATCGCCGAACACGTCGATCCGTTCCAGCTTGTCGCCGATCTGCACGGCGTTCTGGAAGCCATAGATGATCCCGACCTTGCCCTCGTCGCGGGCCCTCAGGATATCGGCCGCGCGGTCGACCTTGATCAGGTCGGCGGGATGGTCGCGTAGGATACGGTCCCAGGTTCCGATCGTCTGGATCGTGTACTCGTATGGGTCTTCCGGGCCGGCCACATAGCCGAGAGTGATGTTGACCGCGCTTAGGCCCGAGGCCTTGGCTTCCACGATCGCGCGGGCATCGACATCCGGCCGACTGGTGTCCGCAGCCGCGCCGGGCGGACGGGCCAGGGCCAGATTGGGGTTCTCCAGCCCGCCGAGCGCATTGACGATCGGCGGCCGGTCGCGGACGCGCCGGGTCGTCGCCCGCGCCGGCGCCGCGGCGAGCGCGGCCGCGCCGCTCGCCAACAATCCCCGCCGGCTCATGCCTGCTCCGTCATCGCCCGTTCCCATCCGTTCGCCCCCTCACTCCTGGTCTGGCCCCATCTCATCTGGCGCCACCGGCCTGAAGTCCTTGCGCCAGAAATCCGCGCCGCGCTTGACCGTCAGCACCACCGAACGGAAGGCCCGGACATCGACCGTCGGATCCTTGGCGACGAACACCAGATCGGCCAGCTTGCCCGGCGCGATGGTCCCCATCTGGTCCTGCCTGTGCAGGCTGATCGCGCCGACCAGGGTCGCCGAGCGGATCACGTCGGCTGGTTTCATTCCGGCCTTGTCCTGCAACAGCTCCATCTCGTCCTGGAGCGCCGGCCAGGGATCGGCCTGGGGAGAGAAGCCATCGGTGCCTGCCGAGATCAGCAGGCCGTCCCGATAGGCCTGGCCGGCCAGTCGCTCGGCGAGACCCTCGCTGCAATAGGGCGCCGGGCCGTCCGGGTGGGCGGCGTGCGCCTGCGCCATCTCGCGATAGACCAGCAAGGTCGCGTCCAGCACGGTCCCCCGCTCACGCATCTCATCGAACAGGTGGCCCACGATAGGGCTGGCGCCGCCCTGAAACCGGGCCTCATCGACCCCGGCCCGGTGATGGTAGGCGCGGGGCATTGCGTCCGAGGCCTGATAGGCCAGCATGCAGACGTGCGAGACCGTATCGACGCCCGCCTCGATCACCTGCTGGGGCGAGGCGGGAAACACCGCCGCGTGAGCCCAGACCCGGATCCCCTGTCGGTGCGCTTCCTTCGTGATGGCGGCGACCTGATCGCCCGGCAGGTCGGCGTAGATTTTGATCGCGGTCGCGCCCGTGCCCCGGGCCATGGCCACCGCCAGCACCAGATCAGTGTCCGGCGCGATCGCCTGCATCCAGGGAACCGCGCCGGCTGTCTCGCCCGCAGTCGCCGCGTGAGTCCGCGGATCGTCGAAGAACTCCGGCCCGGCCATCAGGGCGGCGTAGTAGATGTCCGGCCCGGCCAGATCGCCGACGCGCGAGGCGCGCGCCAGGTCGGCCACCGCCCTCAGATCGTCGGCCATGTCGCGCACGGCGGTGATCCCGCCATAGAGGTCGCGGCGCATCATCGCCTCGGCGAAGCGGCGGTTAGGCGGCGTCGCCAGGTGCTCGTGACTGTTGATCAGGCCAGGCGTCACATAGAGGCCGGAGACGTCTACCACCTTGGCGTCCGGGGGCGGCGCGAGATCAGCGACCGGCGCCACTCGCACGATGCGCTCGCCGTCGGTCAGGATGGCCATGTCGGGCCTCGCCAGCGCGCCGGTTCCATCGATCAGGGTGGCCCCGCGATAGAGCACGCGGCCAGGCTCGGCCGCCCCCGCCGCGCCGACGCCGATTAGCAGCGCCATAACGACTGATGGCATTCGCCGCCGGCTGAAACTCGCAAAACGACCCAAAGACCGCCCCTCCGCACCACCGGCCAAACCTATTGATGGTGCGGGACTTGTCTACCTATAGCGGTCGGCGGGACGTTCGCCGCCACCGGCTATTCGGCTATCGCTTCGCCAGAGCCGCCAAACTCAGTCGGGAAGTCCTTCAGCTTGGGTAAACCGTCGCGCATCGGCAGCACGGTCTCGGCATAGTTCACGTGAACGCCTGGCTTGAATTCCATCGTCGGGAGCGTGGCCGCGAAGACATCGACCAACCCAAGCGGCGGATGGTTTGTCATCAGGTGGCCGCCGCACTTCGAACAGTACTGTCGCTGGCTAAGCTCAGTTTTCTGGAAGGTCGCGACGTGCTCGGCGCCCGAAGTGACCCGCACCGCCTCGGGTTTCCACAGGCTGAAGGCGTTCACCGGACCGCCAGACCAGGACCGGCATGACCCGCAGTGGCAGTAACCCATGGCCTCCGGCGCCCCGGTGACCTCCACCTGAACTGCTCCACAGAAGCAACTACCCACATGCGTCATTGTTTTCCCCAACCATGCCGGCCGGCGACTTCCATTACAGAACGATCGCCATCCCTCACAGTTTAGAGCAATATCGATTCAGATTGAATTGATATTGCCATGAACTCATTATTTTGACTCATTTTCTTCACGCGAACCGATTCCTGCTTCGCTTGAAGATGTTCAGGCGCCGGTACGAATGGCTGGCGGTCATCTTCACCCAGCAGGGGAACCGAATTGGAGTTTTCGGGTAAGCGTGATTGTACCGTCGTGACGAACGGTTGAACGACTCCGCGTCGGGAAGTCCTCTTAAGAGTGGGTGCGATGAGAACGATTTTGGCGGCCGGGACCGCGCTGTCCACGTTGCTGCTCGCCGGCGCTTCCTGGGCTGGAGCGCCTGGGGCTGGGGCGGCTGACGACTTGCCGCCCAACGCCCTGCCCGGGCATTGCTACCAGCATGTCATGACGCCCCCGGTCACCGAGACCTATGAGGATCGGGTGATCGACACACCTGAGCGCACCGCGACCCGGACGATCCCCGCTGTCTATGGCGACGTTGTAAAGCAAGTGGTGGTCCGCGAGGGCCACAGCGAGCACATCCTGGTCCCGCCGACCTATCGCACCATCACCGAAACCGAAATAATCCGGCCGGAGACCACCCGTACCGAGGTGATCCCGGCGCAGTATGACCGGGTCACCGAGCGGGTCCTGGTCCGCGAAGCCCACACCGAATGGCGCCGGAGTTACGGTCCGGTCTCCGATCCGGACATGCCGCGCCGGCCTTCCGACCGCGACGTCGTCTGCCTGATCGAAGTCCCGGCCCAGTACCGCCTGGCTGTCCGCGACGTCCTGCGTTCGCCGGAACGGGTGATCCGCACCACCATTTCCGCCGAGGTCCGTAGCCACACGCGCGAGGTGATCGACCAGCCGGCGCACGAGGAACGACGAGAGATCGCTCCCGTCTATTCGACCGTGCATGAGCGCGTCGTCGTCCAGCCCGAGCGGGTCGAGACCTATACCGAGCCGGCGGTCTACCGGGTCGTCAAGAAAACCCGCGTCGTCACGCCCGGCCATGTCGAATGGCGCGAAGTCGAGTGCCGCAAGGTCGTGCACCCGCATCACCGGCATGAGGAGGACTCGGACGGCGAGCGCGGCGCGCTGGAACCGTCCATGGGGCCGGACGCGCTTCATCATCGGGGCTTTCTGGCCGAGAACAGGCGGGGCGAGCATGGCGTCGCGGCGGACGGCTCCATCGCCCGGCTGCAGTCGGCGCTGGCGGAGCGTGGCTATTACAGCGGCCCGATCGACGGCCTGTTCACCATCCCCACCGGCGACGCGATGACCCGGTTCCAACGCGAACACGACCTGCCGCTGGGCGGCTTCAACTTCGCCACGGCCCAGGCGCTGAAGCTCCAATAGACGTCGCGCCAACGGGCGGGCATCTTGCGCCGCCATGACCTGGACCCGCCTCTACGCCGAACCCGAACCCCAGCGCGTCAACCGCTGGCTGGCCCAAAGCGGCGTCTGCTCGCGGCGCGAGGCCGAGGCCCTGATCGGCAAAGGACTGGTTTCGATCGACGGCCAGCGCGTCGACGATCCAGGCCGCAAGATCGAGGCCGGCCAGACCCTGGTGCTGGCCGACAGCGCCGAGGCCCAATTGGGCGGCGCCCTGAGCGTCATGATCCACAAGCCCGTGGGCGTGGTCTCATCCCAGCCCGAAGGCGGTCAGGTTCCCGCCGTGCGCCTGTTGACCCGGGACGCCCTATGGGGCGAGGCGTCCGCCATCCCCGGACGCGACAGCCGCCTGGCGCCGGTCGGGCGGCTGGACATGGATTCGCGCGGCCTGCTGATCCTGTCGGAGGATGGGGTCGTCGCGAAGGCGGTGGTCGGCCCGAGTTCCACCCTGGAAAAGGAATATCTGGTCCGCGTGACGGGCCAGATCACCGACCGGAAGCTGGGCCTGCTGCGCCACGGCCTGCAGCTCGACGGCCGCCAGCTGCGGCCGGCCCAGGTGAGCATCGTCGAGGGCCAGCAACTTCGGTTCATCCTCAAGGAAGGCCGCAACCGCCAGATCCGCCGGATGTGCGATCTGGTCGGACTGAGCGTGGTCGACCTCTATCGCATCCGCGTCGGCGACCTGCGCCTGGGCGACCTGCCCGAGGGTCGGTGGCGTCCGATGACCGCCCAGGAACGCGAGGCGCTGATCAGGCCGGGAGGCTGAACAGTCTCACGCCACCTGGCCCGCGCTCCAGCCGCTGGCCCAGGCCCACTGGAAATTGTAGCCGCCGAGCCAGCCGGTGACATCGACCACCTCGCCGATGAAATAGAGGCCGGGAACCGCCTTGGCCTGCATCGTGCGGGAGTCCAGGCAGGTGGTGTCGACCCCGCCCAAGGTCACCTCGGCGGTGCGATAGCCCTCGGAGCCCACCGGCTTGACCTGCCAAGCCTGCACCGCGTCGGCCAGGCGCCGCAGCAGCTTGTCCGGGGCGTCGGCCATATTGCCCTCGGCGCCCTCGCTTTCGCAGACCAGCTGGGCGAGACGCCTGGGCAGGTGTTCGGCCAGTACGGTCTGGGGCGCCTGGCGGCCTTGCGTTGTGCGCGCGCGGCGCAAGACCTCGAACAGGTCCACGCCCGGCGCCATGTCGATCCGGATCTCGCCGCCCTCGCGCCAATAGGACGAAATCTGCAGGATCACGGGGCCGCTCAGGCCGCGATGGGTGAACAGCATGGCCTCATCGAACCGGGTCCGGCCGCTGGTCACCCGCGCCGGCGTGGCGACGCCGGCGAGTGGCTTCAGCCGCTCCAGCAAGCCAATCTCGAAGGTCAGCGGGACCAGCGCGGGCCGGGTAGGAACCACGGCGAGGCCGAACTGGGCGGCCACATCATAGCCGAAGCCCGTCGCGCCCATCTTGGGGATCGACTTGCCGCCGGTGGCGATGACCAGGGCCTGGCAGTCCACGACACTGCCTCCCGTGGCCACGCGAAAACCGTCCTGGGTCTTTTCGATATGATCCACCGACGCGCCGAGCCGCAGCGTGACGCCCTGTCCGCGCATCTGATCGAGCAGCAGATCGACAACCTGCCGCGCCGAGCCGTCGCAGAACAGCTGGCCCAGGCTCTTCTCATGATATGCGATCCCGTGTCGCTCGATCAGGGCGATAATGTCCCTGGGTCCGTATCGCCGCAGCGCCGAGATGCAGAACCGGGGGTTTTGCGAGATGAAATTCTCGGGCGCGGTGTGGATGTTGGTGAAGTTGCAGCGTCCGCCGCCGGAGATGCGAATCTTCTCGCCTGCGGCCTTGGCGTGCTCGATAATCAGGACTTGGCGTCCGCGCTTGGCCGCTTCGATGGCGCACATCATTCCCGCGGCGCCGGCGCCGATCACCACCACATCGAACCGGCCCAAATCCACTTCTCCCTGAATGATCGGGATGGCCAGAACCCCTTTGCGCCTGATGGACTCATACGAAGCGCTAAAGAAGGTTCTAATGCGTTGATTCTGGCCGTGACGCCCGCCTGAACCGGCATCCACTTCAAGCTGTCACGCTCTAGCCGGCTTTCGGCCACAAACGCCAACGATTAAGATAAGCTTGTCTATTCGGAAGGCTTTTCACCATGACAATCCGCAAGTGTCTAACCGGCCTTGGGCTCTGCGCGGCTCTCGCCATGACCTCGACCGCCCATGCCCAACCGCCCAATCTGAGCACGCTGCACGACGCCCTGCATCTGAGCGCGGCCCAGGAGGCTGGCTGGAGCGCCTACAAGGCGTCGGTCTCGACGCCGCCCGAGGACCAGCAACGCCGCCGCTCCGCCGCATCGCTGTTCCCGACGTTGACCGCGCCGCGGAGGATGGCTCTGATCGAGGCCGAAATGCAGCAGGCCCTGGCGGATCTGCACCGACAGGGCCAGGCGCTGACGGCCTTCTACGGAACGCTTAACCCGGATCAGCAGCGGGTCTTCGACACCCAGACCCTCCCGCCGCCGCAAGATGGCGACGGCGGGGACTGATCGGGCGTCAGCAGCCGTCCGTGACCCACTGATACTTCTGGGCGGCCTGATCCCAACGCCATGAGCCGCAGGCCTGGCCGGGCGCCTGCGACTGTTGCGACGGCGGGACGTTCCTGGCGTTCGAGCCCTGCGGTTCGGACGCGCCGTCGTCATTGGGCATTGAGCCGCGATAATAGTCCGAGCCGCGGTAATAGTCGGCGGGAGCCGCGGGGCCGTCATAGTCATAGTCGTAGTCATAATAGGCCGGATAACCATAGTAGCCCCAGGGTCCGTATCCACCCCAGAACCAGGGATCATAGGCCAGCCCTAGGCCCAGTCCCAAACCGGCGCCCCAAAAGAACGGCCCCCCGAAGCCGCCGCGGAATCCACCGCCGCGGAAACCGCCGCCATGAAAACCGCCGCCGCGGAAACCGCCTCCGTGGAAGCCGCCCCCGTGGAAGCCGCCGCCACCATGGCCTCCTCCGCCGCCGTGCCCCCCGCCGTGGCCCTGGGCCTGGGCCGCCATTGGGGCTGTGATCAGAGCCGCACCAGCCAGGGCGGCGATAAGCATTTTCATCTTGACCTCCTTCGACGCCCCGCGGTCATTTCAATGCCGCCAATCGCCGATAATCACCCCACTTGGGTTACAGATAGTGTCGGGCCGAAGGTCGCCAATGACCGGGGTCAAGTTTTGGGACCGTCTCCGTCGTCTCGCCCGAGGAGCTTGGCCAATCCAACCTGAACCGTCCATGAACGCTTCCGATCGCGGGCCTCGCCTTTGGGATAACCACGACCGGGCAGTTCGCCGCCGGTTCGTACGAGCGCCTTCTATGAGGCTGGCTTAATACCCATCTGAAGCTTCATTCGCGGGGAGGTTCGCCATGCCCTATGTCTATCTCTCGCCAGGGCTGCGCACGCCCTTCGTCAAGGCTGGCGGCGTCTTTGCCAGGCATACCGGACTGGGACTGTCGGTTCCGGTCGCCCAGGCGATGAACGCCCAGGCCCGGCCGGACTTCCTGGTCTGGGGTCAGGTTATCCCCGACCCGACCGTCTCGAACATCGCGCGAGAGCTGATCTTCGAGGCCGGCCTCGATCCGCATATTCCCGCCTTTTCCACGGTGCTCGCCTGCTCGACCAGCTTTGTCGGCGTGATCCAGGCGGCGGGCATGGTCGGCCGGGGCGGAACCCACCTCGCCCTGGTCGGGGGCGTCGAGACCATGAGCCATGTGCCGATCGCCCTGAAAGCCCCAAGGGCCGACGCCATCATCGGCCAGTTCGCCAGGGATCCCGCCGGCGCGGCCGCCGCTCTGACCCAGCTGAGCGCCGCCGATTTTGACCTGCCGATCCACGGCTGGGCCAACCGCCAGAGCGGCCGGTCCCAGGGCGAGCATACCGAGGACACCGCCAAGCACTTCCATATCTCCCGCGCCGACCAGGACCAACGCGCCTTGCTGAGCCACCAAGGCGCCGTAGCGGGCCAGGATTCCGGCTTCTTCAACGATCTCATCACGCGCTTCGATGGCGTCGACCACGACACCATCCCGCGCCGCGACACCACGCTGGAAAAGCTGGCCAGTCTGCCCCCGGCCTTCGACCGAACCAGCGGCGCGGGCACGCTGACCGCCGGCAACTCTTCCCCGCTGACCGATGGGGCCGCTGGAATCTGGGTCGGCGACCTGGAGGGCCTGAAGCGGCTCGGCGCCGCGCCTGCGGTCAGGCTGGTCGATTGGGAGATGGCCGCGACGGACTTTCGCAAGGACGAGGAAGGCATACTGATGGCCCCTGGCCGGGCCATCCCACGCCTTCTGGCGCGCCACGGCCTGGCCTTTGGCGACATCGCCCTGTTCGAGATCCACGAAGCCTTCGCCGCCCAGGTGCTGGCCAATATCCGGGCCGCCTCCGATCCGGTCTACCGCCGCGACAAGGCCGGGGTGGACGCGGACCTGGGCGCATTTCCCTGGGAACGGGTGAACCCGCGTGGCGGCTCACTGGCGATCGGCCATCCCTTCGCGGCGACCGGCGCGCGGATTCTGAGCCAAGCCGCCAAGGAGCTGATCGCCCTGCCGCCCGGCTCACGCGCCATCGTCTCGGTCTGCGCCGATGGCGGACAGGGCACGGTGGCGCTGCTGGAGCGGGTCTAGGCGAGGGAAGTCGACAACCGCGCCAATCCGAACCGCGAAATGTCGTGTCGGGTGGACCCGCTCGTCGCCAGATCCGCCAGGATTTCACCCAGCACGCTGGCGAACTTGAAGCCGTGGCCTGAGCAGGCCGAGGCGAGGATGATGCGCGGATCGTCTGGATGGCTGTCGACGATGAAGTCGGCGTCGGGGGTGCTGGTGTAGATGCAGGTCTTGAGTTGTTTGACCGGCCCGGCGGCGGCGGGAACGAATTGGCCGAGAACCTCCCGGATGCGCTCCGCGTCAGCCGCGTCGGCGTCCTGGCGAGCCTCGTCCGCGCTCGGTAGCGTGCGCCCAAGAAGGTGAGACGCCGCCTTGACGCCGGTACCCGCGAAATCCGGAAAACCGTAGATCACGTCGACAGGCCGTCCGGTGGCGGCGTCCGCGTCGGCGTCCAGCAGAAAGACGGGAAACCGGTCCGGACCGGTCAGGGCCGGCCGGCTAGGCGCGAACCAGGCGACCGCCTGGCGCGACAGGGTCAGATGCAGGCGGAGGTCCGGGATCAACTGACCGATCCAGGCGCCGGCCGCGACCACCACCGCGCCCGCTTCGATCGCGGACCCGTCATCCAGCACGAGGCGCACCGATGGCCCGGTCGGCTCGATCGCCCGGACCCGCGTCCCCACCCGCACGTCCGCGCCCGCCGCCAGTGCGCCCTCCACGTGCAGCGCGATCGCCAGGTCCGCCGCCAGTATGCCGGCGTCGGGCTGGAACACCGCCTCCCAGTCGTCCGGCAGGTCGAAGGCCGGGAACCGCGCCGAGGCCTGCCGGCCCGACAGGACCTCATGCGGCAGATCGTGCAGAACAGCCGAGGCCAGGGTGCCGCGGACCAGGCTGGAACCCGGGAAGCCGGTCTCCAGGATCCCCGTCGTGGTGATCACCGACCGGCCGCTGGCCCGTTCCAGCGCCCGCCAGTTCTCGTAGGCCGCGCGCACCAGTTCCACGTAAGAGGGGTGCTCGAAATAGGCCATCCGGATGATCCGGCTCTCGCCGTGGGAGGAGCCGCCGTCGTGGCCCGGCGTGGCCTGCTCCAGCCCGATGACCCGCAGTCCGCGTCGCGCCAGGTGATAGAGGGCCCCGGCTCCGGTCGAGCCCAGACCTATGACCGCGACGTCGAAGACTGTGCTCACCGCTCGTCCGGACCCTTGCGCGTCCGCATGATCACCGACTGGCTGGCCGTCGCCATCAGCTCGCCGTTCTGGGCGAACAGCCGCATGGCGCCATGGCTGAAGCCGGCGTGCACGCTGTGGATCTGGATCTCGCACAGCACCCAGTCGGTCGGGACGATCCGGCGGAAGCGGATGGTGTTGTCCAGGCTGTTGCCGCCGGCGTTCATGCCCAGCGCGTTGCCGATCCCCGAAGGCACGTGGTCGGCGAAGATGGCCAGCATGCCGGAATCGATCGGCGCTCCGTCCTTGGGCCGCATCCAGAGCAGCAGTTGGCCGTCCGGGCTGATCCCCTCGTCGGCCCGGGGATCGCTGAACCCATAGCGGCCCTTGGCCACGCGCAGCTCGATATGGCTGTGCAGGTCCTCCTGCTCGCCGCGCCAGTGGTGGCTTTCGGCGCAATCTTCGGGCCCCGGCACATCCGGGGCCTGGACCCATTGATGGGAGATGTCGCTGTCGCGCGCGCCAAGCGCGGCGTTGACGGTCAGTATCTCCTTGTCGCCCACATGGGCGATGACCCGCGCCTGGCTGGTATAGCGGCCATGCGCGGGGACCCAGACGTCCAGATCGACGATCGAGGGCGGGCGGGCATAGGACAGGTACTGGGCCGTGGCCCAAACCACCGGCCGCCCGCAGGTCCGCTCCATGGCGGTGATCGCCGACGCCAGCCCGACCCCGCCGAACATGAAGTTGTTGCCCACCGGACCGACGCACAGGGCGTCGCTGAGCGGCAGGTACCAGCGGTTTGGATTGTGGGTCGCTTTCAGGTCAAAAAACGGCTTGGTCATACGGGGTGCTCGGCGTTCGGGTTCGCCCGAGTGGTTATCGTCATTCCCTTGCGTACACCAAGATGCTTTGACGCGAACTCTGCGCTCTTCATGAGGACAAGGCCGCCAATGACCGACTCCCTGGGCCTGCCCCGCGACGCCTTCACCAAGGCCGATCCCGGCGACGACGCGGCCTTCTATGCCGAGCCGCGCCTGGTCACCCATATCGACGACGACGCCATCGCCGCCCTGACCGGCTTTTATCGCCAGGCCCTGCCCGCCGGCGGCGTGATCGCGGACCTGATGAGCAGCTGGGTCAGCCATCTGCCGCCCGAGGTCGCCTACGCCCAGGTGATCGGCCACGGCATGAACGCCGTCGAGCTGGCGGCCAATCCCCGCTTCACCCGCTGGTTCACCCAGGACCTGAACCGCGAGCCCAAGCTGCCCCTGGACGACGCCAGCATCGACGCCGTGACGATCTGCGTCTCGATCCAGTATCTGGAAGAGCCCGTCGCGGTGCTGACCGAGGTGGCGCGGGTGCTGAAGCCTGGCGGGCAGGTCGTGATCGCCTTCTCCAACCGCTGCTTCCCGACCAAGGCGGTGATGATCTGGCGGATGCTGGACGAGGAGAGCCATGCGCGGCTGGTGGCGCGCTACCTCGATCTCGCGGGTTTCGGCGATATCGGAGCGACCCGGCTCCTCGACGGCACGGTCAGCGATCCGCTGACCGTGGTCACAGGAAGGAATTAGACCTCGTTCCGAAAACCCGATTGCACTGATCGGCGGTAACTTACAAACTGCCCACCGACGGGGCGAACGACCCCATGCAAAAAACCTGGGGAGCCCTCATCCATGCCTCGCCTGAAATTCGGCGCCTTTCTCGCCCCGCATCATCCGATCGGCGAGCATCCGATGCTGCAGTTCCGCAGCGATATCGCCTTCGCCAAGCAGCTGGACGAACTGGGCTTCGATGAGTTCTGGTGCGGCGAGCACCATTCCACGGGCTGGGAGACGATCGCTTCGCCGGAGATGTTCCTGGCCGCGGCAGGCGAGCATACCCACCGGATCCGGCTGGGCACCGGGGTCATCTCCCTGCCCTATCACCACCCGTTCAACGTGGCGCAGCGGATTGTCCAGCTGGATCACATGACCGGCGGCCGGGTGATTTTCGGCTCGGGTCCGGGCGCCCTGCCCTCGGACGCCTATGTGCTGGGCATCGATCCGATGGTCCAGCGCGATCGCCAGGACGAGGCGATCGGGGTGATCAAGCGGCTGTTCGCCGGCGAGCGGGTCACCCATGAGAGCGAATGGTTCACCCTGCGCGACGCGCGCCTGCAGCTGTTCCCGCTGCAGGAGGACCTGCCCTTCGCCGTGGCCTCCCAGGTCAGCCCCTCGGGCATGACCCTGGCCGGTAAGCATGGAGCGGGGGTGCTGTCGATCGGCTCGATGTCCACGGCCGGGCTGATGGCGCTGCCGACCCAGTGGAGCTTCGCCGAGGAAGCCGCGCAGAAGGCTGGCCGCACCGTCGACCGCAAGAACTGGCGGGTGGTCATGTCGTGGCACATCGCCGAGACCCGCGAGCAGGCCCGCGCCGAGGCCGGCGAAGGTCTGATGCGCTGGCACAACGAATACAATGTCGGCACCCTGATGCGGCCGGGCGCCGTGGCCTATAAGACCCCCGACGACGCGGTCGACCAGACCGCCTTTACCGACGGCGCCGCCTCGGTCATCGGCACGCCCGACGACCTGGTCAAGTCGATCCGTTCACTGATGGAGCTGTCCGGCGGGTTCGGAACGGTGATCGGCTTCGCCCACGACTGGGCCAACCGCGAGAACACCAAGAAGAGCTGGGATCTGGTGGCCCGCTACGTGATCCCCGAGATCAACGGCTATCTGGAGGGCTATCGCACGTCGCGCCAATACGTGATCGACCACCGCGAGTCCTTCGAGCGCGCCGGTGCGGCGATCATGTCGAAGATCATGGGCAACGAACGCGCCGCCGCTGCGCTCAAGGAGACCATGGCCGGCCGCACCGCCATGCCGGCCGGGCATGCGCCCGACCTGCAGAAGGCAAAACCGGCCGAATAGCCGCCCACACTTTCGCCCAACACGCTCTATTGCGGGGGCGTATCGGCCTTGGCCGCCGCGGCTGCGTTATCGTTGGCCTTGTCGGCTTCCGCCTTGGCCTTGTGAGCCATGTGCTTCGCGTGATGGGCGGCCTTCTTTGCGTCGCTGGCGCCGGCCTTGGCGGTGTCAGTGTTCGCCTGAACGTCATTGGCCGCTACCGCATCGGCGTTTTTGTTGGCCTTGTCAGCTTCGGCCGTCGCCTTCTTGGCCATGTGCTTGGCGTGATGAGCCGCCGCCTTGGCGTCGCTTGCGCTGGCCTTGGCGCTGTCCGTGGCCCCTTGCACGTTGTCTTGCGCGGCCATGGCGGCGTTGTTGTCCGCCATCTTGGCCTCGTCGTGGGCCTTCTTGGCCATGTGGTGAGCGTGGTGGGAGGCCTTGGTCGCCATCTTGGCGTTGTCGTTGGCCAGTTGGCTATACGGGATCGGCGCATCCGGCATCGCCTGGGCGAAGGCCAGGGCGGGCATGGAGACGAGGGCGCTGGAAGCCAGCGCCAGGACCAGGAATTTGGCGGACATGACGTTTCTCTCTTCGTTGGACAGCCGCAGCATTGGGCGCCGGCTCAGCTAAAACTATTACCTGTCCCAGAAGTTCCCGCAGAGCCTGTTGTTTTCGGCCGGGGCCGAAGTCAGCACTCCACAATGTTGACAGCCAGACCGCCCAGCGAAGTTTCCTTGTAGATATCGTTCATGTCCTGGCCCGTGCGCATCATGGTGACGATCACCTTGTCCAGGCTGACCGAATGCTGGCCGTCGCCCAGCATGGCCAGGCGCGCGGCGTCGACGGCCTTGATCGCGCCCATGGCGTTGCGCTCGATGCAGGGGATCTGAACCAGGCCGCCGATCGGATCGCAGGTCAGGCCCAGATTGTGTTCCATGCCGATCTCGGCCGCGTTCTCGATCTGGGCGTTGGTCCCGCCCAGGGCCGCGGCGAGGCCCGCGGCGGCCATCGAGCAGGCTACGCCCACCTCGCCCTGGCAGCCGACCTCCGCGCCGCTGATCGAGGCGTTGCGCTTGTAGAGCGCGCCGATCGCGCCGGCGGTCAGCAGGAAGGTGTGCACACCCGCCGCGCCGCCGCCGTGGAAGCGCGAATAGAATCTCAGCACGGCCGGGATGATGCCGGCCGCGCCGTTGGTCGGCGCGGTGACCACGCGCCCGCCCGAGGCGTTCTCCTCGTTCACCGCCAGCGCCCAGAGGTTGATCCAGTCCATCGCCCCCAGCGGATCGGCCATCTGGCGTTCGATCCGCGCCAGGATCGAGGCGTGCAGCGGGCGGGCGCGGCGGCGGACATTCAAGCCGCCGGGCAATTCCCCACCCTCGCGCATGCCGCGCTCGATGCAGGCCTCCATGGCCGCGTGAATCGCGTCCAGTTCGGTGGCTATATCGGCGTCCGGCCGGCGCGCGACTTCGTTGGCCAGCATCAGCTCGGCGATCGTCAGCCCGGCAGCGTCAGCGCGTTCCAGCAGGTCGGCGGCGGATTCGTAAGGGTGCGGCAGGTCCGGGCCGGCCTCGCCGGGTTCGTTGCGGCCAATCTCGTCCTCGTCGCGGACAAAGCCGCCGCCGACCGAGAAATAGGTCCGCTCCAGCACGACCTCGCCCGTCGCATCGATGGCGGTGAACTTCAAGGCGTTGGGATGTTGCGGCTTGCGCTCACGGCCCGCCCAGATGATGTCGCGCGCCACATCGAAGGCGACCGACGGGCCTGCGCCGCCCAGCGTCATGCGGCCATTGGCCTCGATATCCGCCAGCGCCACGACGCCGGCGTCCGGGTCCAGGCTGGCGGGCGCGAACCCCGCCAGGCCCAGCATCACCGCGCGGTCGGTGGCGTGGCCGCGCCCGGTCAGGGCCAGCGAACCGTAGAGGGTCGTCTCCACCCGCGCCGTTCGCGCCAGGCTGCCGCCTTCGCCCAGCAACGCCACGAACCGCGCGGCGGCGGTCATCGGCCCCATGGTGTGGGAGCTGGACGGACCTATGCCGGGCTTGAACAGGTCGAAGACGGAGGCAAGCATGCGCACCTCGAGGGGTGGATCAAGCCGCGCCTTCTAACCGACCGCGCGACGGACGCTCAGTGAAAAATCGCACGCCAATTTCCCAGCGTCTCCGACGCGTGCCACCATGCGCTCTCGAAGGGCGCCGCCAGGGGGAGGGCCGAGAGATATGGACGCCGCCGAGCCCGTCCGGTCGCTGCGCTTCTTCGACCTCGTTTTCTATACCCTGGCCATGACCCTGGCGATCCGCTGGATCCCGGTGGCCGCCGCAGCGGGCCCAGGCTCGCTGATCCTCTGGGTGCTGGCCCTGGTCGGCTTCATGGGCCCGCTCTGCCTCGGCACGGCGGAGCTCACCACCCGGTTCGAGGGCGACGGCGGCCTCTATGCCTGGACCCGGCGGACCTTCGGCCCCTTCTGGGGCTATCTCTGCGGCTGGATCTACTGGACCTGCAACCTGCCGTTCTTTTCCGGCGTGCTGTTCTTCGTGGTCAATGTGCTGGCCGCCGCGATCGGCGGACGCTGGGGCGAGGCGCTGAAGAACCCTGCCGGGGTCTGCATCGCCTCGGCGATGCTGGCGGCGGGGGTCGGCCTGGCGCACCTGCGCGGCCTGGGCGCCGGCAAGTGGCTGTCCACGTTCGGCGCGGCGGCGGCCGGCGCCCTGTTCGCGTTCCTGATCCTGTCCGGCGGATGGCTGGCGTTGACGGGGCGGTCCGCGACCAACTTCGCCAACGCCCGCTACACCCTGCCGGCCAACGCCGACACGGCGATCCTCTGGGCCACGGTGGTGTTCGCCTATGGCGGGCCCGAGGCCCTGGCCTTTTTGAAGAACGACGTGCAAGGCGGCGTCCGCCAGATCCTGAAGGTGCTGCTGGTGGTCGGCGTACTGCTGGTGTTCGCCTTTTCCCTGGCCACGCTCGGCATGCTGAGCATCCTTTCCGCCGCTGACATTTCGCGCCTGTCCGGCCTGCCCGACACCTTGAAGCTCGCCCTGGCGCGGCTGGGGCTCGGTGTCCTCGCGCCAGCGACCCTGGTCGGGTTGGCGGCGGCTCTGCTGGGCAGCTACAGCGCCTGGTTCGGGGTGGCCGCGCGCCTGCCCTTCGCCGCCGGCGCCGACCGCCTGTTGCCCGAGAGTTTCGCCCGCCGCGATCCGCGCACGGGCGCGCCGCGCACCGCCATCCTGGTCCAGGTCACCGCCGTCATCGTGCTGGTGGTGGTCAGCCAGGCGGGCGCCAACCTCAAGGCGGCCTATGACTTCCTGGTCTCCATGACGCTGCTGTCCTACATCCTGCCCTTCGTCTTCCTGTTCGCAGTGCTGATCGCCGTCCAGAGCCGGCCGGCTCCCGAGGGCGCCTGGACCATGCCCGGCGGTCCGTGGGTAGCGCGGGTGGTGGGCGTGATCGGGCTGGTCTTCACCATCAGCGCGCTGATCTGCACGCTGGCGCCCAGTCCTGACGCGCCGGACAAGGCCGCGGCCGTCCTCAAGCTGTTGCTGGCCAGCGCGGTCCTGATCGGCGCGGGCGCGGGGGCGTACGCCGTCTCGCGGCAATTGTCGGCGTCCACTACCGGAGCCCAAGCGTGAGTTCCCGGAGCAGGATGAGTTCAGATGTATTCAACCCATAAATCCGCTCATCCGAGCGAATGTCAGACCTAATGCGGTGCGCGTTCGGCTAGCTCAGGGGCACGCTGCAGGTCCGTATTTGACCACCAAGCTCACCAAGGACACCAAGTTCAACGTCATCGCGAACCACCGAGAATGGCGCGAAGCGCGTACCTTCTCCTTTGTGCCTTCCTTGGTGTCCTTGGTGAGCTTGGTGGTCAAATACGGGTTTCGCCCACGATCGCTGAACCGTGCGCGTGGTCCTTGGGTCGCCTGAGTTCTCAAGGATGAGCGGATCTTTGGGCCAACGCAGCGGTTCGGTCTAAACGCCTGCTTTAGCTCCACTCGGGCCCCGACACTGTCGCGCTCCAGACGCCAAGCTCGATCATGCGGCGAATATCCTCGCCCGACGACACGCCCCACGGTCCGACGCGCAGGCCCAGATCGGCGGCCTCGGCGATCCGTTCGGGGGTGATGTCGACCAGGTGCGGGGACCATTCCTCGCCGCCATGGGCCTTGATCGCGGCCAGGTCCGAGCCGCCGTGATGGCGTGGGTCGAACCCGTCGGCCCAGGGCGAGTCCCCGTTCGGCAGGCGTTTGACCGTGCCGGCCAGGGCGGGCGGGATGGTCAGGTGCGCGGTGGCGAGATCAGGCCGCCGCTCGCGCGACAGGCGCGGCACGGCCCAGTCGAAGGCGATGATCTTGGCCGGGGCGATATAGTCCGCCGCCTCCAGGTCGTCGATCACGGCGTTGGTGACCATCGCCGCGTCCGGCGCATCGTCCGGGTTCTGAGGATCGGTCTTGATCTCCACATAGATCCGCCGGCGCGGCCCCTCCGCCGCCTTGAGCACCTTCAGCAGAGCGGCCAGAGTCGGGACGCGGGCGCCGTCGAAGGATTCGCGGCGCCGATAGTGCTCGCCCTCATAGGAACCGGGGCGCGAGCGGCCGATGTCGTAGCGTTGCAGCTCAGCCAGGGTCATGGACTTCAGCGCCGGCCCGGTCTCGGTCAGCCACGTCCCGTTCAGCCGCGTCTGGCCGCGCTTCAGCCGATAGTCGTGATGGGCGACGACATGGCCGTCAGCGGTCATCTGCACGTCGATCTCGATCCCGTCGATCGGCGCGACGACACAGCAGGCCGCGCCCTCCAACGTGTTGGCCGGCCAGGCGCCATAGCCGGTAGCGCCGGCGATGATCAGGGTTTTGGTCATGCGGGTGAGCTTTCCCCCATTTGATGAAGGAATCCAGCGTGGCTTCGCAATCTAGCCGGGAACCCCCGCTTCCAACTCCTCCAGCCAAACATCCGCCACCGCGTCTGACGGCGCCCGCCAGTCCCCGCGCGGCGACAGCGACCCGCCGGACGAGATCTTCGGCCCGTTCGGGACGCACGAGCGCTTGAACTGGTTGGCGAAGAAGCGGGTCAGGAAGAGTTTCAGCCAGCGCTTGATCTCGGGCAGGTCGTAGGCGCGGCGCGCGCTGTCCGGAATGTTCGACGGCCAGCCGGGCGCGGCGGCATCGTGCCAGGCGTTCCAGGCCAGGTAGGCGATCTTGGACGGGCGAAAGCCGAACCGGGTCAGGTAGTAGAGGTTGAAGTCCTGCAGGGCGTAGGGGCCGACGAAGCTTTCGGTAGCTTGCACGGCTCCATCCGCGCCTGGCGGGACGAGTTCGGGGGTGATCTCGAAATCGAGGATGGCCAGCAGCAGCTTGGCGGTCTTGGCGTCGACATCGCCCGACGCGGCCACGAAGCGGATCAGGTGCTGGATCAGCGTCTTGGAGACCGAGGCGTTGGGATTGTAGTGGGACATGTGGTCCCCGACCCCATAGGTGGCCCAG
>Ga0302314_10004154_pt1 | contig 26663 bp, 19 predicted proteins | sample III_Palsa_N2_3_FD_200533 | JGI IMG/M metagenome (GOLD analysis project Ga0302314, IMG submission 200533) | Peat permafrost microbial communities from Stordalen Mire near Abisko, Sweden - III_Palsa_N2_3 | ecosystem: Environmental > Terrestrial > Soil > Palsa > Peat permafrost | place: Sweden...
CGAGTTGGCGGAGTTCGATATTGTGGTCGCGTCAGACGGCGTCAACAGTCGCATCCGCGAGCGCTTCAAGGACGCGTTCCAGCCCAGCGTCAAACTGAACCACAACAAGTTCACCTGGATGGGCTCGACCCGGCCGCTGGACGCCTTCACCTATTTCTTCAAGGAGACGGCGCACGGCCCGATCTGCGCCCACACCTATCAGTACGAGGCGGGCCGCAGCACCTGGATCTTCGAAATGGGCCCGGACACCTGGGCCGCACACGGGTTCAACGCAATGGGCGAGGCCGAGAGCGCGCGGGCGCTGGAAGCGCTGTTCGCAGACGAACTCGAAGGGCATCCGCTGATCATCAACCGCTCGCTCTGGCGTAGCTTTCCGCGCATCGGCTGCGAGCGCTGGCACCACGAGAACATCGTCCTTCTGGGCGACGCCAAGGCCACCGCCCACTACTCGATCGGCTCGGGCACCAAGCTGGCCATGGAATGCGCCATCGCCCTGTCCGACGCGGTGCTGGCGAAGGCGCAGACCAGCGTCGAGGCCGCCTTCGCCGCCTACGACGCGGCCCGCCGCACCTCTATCGAGGTAACCCAGCACAATGCCGACGTCTCGATGGCCTGGTTCGAGCACATGGGCCGCAACTTCGATATGAAGCCGCGCCAGTTCGCCATGGTCGTCATGTGTCGGGCCAAGAGCATCACCTGGGACAATCTCTTGCTGCGCGACGAGGGCTTCGTGCGCGGCTTCGAGGACGAGTGGTACCAGACCCATTACGACGAGACCGGCCTGGACCACCGCGCCGAGCGGCCGACGCCGATGTTCACCGGCCTGAAGCTACGCGACTTGACGCTGAACAACCGCGTGGTCGTCTCGCCCATGGCGCAGTATCGCGCCAAGGACGGGGTCCCGGACGATTGGCACTTCGTCCACTACACCTCGCGCGCCCTGGGCGGCGCCGGTCTGGTCTTCACCGAGATGACCTGCCCCTCGCCTGACGCGCGCATCACCCTGGGCTGCACCGGCTTGTGGAACGACGCCCAGGAGGCGGGCTGGAAGCGCATCGTCGATTTCGCCCACGCGGAAAGTGGCGCGGCGTTGTGCCTGCAGCTGGGCCATGCGGGGCGCAAGGGATCGACCCAGCTCGGCTGGGAAGCCATGGACAGGCCGATTGTGGACGAGGCGGAGAACTGGCCTTTGTGGTCCGCCTCGCCGCTGGCCTATATGGACGGCGTCAACCAGCCGCCGCGCGAACTGGACCGCGCGGAGATGGACCGGATCGTCGCCGACTTCGTCCAGGCGGCCCAGCGCGGCCTGCGCGCCGGGTTCGACATGCTCGAGCTGCACTGCGGCCACGGCTATCTGTTCGCCAGCTTCCTCTCCCCGCTGACCAATCTGCGAACGGACGAATATGGCGGCTCGGCCGAGAACCGGGCCCGCTTTCCGCTGGAAGTCTTCAAGGCCATGCGGGCGGTCTGGCCGGACGACAAGCCGATGTCGGTGCGGATGTCCGCCAGCGACTGGCGCCCCGGCGGGGTCACCGAGGACGACATCATCGCCTTCGCCCGCGCCTTCGCCGACGCCGGCTGCGACCTGATCGACGTCTCGTCCGGGCAGACCGTACCCGACCAGAAGCCAGTCTATGGCCGCATGTTCCAGGTCCAGTTCGCCGAGGCGGTGCGCAATCTGACAGGCCTGGCCACCATGGCGGTCGGCGCGATCACCGAGCCCGCCCAGGTCAACACCATCGTGGCCTGCCGCCGCGCCGACCTGGTCGCCCTCGCCCGCCCGCACCTGGTCGACCCCGCCTTTACCCGCAAAGCCGAGGCCTGGTACGGCGTCGGTCAGCGCGACTGGCAAAAACCCTACATCTCCGGCTTCCAGCAGGCCCGGCGCGAGGCGGCGCGAGACCGCGAGCGGATGGTGGACTTGCAAAAGAAGGCCAAGCCCAAGCGGCACGTGTGAGGCGATAGCGGACGCACCGAAAGGGTGATTTACCCCGGCGGGCTCTCAAGGTTGGCGAACAGCCGCCGCAGCACACCGTTGAACACCGTCAACTCCTTGTCCGACACGCCGTTGAAGGCGTGGCGGAAGATGCGGCTGGCCTGGCCGCGAACCTGCTCCATGGCGTGCGACCCCGCCGGGGTCAGGCGCACCTCGGTCACGCGGGCATCGGTGGCCCTGGGATTGCAAGTCACCAGCCCCTCGGCCTGCATGCGCTGGACGATCCGGGTCATGGTCGACAGCTTGATCACCGCCAGGTCCGCCAGGGTGCTCACGCTGGCCGGATCGTGCTCATGCAGGATCATCAGCACCCGCCAGCGCGGCACATCCATCCCGATGCGCCGCAGCGACGAGCCCATGTCCAGCATATAGCGTCCGCTGACCCGGGAGAGCCAATAGAAGGGCGAATGCGCCAGTTCAAACAGCGGATCAGCGGGATCGGCCTTTCGCCGGGGCGCGGATTTTGACAGGGGGGCGAGGTCAGTCACCATGGGTCCGTCCTTTGGCCCGAGACGGGGTTTTGCGGTCTGCGGACCGTCGAAAGAATACTTGACTATTCATGTAATTGCCCCATCATTTCCCCACCCCAATGGCCCCGAAGGATCAGCCCATGTCCAGCGCCGCCGAGAGCCTTTCCGCCCTGACCGGACTGATCAGCGGCGGCGGCATCCGAGTTATCGATCTTACCCAACCGCTCGACGAATCAACGCCCGTGATCAGCCTTCCGCCGGAAGTGGGCAAGAATTCTCCGTCCTTTTCCAAAACCGCCGTCTCCAATTTCAACGAAGATGGGCCGGGCTGGGCCTGGTATGCCCTTAATATGGGCGAGCACTGCGGGACCCATTTCGACTCGCCGAACCACTGGCACACCGGACGCGAACACGTGACCGGCGGGCCGGCCACCATTCCGCCGCAGAACTTCATCGCCCAGGCCTGCGTGATCGACGTCAGCGCCAAGGTCGCCGCGAACCCCGACTATCTGCTGACCATCGACGACGTGAAGGAGTTCGAGGCCGCGCACGGACGTATCGAGGACGGCGCGCTGGTCCTGATGCGCACCGACTGGTCCAAGCGGACCGACCCCGAGGCCTTCCTGAACGACGGCCACTGCCCTGGGCCCAGCGTCGAGGTGATGAAATTCCTGGCCGACGAACGCCAGACCCGCGGCTTCGGCGTGGAGCAGGTCGGCACCGACGCCGGCATGGCCGGCACGTTCGACCCGCCCTTCCCCGCGCACCACTTCATGCACCGCGAGAACCGCTATGGCCTGGCCAGCCTGACCAATCTGGACCAGCTGCCCCCCAAGGGCGCGGTGGTGATCGCGGCGCCGCTGAAGATCGTCGGCGGCTCCGGCAGCCCGCTGCGCGTGCTGGCGCTGACGCCGGCGGATTGATGCCGGCGATTGTGACGCGGTGAACGCACTCGAGTCTCACGCGGCCCTCAAAGCCTCTCCCCCTCGATGGGGGAGAGGTTGGAGTGGGGGTGCGTCCGCTAGCGGTGACGAAAAGAACACGTTCGACGTCTCCTGCGTTTCTCGCCCGGATTTCGGCGTGTTCACCCCCATCCCAACCCTTCTCCCATCGAGGGGGAAGGGCTCTACAGCAGCGGGGCCTCATGGCTGAACGTTCCTTCGCCAAGGAAGTCGAGACCCTGCGTGTCGGCGACGGCGAGACCTTTCGCGGCGAGGGCATCCTGGCCGTGGCCAAGGCGCTGCTGCAGTCGGGGGTGGCCTATGTCGGCGGCTATCAGGGCGCGCCGATCTCGCATCTGATGGACGTGTTCTCCGACGCCCAGGGCATCCTGGGCGAACTGGGCGTGCATTTCGAACAGAGCGCCAGCGAGGCGGCGGCCGCGGCCATGCTGGCGGCCAGCGTCAACTATCCCTTGCGCGGCGCGGTGACCTGGAAGTCGACCGTCGGCACCAATGTCGCCTCGGACGCCCTAGCCAATGTCGCCTCGGGCGGGGTCACCGGCGGCGCGCTGATCATCGTCGGTGAAGACTACGGCGAAGGCTCCTCGATCATGCAGGAGCGCTCCCACGCCTTCGCCATGAAGTCCCAGATGTGGCTGCTGGACCCGCGTCCCAACCTGCAGACCATCGTCGACATGGTCGAGCACGGCTTCGCGCTTTCCGAGGCCAGCCACACGCCGGTGATGCTGGAACTGCGCATCCGCGCCTGCCACCTGCATGGCCATTTCGCCGCCAAGACCAACAAACGCTCTGAGCTTTCATTGCGCGAGGCGATGGAGAACCCGACGCGCGAGGCCGCCCGCATCGTCCTGCCGCCGATGAACTTCGACCACGAGCGGGAAAAGATCACCCAGCGCTGGCCGGCCGCGATCGACTACATCAAGCGCCATAAGCTGAACGAGGTGTTCGAGGCCGCCGACGGCCCCTATGCCGACCTGGGCATCGTCGTCCAGGGCGGCATGTACAACACCCTTATGCGGGCGCTGGAACTGCTGGACCTGGCCGATGGCTATGGCCGCGCCGACATCCCGCTCTATGTGCTGAACGTGGCCTATCCGCTGATCGACGACGAACTGGTCGCCTTCTGCGCCGGCAAGCGCGCCGTGCTGCTGATCGAGGAAGGCCAGCCGGAATATATCGAGCAGGCGCTGAATTCGATCCTGCGCCGCGCCGACCTGCAAACCAAAGTCATCGGCAAGGATGTCCTGCCCCGCGCCGGCGAATATACCGGCCAGGTGCTGAAGGACGGGGTCGAGGAATTCCTGGTCGGCCACGCCGGACGCAACCGCGCCGCCCGCCAGCCCGCCCCGCCGCTCAGCCTGGCCGACGTGCCGGCGCGCCCGGCCGGCTTCTGCACAGGCTGCCCCGAGCGGCCGGTGTTCACCGCCATGAAGCTGGTGGAGAAGGAGCTGGGCGCCTTCCACGTCAGCTGTGACATCGGCTGCCATCTGTTCTCGATCCTGCCGCCGTTCAATATCGGCAATACCACCATGGGCTATGGCCTGGGCTGGGCTGGCGCTTCGGCGTTCAATGTGCCCGACGCCACGCGCCGCACGATCAGCGTGATGGGCGACGGCGGGTTCTGGCACAACGGCCTGACCAGCGGCGTCGGCGGCGCGGTGTTCAACAAGACCGACAATGTGCTGGTGGTCATCGACAACGGCTATTCCGCTGCGACCGGCGGCCAGGATATCCTGTCGTCCCGCCCCGGCAACGCCGCGCGCAGCACCGACCACACCATCGAGGCGGCCGTGCGCGGCGTCGGCGTCGACTGGGTGCGCACGGTCAGGACCTACGACATCGGCCTGATGCGGCGCACGCTGAGGGAGGCGCTGACCACGGGACACAAGGGCCCCAAGGTGATCGTGGCCCAGGCCGAGTGCATGCTGAACCGCCAGCGCCGCGAAAAGCCGCTGTTCAACGCGGCGGTCAAGGCCGGCAAGCGCGTGGTGCGCCAACGCTTCGGAGTCGACGAGGACGTCTGCACCGGCGACCACAGCTGCATTCGCCTGTCAGGCTGTCCGTCTCTGACCACCAAACCCAATACCGATCCCCTACGCGAAGACCCGGTGGCGCACGTCAACAATGATTGCGTCGGTTGCGGCGTCTGCGGCGAGGTCGCCCACGCGGCGGTCCTCTGCCCCAGCTTCTACCGAGCCGACATCCTCTATAATCCGAGCGGCTGGGACCGCACCTGGTCACGGATGCGTATGAGCCTGATCGGCGCCCTGCAAGGCTGGGCGGAACGCCGGCGACTGGCGCGCGCGGCATGAGCACCGCGACACTCAGCGTTTCTCCTAACGAGACGACGGCGTCCGCGACGGAGACGGCGCGCCCGATCCGCATCTCGATCAACGCCCTGGGCGGCCAGGGCGGCGGCGTGCTGGCCGACTGGATCGTCGGCCTGGCCGAGCATGCCGGCTGGATCGCCCAGACCACCTCGGTGCCCGGCGTCGCGCAGCGCACCGGCGCGACGGTCTATTATCTCGAAATGTGCCGACCGGCCGCCGACGGCCGCGAGCCGGTGCTGGCCCTGATGCCGATCCCCGGCGACGTAGACCTGGTCGTCGCCTCGGAACTGATGGAGGCCGGCCGGGCGATCGCGCGCGGCCTGGTCACCCCCGACCGGACGGTGCTGGTCGCCTCCAGCCAGCGGATCATGGCCATCTCGGAAAAGTCCGAGCCGGGCGACGGCGCCATGCCGGCGAACAAGGTGGTGGCCGCCGCGCAGTCCTCGTCCAAGCGCCTGGTGTTGGCCGACTTGCAGGCGTTGGCCGAGCGCAACGGCAGCGTGATCAGCGCGTCCCTGTTCGGCGCGATCGCGGGGTCGGGCGCCCTGCCCTTCCCCCGCGCGGACTTCGAGGCGGCGATCCGGCGCGGCGGCGTGGGCGTGGACGCCAGCCTGCGGGCCTTCGGCGCGGCCTACGACCTGGCGAGTGGCGGAACGACCGAGCTATCGGCCGCGCCCGCCGCCAATCGACCGCCCGCGCCGCGCAACGCCGCCGAGCTCCGCCGTCGGATCAATGAGAGCCTGCCGGAGCCGGCCTGGGCCAATGCCGGACTCGGCGTCGATCGCTGCCTCGACTATCAGGGCCGCGCCCATGCCAGCCTCTATCTCGACTGGCTGGTCCAGGTGGCCAAGGTGGACGAGCAGTTCGGCGGCGCGCGCTATGACTGGGCGCTGACCCGCGAGACCGCCCGCTATCTGGCGCTCTGGATGACCTATGAGGACGTGATCCGCGTCGCCGATCTGAAGACCCGGCCAGCGCGCTTCGACCGCGTGCGGGCCGAGGTGCGGGCCACCGACAACCAGATCATCGACTTCGCCGAGTTCATGCACCCCAGGTTCGAGGAAATCTGCGACACCCTGCCGGACGCGATCGGCCGGCGGCTGAAGGATTCCACACGCGCGCGCCGCATGCTGAGCGGGTTCTTCCGCGAAGGCCGCCAGGTCTCGACCTCCAAGCTGGGCGGCTTTCTGCTGCTGTTCGGCTTGGCCCGGCTGCGCGGCCTGCGCCCGATATCCCATCGCCACGCCGTCGAGCAGGCGCGGATCGAGGCGTGGCTGGCCTCGGCCCTGAACGCCGCCCGCAACAACTATGATCTCGGCGTCGAGATCGTCAGGCTGCAGCGGCTCGTCAAGGGCTATGGCGACACCCACGAGCGCGGCCTTCGGCGCTATGGCGCCATCCTGCAGACCCTGCATGGCCTGGTCGAACACCCCGAGGCGGCGATCATGGCCCGCAAGATGGCCCAGGCGGCGCTCAAGGACGACAGCGGGCGTCTGCTAGCGCGCGAGATCGAGGCTGTCGGCGGCGCGCCCATGATCGACCTGGCGGCGCTCTGAGTTTCGTGGCCGCGCGCGTCTTCACCACCCCGATCCTGGTCCGGTTCAAGCACTGCGACCCAGCCGGGATCGCCTTCTATCCACGCCTGCTCGAATTCGCCAACGACACGGTCGAGGCCTGGTTCGCCGAACTGGGCGCGGGATTTCCCACGCTGATCGGCGAGCGGGGGATCGGCGTGCCGACGGTCGGCCTGACCGCCCGGTTCCTGAAGCCGTGCCGCCACGGGGAGGTCCTGGAGAGCCGATTGACGCCGGTCAAGCTGGGCGGCCGGTCACTGGAGCTGCGGATCGTTCTGGCCGGCCCCGAAGGCGAAGCACGCGCGGAGTTCGACATCACCCTGGTCTGCGTCGAACGCGACGCGGTGGCTTCACGGGCCTGGCCCGAGGATGTGAGGGCGGCGATCGAGGTGTGGTTGGAGGCGCGGTAGGCGCCAGACGCAAAGTTCCTCCCCACATCGTGGGGAGGGGGACCACGAAGTGGTGGAGGGGCCTCGCCGGACGGGTTTCAGCCGCCGCGAAGGCCCCCTCCGTCGCTTCGCGCCCGCTCCCCCAAGGGGGAGCAATTAGCGTCCTCAATAATTAATCGCCGGGTTGTCCCCCGGATAGATCACGCCCACCACATCGAAGCCGCCCTCGACGGTGCATTGCACCGAATGGGTCTGCTTGCGCGGCAGGAACAGGATGTCGCCGGGACCGACCGTGGTCTTGGTGCGTTCGGTCCAGACGACGCCGGCGCCGTTCAGGATGATCAGCGCCTCTTCGTAGAGGTGCTTGTGCGGTTCGGCCTTGGACAGCGGGATGTTGCCGATGAACTGGGTCACCACGTCCGACCCGTGCTCGCGGTTGATCAGCATCTGGAAATAGCGCTCGGCCATGGCGTGGCGCTGGCTGGGATCGATCTCCGCGAGGCGATTGGGATGCTCGGGCTCGAAGGCCTCGGGCATCTCGTCCAGCCAGACCAGGCCCTCCGCGCCGGGCCCCTGGGAGATGAACAGCTTGATCGGCTCGGAGCCGGAATTGTGGACCCGGTACGCCTCGCTGGGGCGGATATAGAAGCCAGTGCGCGGCGCGAGCGGGAAGCGGCGGCCGCAGATCTCGACCTCCCCGTCCCCTTCGGTGACGAACAGGACCGTGTGGCGATCGTCCGCCGAGATCACCGGCGAGGCGCCCGCGTCGACCACCGCATAGAACTGCGACTGGAACAGCGCCCCCATGGCCGGGCTGATCACCGGACACCAGCCCGTATTCCCGCGCTGGGTCAGGCTCGCGCGATGGGTCGAGAAGACGTAGCAATCATTGTCGAGCTGCACGAGTGGCTCGGCGCCATGCTCGACCAGCGCAATGGCGAGGTTCTGCGGGCTGTCCGGGTCGTCCAGCAGATAGCCGCCCTCCAGATTGCTGTGGGCGCCGTCGCAGAACGGGCCGGTCCCGGTGTGCTTGCAGCCGCAGAAGATGACGTCCTCATCCACCTTGGCCTTGAACAGCACCGGCAGGAACTCGGTCCCCGCGTGCGAGCCGTCGCAGAACGGCTGGGTCGCCGAGCGGCCGCAGCTGCACCAGAGGTAACGCTTGCCGGCCTTGACCTCGTGATAGAAGCCCTTGCGGTATGCGATGGTTGGTGTCGCCATGGGTACGCTCGTTCAGCCTTCTTAAAATGGTCAGGACGACGGCCCGACGCGCTGGGGAGAACGCGCCGGACCGCCTCTGCAAACCCGCCTTTACCAGAGCACTTTCAAGCGCGCTCTAGAAGGTCCGGGTGACCGACACGCCGACCGTCCGCGGCTGGACCGTCAGCAACGCCTCGGGATCCTGCGACGAATTGATCGCGGAAACCTGGGCGCGGTCGTCGGTCAGGTTGCGAATAAACAGGGTGGCGCTCCACAGCCCGGTCGCCAGCCCCGCCCGCACGTTGAGCAGGGTGTAGGGCCGCAGGGGGATGTTGTAGGGGTTGGAGGTGAAGTAGCTGTTTTCCGCGCTGCGATAGGTGATGTCCCCGGCGAGCGTTCCCTTCCAGTCCGTGGCCATGGGCAAGGGCGCCGTATAGTTCAGGCCCACATTGAACTGCTCAGGCGCAACCTCCGGAAGGCTCTCACCCGTGAGCCCCAGCGTATTGTTCGCGGCGTACTGGAACGGGGTCGCCCCCTCCGACAGGTAGGAGTCGGTGTACGATCCGGAGAAGCTGGCGGTGAGATGCTGGATGGGGTGGGCGTCGAATTCGAACTCCAGTCCCTTGACCACCGCGTTGCCGGCATTGCCGGTGTAGCTGAACAAGCCATCCTGCGTGGTTTCCGCGACCTGAATGCCATACCAGAAGATCGCATAGGCATCGATCTGGTAGTCGAGCTTGCCATTGAACAGCTTGCCCTTGGCGCCGACCTCATAGTTCCACAGCGAGTCAGGCTTAAAGGATTCCGGAATATCTTCCACCTTTGGGCCGAGGAATTGAGGCGCATTGATACCGCCTCCGCGGAAACCCTGCGCCGCAGTCGCATAGACCAGCAACTGATCGTTGAATTTGTAGCTGCCGTTGAACTTGAACGTCACCTTGCTGGCGGATTGGCTTGGATAGGGGTTCACACTGCAGGTGGCGGAAGTGCAGGCGGCGCCAAATGCCTGGGTCGTCTGCCCGAAGCCGCCCAGCGTCTCGGTGAAGTAGCGCAGGCCGGCGACCAGGGTGAGCTTGGACGTGACCTTCCAGGTGGCCTCGCCGAAACCGGCGTATTCCGTGGTGGTCCGATCGTCGATCCGGCCGAAGAAGCTGCCGCCGCCGTAGGGGTTGCCATTGAGCAGGGGATTGGCGGAGGGCGACGTGCTGAACGGCGAGATCACCTCGCCGTCCGCGTTCGTGCCGAGTACGTGAACCGACAGGTCGTCGGTCTCATACTGGCGATAGACGCCGGCGACGAAATTGACCGGAAAATCAAAATCCGACGCGTAGCGGATCTCGCTGGAATTCACGTCGCGGGTTTGCGGCTCCTGCGTTTCCGCATCGTAGGGGGTCTTGTACGAAATCAGATCCGGCGTGGAGTCGAAGTTGAAGTCGAGCTTGCGATTGTACTGGTTCGTCGTCGCGGTCAGGGTGCCGTACTGGAACTTATAAGTTCCGGTCAGGCTGAAGACCTGCAGATTGTCCGACCACGGACTGCGGGTCACGTCGGTGTTGCACAGGTCGCAGCCTTGCGAGGCCGCCGCGCCCGGAATGGGGTAACCCGCGACGCCGGTCGGCGTGTAGCGCGATGACCCGCCGGAGTACTCGGACTGGTCACTGAACGAGGCGTCGATGGTGAAATTGTCGGTCGGCTGAACGCGAAGGGCGACACGGCCACCCTGCACGATGTCGTTGTTGACGCCCCTGATTTCACTGCCCGTCGTGTCTGTCGGACTGGAGCCCGCGCCCACGCGGTCCTGGTTGATGTAGCCGCTGTCGTTGAGCGTCCATCCGACGACGCGCAGGGCGACCTTGTCGGCGATGATCGGAAGGTTGACCTCGCCGTTGAAGTCGTAGTTGCCGCCGCCGTGGTTGGTGTCGGAGGCCTCGGCGGTCAGATAGCCGCCAAAGTCGTTCAGGTTCGGCTTGTTGGTGATGAAGCGGATCGTGCCGCTCATCGAGTCGGCGCCGTAGAGCGTCCCCTGGGGTCCGCGCAGCACCTCGATATGGTCGATATCGTAGGAGCGGATGTCGGACTCGAAGCCGCCGCCATCATTGGCGTTGGCGCCGCTGATCACCGCTTCGTCGTAATAGACGCCCGTGGTGGACGCGCCGGTCGAGCTGACGCCGCGGATGATGTACTTGCGGTCGCCTGGACCCAGGTCCTGGACCGCCAGGCCCGGGATCTGATTGGCGATGTCCAGGAAGCCGACGGCTCCGGCCTTCTGAAGCGCGGCGCCCGAAAGCGCCTGGATCGCGCCGGGGACTTCAAGCACTTTCGACGAGTTGAGCTTGTTGGCGGTGACCACGATTTCCGTGACGGAGGAGGACGAAGGCGCGGCCGCCGCCTCGCCAGCAGCCGCATCGGCGGCGAAGGCGGATGGGGCGAGCAACAGGGCCGCGGTTCCAACGCTGGCCGTCAAAATCGCACGTCTTGAACTAAGGAATCTCACGCTACGCGCGATTTTGGCGGTATGAAGAACCATCGACTTTTACTTCCCCGTTTCGTGTGTCGTTGCGGATTTCGTATGAGATATCATATGATACGTCAACCAAATGACACACTGTCTGCGACGGGAAAGCGCGACCGTGCTCCCCGTGCAACAATGGCCCGCAACGCCCAACAATCGGGCGCTCAAAGCCTTGGAAGTGATCAAGAATCCAGGTTGGCGCTCAATCGGCGGATGACGCTGAACGCGGCCTCAACTTCGGCTGGCGAAAAGCCGTTCAGCAACCGCTCCTGGCGTCGCCGGACCACCGGATCCAGGGCCTTGAACAGAGCCCGGCCCTTGTTCGTCAGGAAGACCTCGACATAGCGGGCGTCGTCGGCGCGCGGCACGCGGATGACATAGTGCTCTGTCTCCATCTTCATCAGCACGCGGCTGAGCGCCGACTGCTGCATCATCGCCCGCTCGATGATCTCGCTGATGGTGATCCCGTCGCCCATGGCCAGCACCGCCAGTATCCGCCAGCGGGCCAGATTGATATCCTCGCGCCGCAACTTGTCGACCAGGTCGCTGTTCAGTTGATAAGCCAGCCGCATAATCAGGTGGGGCAGGAAATCGTCGAACCGCGCATCGCCGGGCGAGGCCGCCTTGGGTTTCGTGACGGATTTCGGCTTGGACGGTTCAGCGCCCAATGTTCCACGCGACATCAAGTTACCCTCCAGCCCGGCCACTGCTCACGCCTCGTCTGACGCGAACGCCCATCGGTCCAGACGGGAGTTGCGCCGCCAGCCTGGACGCCTTCCTATAGAACAATCAGCGGTCGGACGGCGCCCAACCGTGACCATTCGGCAGATGATTTGTCATATAGGCTCGAGACATGCCCATTCGCACCCCTTCAGGCGTACTCAAGGCCCGGCTGAACGCAGGCGAGGTCGTCGGCTGCCACTGGCTGTCGCTGGGATCGCCCGCCCTGCTCGAACTCGCCACCGCCGCCGGGGCCGACACCCTGGTCGTCGACATGCAGCACGGGCTGTGGGACCGGGCGGGCCTGGAGGCGGCGATCGGGACCGCCAACGCGTCGGCTACGCTGCTGGTGCGAACCGCTGACCAGTCGTCCTACGCCATCAGTTCCGCCCTCGACGCCGGCGCGGACGGGATCATCGCGCCGCTGGTCGACAGCGCCGAGCAATGCGCGGCGGTGGTGCAGGCCGCACGATTTCCGCCCGAGGGTCGCCGTTCGGCAGGCGGCGTCAGGCCGCTCGTGGACTTCGGCGCTTATCGCGCCGCTGCGGACCAGCACCTGGTGGTCAGCGTGATGATCGAAACCGCCGAGGCCGTCGAAGCGGCCCAGGCCATCGCGGCCACGCCCGGCCTGGACATGATCTTCATCGGCACGGGCGATCTGGCCCTGTCCCTGGGCGCGGGCCCCGACGCACCTTCGTTCGAGGCGGCGCTACAGCGCGTCCTGACCGCGGGACGCACCAACGGCGTCGCCGTGGGCGCCTTCACGCCCGACCTCGACCACGCCCTGCGGCGCGCGACCCAGGGCTTCCAGTTCGTAGTCTTCGCCAACGACATCGACCAGAACCTGGCCAAGCTGGCCCAGCAGCGCCAGGCGTTCGCGGAGGGCCTCAGCGCCGCCGCTCGTCTGCCGAGTTGATTTGACTTATCAGCGTTCGGTTGGTCCAATGCGCCGATAGAACAATGCGAAAAGCAGGCTCGCACCTGTCTCATCGACAGTGAAAGCGGGCGTCAAGGGAGGTCATCGTGAGTGACGGTTCCGTCGACATCCAGCACGAAGCGCGCGCCAAGGCCTATGCCGAGCCCCTGGAAACGCTGAACCCGGCCCAGCCGGAGCTGTTCCAGAACGACGCTCACTGGCCCTATTTCGATCGCCTGCGGAGCGAAGCGCCGGTCCACTACACCCCGGAAAGCGACTTCGGCCCCTTCTGGTCGATCAGCAAGTACAACGACATCATGGCCATCGACACCAATCACCAGGTGTTCTCGTCGGCCAAGGGCATCACCTTGCCGAGCCTGGAAGCCGAGGCGGAGATGAACAAGCGCCCGACGCGCTCCAGCTTCATCTCGATGGACCCGCCGCGTCACGACGAGCAGCGCAAGACGGTCAGTCCCGTGGTGGCGCCGGCCAATCTGCAGCGGATGGAGCCGGTAATCCGCGAACGCGCCGGCCTGATCCTGGACAACCTGCCGATCGGCGAGGAATTCGACTGGGTCGATCTGGTGTCCAAGGAACTGACGGCCATGACCCTGGCCACCCTGTTCGACTTCCCATTCGAGGAGCGGCGCAACCTGACCTACTGGTCGGACATGATGACCAACGCCCCGGGTCACGGGCCGGTGACAAGCTGGGACCAGAAGCGCGACGAGGTCAACGCCTGCTTCGCCAGGTTCACCGAGCTGTGGAACGACCGCGTGGCGCGCGAGCCCCAGTTCGACCTGATCTCCATGCTGGCCCACGGCGAGGCCACCCGGAACATGGACCAGCTGGAATATTACGGAAACGTCGGTCTGCTGATCATCGGCGGCAACGACACCACCCGCAACACCATCTCCGGCTCGATCTTCGCCCTGAACCGCAATCCCAGCCAGTACGACAAGCTGCGCGCCAATCCGGGCCTGATCTCCTCGATGGTCTCAGAGACCATCCGCTGGCAGACCCCGCTGGCCCATATGCGGCGCACGGCGACGGAGGACTTTGAGTTCGGCGGCAAGATCATCCGGCAGGGCGATCGAGTGGTCATGTGGTACGTCTCGGGCAATCGCGACGACGAGGTGATCGAAAACCCCAACGCCTACATCATCGACCGCGCGCGGCCGCACATGTCGTTCGGCTTCGGCATCCATCGCTGTGTCGGCAACCGCCTGGCCGAGTTGCAGCTCACCATCATCTGGGAAGAGATCCTGAAACGCTTCCCGGTGGTCGAACTGGTCGACGAACCGACCCGCACCCACTCGATCTTCGTCAAGGGCTACGAGACGATGCCAGTGGTGATCCCACGGCGGAGCTAGGCGCTCACTTTCGATCGCCACCGGGCCGCCCCGCGGTTCCTTTTGACCACCAAGAGCACCAAGGACACCAAGTTCAGGACTGTTCTGAAGGGCCGAGAATGGCGCGAAGCGCGTATCTGTTCCTTTGTGCCTTCCTTGGTGTCCTTGGTGTGCTTGGTGGTCAAATACGGGCTTCGCCGTGGCTGGGAGGCCGGCCGACAGATCAGCAGGGCGGCTCGAACGCCGCGCACCAGGCGCAGACCTGGTCCTTCAGCGCATCCAGACGCGCGCCCGGATCGATCTCCGGCCGCTGGTAGAGCCAGCCGATCACGGCCATGCCGCGAACCAGCAGGAACATGGGGACCAGTGCGCGCTCCGCCTCGGAGATGGGACGCCGGGACCGATAGCCCTTGAAGAACGCGGCTTCGATGGCCGTGAAATCGGATCGGTCCTGGCCAGGGCTCAGGGCCACGGCGATGTCGTACAGATACCAGCCGAAGGCGGTGTCGTCGAAGTCGATGACGGTCAGCCGGTCGCCGTCGACCAGCAGGTTGCTGGTGTGCAGATCGGCGTGGATCACGCCGTAGCTCTCGGACGAGCGTCCATAGCGGTCCAGGGCGCCGCGAATGCGCTGGCGGGCAGCGAGCATAAGCCGCCGTTCGGCGGGCGAAAGCTTCGGATGCTCCCAGAACCGGCCCCAGAACGGCGCCTCACCCAGCAGCCCGTCGGCATCGAGCGCGTGGCGCCGAAACGCCGGGGGCGGGCTCCAGGCGCTGGATTGGACATGCATGGCGGCGGCGATGGAGCCCAGTCGCTCGTACCAGCGCTCATAGGGGCCCGTCCCTTCGGCGCGCGCCAGGACATCCTCCAACAGCTCGCCCTGGATCCAATGCGTCATCCCGGCCCGGCGATGTTCGCCCAGTTCGCCAACAAGGACCGGCACGTAGTCGCGCCCGTCGAGCGCGGTCACAGGTATTGGGACGCTGACGCCGAATTCGGCCAGGGCGCGGGTCCAGATGCGCTCGGAATCCAGCGCCTCGTCAGTGTGATAGCCTGGCCGATGCAGGCGCAGGACGTAGGCGGCGCCGTTTTGGTCGGTGACCCGAAAGGTGACGTTCTCCGACAGCGACACCAGCTCGACCTCGCCAGGCTCGATCGGAAAGGCCCGCAACACCTCACGCGCGGCTGGGGTGAAGACGGCGGCGGCGCGCGTCTTATCCATCGATCTCGGCGATCGTTTCGTCGAAGGCCGCCAGGAAGTCCTCGGCATTCTTCTGCGAAAACACCAGCGGCGGCCGGATCTTCACCACATTGCCGAAGGCGCCGGCGTTGCTGGTGAGGAACCCCTTGTCCTTCAGGCGATTGACCACATCGATCGCCAGGTCGCGGTCCGGCGTCTTGCTCTGCCGATCCGTCACCATTTCGATTCCGACAGACAGGCCGACGCCTCGGATATCGCCAACCCGTGCGCAAGCATCCTTACGGGCGAGCAGGGCCGATTTCAGGGCCACGCCCACCACGCCAGCGTTCTCGACCAAACCCTCCCGTTCGATCACCTCGAGCACAGCCATGCCGACCGCAGCCTGCAGGGGACTGGACGCAAAGGTATTGAAGTATCGGGTCGCGGCGCGGAAACCATCTACCAGCGGCTTGCTGGCGGCCGTCGCCGCCAGGGGCAGGCCAGCGCCCATGGGCTTGCCCGTGACCACAATGTCCGGCGTGAAGCCGGTCACGTCATAGCCCCACCACCGTCCGGTGCGGCCGTATCCGGCCTGCACTTCGTCGGCGATCACCAGGCCGCCGGCCGCGCGCACCATCTCCGCCGCCCGCCGCATGAAATCGCGCGGGACGTCGGGAAGACCCTCGTTGGCGAAAATCGAACAGACGATCAGCGCCGCGAGTCCCTCCCCATCCTCCTCAAGGCTTCGGATCGCGTCGGCCAACCGGTCCAGATAGGCGTCGGCGGGATCGGCCGCGCCCGGCGCGAGCGGGCGATAGAGTTCGGGGAATGGAAACGTCCGCACATCGGGCCTTGCCGGCTGGTTCGCGCCAGTGCGAGTGAGGGCCCCGACCAGTTCACTGTTTCCGTGATAGGTGGCGTCGGTGCAGACGACGCCACGCTTGCCGGTCGCCAGCCGCGCCATCCTCAGGGCGACCTCATTGGCCTCCGTGCCGCTGCAACTGAACACCACGCTTTGGATCTGCGGGCCGTGCAGGCCGCTCAGGCGTTCGGCGAAGGCGACAACGCCCTCGTGCAGATATCGGCTGTGGACATTGAGGGTGGCCTGCTGGCGCGCCATGGCCTCGACGACGGCGGGATGGGCGTGGCCCACGCACGGCACGTTGTTGTACATGTCGACGTAGCGCCGGCCGTCGGCGTCAAACAGATGGACGCCCTCGCCGCGAACGATATGCAGAGGCGTCTCGTAGAACAGCGGCGCGCCGGCGCCCAGGGCCTGCTCCCTGCGTTCCAGGAGAGTGGTGTCGGTCATGCTCATCTTTGATCCCCGCTGAAGCGTGAGCAGCCTTGCCCATCTCCAGGCCTGGGGTCGAGATCAAAAAAAGCAGTTTCGGCGGAAGCGGCTAGCCGAACCGGGCGGCGTAGGCGTCGGGCTTGAAACCCACTAGCGGCGCGCCCTTTCCGGTTTCCAGCACGGGGCGTTTGATCATCGACGGCTGCGCCAGCATCAGGGCGATGGCCTTGGCCTCAGTCAGATCTTGCCGATCCGCCTCGGGCAGCTTGCGAAACGTGGTCCCGGAGCGGTTCAGCAGCACCTCCCAGCCTACAGCTTTGCTCCACCCCTCAAGGGTGGCCCGATCGACGCTCTGGGCCTTGTAGTCGTGAAAGGCGTAGCCCACCCCATGGCTGTCGAGCCAATCGCGGGCCTTCTTCATCGTGTCGCAGGCCTTGATGCCGTAGATCGTAACGAGCGCGGTCATTGTTTCTGCTCCGGTCGACATTTCACGGACGTTCTATCGCGACCAGCGCGTTGTTCGCCAAGCGGGGTTTCACCGCATCAACCGGCTTTTTTCAAACGCGGCGTGAAGCCTGAAGGCGCATCGTGGAGTTCAGGCCCCGTCACCGAGGAATGGGGCGACTGGGGTTGCACCGATAAGAGCAAGGCCCGGTTGGGAGCCTTCCTGGTGGACCTATGCCGCCCTGTCCCGGATCACACCGGCTTCTTGACGCGCCGCTTGCCTGCAGCCGACGACAGGTTGCGCCCCAAACCCAGGGCCTTGGCCAGGTTGGATCGCACCGCGGAATAGTGCGGCGCGGTCATCGGATAGTCGGGCGGCAGGCCCCACTTGCGGCGATAGGCGTCGGGCGTCAGTCCGCGCGCCGCGAGATGACGGCGAAGCATGGTATAGCCCAGTCCGTCCTCGAAGCTGATCAACCGCTCGGGCGTGATGCTCTTTCTGATTTGCGATGCGGTAAGCTTGCTCGGGACTTCCGCCGCAGGTGGAGCGGGGCTGTCGACGCCGCTCAGTGCATCGTGAACTGTTTGGATCAAGCCGGCGACATCATCAGGCCTCACCTTGTTTGATTCGAGAAAGCTGACCACGATATCTACGGTCAGACTTGTCAGCTGCATGTTCTCCGCCATGATTCACTCCATATCCTCGATGCAGGGCGCGTGAGATTCGCTGACGGTACTTTATAAATACCAAGTGTCATCGCGGACCGACCCATTTTGGGCGCCTATGTATCAAGCCTGAAATCCGATAGACGACGATCGATCGAGACGTTGGACTCGGATATTGAACCCCTAAGTTTTCACCCCAAGTGGAGCCGATTTCCTTGCTGGGCGCGGAATTCCGGAGGGGTTCGGACTAATCTGGCCTGGAGCGCGGGCGTCGCCCTGAGCGGCTCTCGATTAGATTCGGCGCGCTCAAACAGACGCACATGCGTCAATCACCCGCACCCAGCTAGAGCCTGCCAGCGTCAAGTGAAGGCCGGATAAAGCGGCCGCCAACCTCTACGCCGGAATAGGACAGAACCTTCCTCAACGCTTCAAACGCCGCGATTTGAAGTTAAAGGCTCTGGCGCGCGCTGAGACGGGCGGGATCAAGCGCCGTGGCCGAGACCCCGAACCCGGCCAGGGCCGCGGGTAGGGGCTGGCGACGGACCAGGGCGGCGGCGGCTTCGGACAGGGCCGGACAGGTCTGAATCCCGGCGCCGCCCTGCCCCACCAGCCAGAAGAAGCCCGGCTGGACCGGATCATAGCCCGTCACGGGTTCGCCATCCGGCGCGAAGGTGCGCAGCCCCGCCCAGGTGCGCAGGGGCCGCCGGACCGGCAGGGTTGAGACCTGTTCGAACCGGTGCAGCGCCTCGGCCACGTCCATGTCGTCCGGATAGGCGTCGCACGGCTCGGACGGCGTCTGATCCATGGCCGAGACCAGCAGCCGCCCGGCGTCCGGCTTGAAATAGAGGCTGTTGTCGGCGACGACCGCCATGGGCCACGGATCGACCGCGTAACCGTCGGCGGCCAGGACGGAAATGGTGCGGCGGCGTGGCTCCAGGTCCAGGGGCCGTACGCCGGCCAGGCGCGCCACCACATCGCCCCAGGCGCCCGCCGCATTGACCAGTACGGTGGCGGAGATCTCGCTCTGGCCCGCCTCGATCCGCCAGCGATCGCCGACCCGCACCGCCCCCTTGAACGGAGAGGAGACCAGCACCGATCCGCCCGCGCCGCGCAGCCGCCGCAGCCAGGCCTGGTGCAGCGTGTCCACGTCCATATCGAAGGCGCCGGTGTCCAGCACGGCGCCAGCGGCATCGGCCTCGCGCAGGATCGGCACCATGGCCAGCGACTCGTCGGCGTTCAGCCAGCGCGCCTGGTTGCCCGTCGCACGCAACTGGTCCTGCAACTCCTTGAGCAGGTCGAACTGGTCGACCCGGCCGAACTGCAGCACCGGGCGGCGCCGGATTAGTGGCTGGGTCGAGAAGCCTTCGGGTGGGGTCTCGAAGAACGTCCGGCTCGCCCGGGTCAGCGGCGCAATCTGGGCGCCGATCAGGGTCTCGGTATAGATGGCGACCGAGCGTCCGGTGGTGTGCATCCCCGGGTGATCTTCCCGTTCGATCAGCACCACCGATCTATCGGACGCCAGCCGCCCGGCCACCGAGGCCCCGGCGATCCCAGCCCCCACCACGCAAACGTCGCACTCGATCATCGGGATTCCTCGGAACCGCTCGCCGAACATCGGCGAGCGGTTCCGAATAAACCGATCTCCGGGCGCGGCCTAGCGCGCCAGTTCGGAGACCTCGGCCACCTCTTCCGGCGTCAGCTTCCAGCCGGCGGCCGCCGCGTTGGCCTTGACCTGCTCCGGCTTGGTCGCGCCGGCGATTACGGAGGAGACCACGCCGTGGCCCAGCAGCCAGGCGAAGGCCAGTTCCAGCAGGTCATGGCCACGCGCCTCGGCATAGGAGGACAACGCCTCCAGCCGGTCGAAATTCTTGTCGTTCAACGCCGCCTGTCCACGCGCGCCCCAGGCCGCCAGGCGGGTGTCCGCCGCCGGCGCTTCGCCCCGACGGTACTTGCCAGTCAGAAGGCCGGAGGCCAGCGGGAAGAAGGGCAGCATGCCCAGCCCGAACCGCTCGCAGGCTGGGTTCACCTCGAACTCCACTTTGCGCTCCAGCAGGCTGTAATTGTTCTGCGCCGAGACGAAGCGGTTGATGTGCGCGTCGCGGGCGGTCCAGTCGGCGTCGGCGATCTGCCAGCCGGTGAAGTTGGAATTGCCGATGTAGCGGACCTTGCCCTGGGTCACGAGGTCATCGAGCGCGCCCAGGGTCTCTTCGATCGGCGTATCGTCGTCCGGCCGATGCATCTGGTAGAGGTCGATATAATCGGTCTTCAGCCGCTTCAGGCTGGCCTCGACAGCGTTCATCACATAGCGGCGCGAACCGCCGCGCTGATCGGGGCCCTCCCCCATCGGGCTGGCGAACTTGGTGGCCAGCACCACCTGATGACGTTTCCCATTCAGCGCCTCGCCGAGCATGGTTTCGGATTTGGAGCCGCCATAGACGTCGGCGGTGTCGAAGAAGGTGATCCCAGCATCCAGGCACGCGCCGACCACGGCGGTGGTCGCCGCCTGATCGATCCGCATGCCGAAATTGTTGCAGCCCAGGCCGACTTCGCTGACCTTCAACCCGCTCGATCCAAGACGACGATATTCCATGGCGTACTCCCTAAGTGATCACGCATCATGAAGCAGGACGGGGGTCGGAGGCTATCGGAATCCGCGATCTGGAACCCTCTCCCCGCTCTTTGCGGGGAGAGGGTAGGGTGAGGGGTGGCGCCGACGTACAGACTCCAACCGAAAGAGACTGGATCGCGGAACCACCCCTCACCCTGCCCTCTCCCCACTGCGTGGGGCGAGGGTTCAAGAGCGCACCGCCCCTGGCTTTCGGGATCGGGGCTCCCTATCGTCGCTGGCAAAATGGGGTTGGAGACGCACCAGTGGATTTCCAGGACATCATCTACGCCGTCGACGGCCCGATCGGCGTGATCACGCTGAATCGCCCCGCCTATCGCAACGCCCAGGGCTATCGCATGCTGGACGAGATCGACCAGGCCTTTTCCCTGGCCAAGGCCGACGACGCGGTGCGCGTGGTGATCGTGCGCGGTGCGGGCGGCGTCTTCTCCACCGGCCATGACCTGGGCACGCCCGAGGGCATGGACTACCGCAAGGCGCTGGGAGCCAAGCCGGGCATACAGACCTATGACCAGTTCAAGCGATACAACCTCGATCTGCTGGTCGGCTGGCGGAACTTCCCCAAGCCGACCATCGCCATGGTCGAGGGCTATTGCATCTATGCCGGCTGGATGCTGGCGGCGGCGATGGACGTGGTGTTCGCCGCCGACAACGCCGAGTTCCTGGCCGGCTTCGTCGAATACATGTCGATCCCCTGGGACATCGGCGTGCGGCGCGCCAAGGAGCTGTGCTTCGAAAGCCGGTTCATCTCGGCGGACGAGGCGCGAGACTACGGCCTGGTCAACCGGGTGCTGCCGCTGGGCGACCTGGAGCGCGAGACCTATGCCTGGGCGCGGCGAGTGGCGGAGAACAGCCCCGAGGCGCTGCGCTTCGCCAAGATCCAGATGAACAAGGCCCAGGACGCCCAGGGTTTCACCCAGGCGCTGGAGGACTGCCTGGGCGACTACCAGGCGATGATGTACCTGCCGGGATCGGCGATGCGGGTCGAGGGCGAACGGCGCCTGCTGACCGTCGACCTGGCGGTCAAGGGCAAGCGCGGCGAGCGTTTCGGGCTGACGCCCATCGCCAAGCAAAATGCGGGCAAACAGAAGGCTTGATGAGATGAGTGACACCTTTCGCGCGATCCGCCTGTTCAAGACCGAGACCGGCCAGGAGACCCGCTTCGTCGAACTAACCGACGCCGACCTGATGGACGGCGATGTCGATGTGCGGATCGACTATTCGACGGTGAACTACAAGGACGGGCTGGCCCTGACCGGCCGCTCGCCGGTTGTGCGGGTTTGGCCGTTGACTCCGGGGATCGATTTCGCGGGGGTGGTCGAGCGTTCGGATCATGCGGGTTTCAAGCCGGGCGACCGGGTCGTGCTGAACGGCTGGGGCGTCGGCGAGACCCATCATGGCGGCTATGCCCAGAAGGCCAGGGTCAAGGGCGACTGGCTGGTCAAGCTGCCGGAGGGGATTTCCAACGCCCACGCCATGGCCATCGGCACCGCCGGCTATACAGCCATGCTGTGCGTCATGGGCCTGGAGCGCCAGGACGTCACGCCCGACAAGGGTGACATCGTCGTCACCGGCGCGGCCGGCGGCGTGGGCGGCGTCGCCATCGCGCTTCTGGCAAGGCTCGGCTATCGCGTGATCGCCTCGACCGGCCGGGCCGCCAGCGAGAGCGACTATCTGACCAGCCTGGGAGCGGCGGAGATCATCGATCGCGCGGAGCTGTCGGCGCCGGGCCGGCCGCTGGCCAAGGAGCGCTGGGCCGGCGCGGTCGACGCAGTCGGCAGCCACACCCTGGCCAATATCCTGGCCCAGACCCGCTATGGCGGCGCCGTCACGGCGTGCGGCCTGGCCCAGGGCCTGGACCTGCCGGGGTCGGTCGCGCCCTTCATCCTGCGAGGCGTCACGCTGGTCGGGATCGACTCGGTGATGTGTCCGGCGCCGCGCCGGCTCGAGGCCTGGTCCCGGCTGGCCAAGGATCTCGACCTTGGCTTGCTGGACACCATGACCAGCCGCGCGAATCTGGACGAGGTTCCGGCCCTGGGCGAGGCGATCCTGGCGGGCCGGGTGCGTGGCCGCCTGGTCGTGGACGTGAACGCCTGATCCCTGTAGGCGACAGTAAGGCTTGTTCGTCTAAGGCGCCCGTCCATGAAGTTTGCGTTGTCATTGCTCGCCACGGTGAGCGTGCTTGCCGTCTATTGCGCTGGTTCGCCGGCTTCAGCCGAAGACCAGCCCCAGCCCGCCGCGCCGACGCCGGCCATCGCGCCGCCCCAGGATATTCCCTATCCCGGCGTGATCCGACTGGCGGTGGACGCCACCGACCTGCCCCACGCCATCTTCGCCGTGCATGAGACCGTGCCGGTCGCCGGCCCCGGCCCGCTCACCCTGCTCTATCCCAAATGGCTGCCCGGCAATCACTCGCCGACCGGACCGATCGACAAGCTGGCCGGCCTGGTGATCACCGCGCGCGACCAGAGGATCGAGTGGCGGCGCGATCCGGTCGATGTCTACGCCTTTCACGTGGACGTTCCGGCCGGCGTCAACGCGCTGGACCTCAGCTTCCAGTTCCTGTCGCCGGTGTCCAGCCGCGAGGGGCGCATCATGATGACGCCCGACATGTTGAGCCTGGAATGGAACACCGTCGCGCTCTACCCGGCGGGCTATTTCTCGCGCCGAATCCAGGTCGAAGCCAGCGTCACCCTGCCCGAGGGGTTCAAGGCCGCCACGGCCCTGGACACGGCGTCCGCCGCCGGCGCCACGACGACGTTCAAGCCGGCGGATTTCGGCGCCCTGGTGGATTCGCCGCTGATCGCCGGCCGCAATTTCCGCGCCTTCGACCTGGATCCAGGCGGACCCGCGCGGGTCCGCCTGGATGTGATCGCCGACCGGCCCGAAGCGCTGGCCGCGGCCCCCGAGCAGATCACCGCGCACAGGGCGCTGGTCCAGCAGGCCTACCGGCTGTTCGGCTCGCACCACTACGACCACTACGACTTCCTGTTCTCGCTGAGCGACAAGATGGGCGGGATCGGGCTGGAGCATCACCAGTCCAGCGAGGACGGGGCGACACCCAAATATTTCACCGATTGGGACAAGACCGAGTCATCCCGCGACCTGCTGGCCCACGAATACACCCACAGCTGGAACGGCAAATTCCGCCGTCCGGCCGACCTGTGGACGCCCAACTTCAACACGCCGATGCGGGGCAGCCTTTTGTGGGTCTATGAGGGCCAGACCCAGTACTGGGGATTCGTGCTGGCCGCCCGGTCCGGCCTTCTGACCAAGCAGCAGGCGCTGGACGCCATCGCCGCCACCGCCGCGACCTATGACCACCGCATCGGCCGCGCCTGGCGACCGCTGGAGGACACTACCAACGATCCGGTCATCGCCATGCGCCGGCCGCTGTCCTGGCTCAGTTGGCAGCGCAGCGAAGACTATTATTCCGAAGGCGAACTGGTCTGGCTCGACGTTGACACCCTGATCCGCGAGCGGTCCGGCGGCCGGCGCTCGCTGGACGATTTCGCAAAAGCATTTTTCGGGGTCAATAACGGCAGCCACGTCACCGACACCTACACGTTCGAGGACATCGTCAGCACACTGAATTCGGTACAGCCCTATGACTGGGCCAGCTTCCTGCACCGGCGGCTGGACGGCCACGGGCCCGGCGCCCCGCTGGACGGCCTGGCCCGGGGCGGCTACCGGCTGGTCTATACCGACACCCCGACCGACTATTTCACCAGCGCCGAGACCCGGCGCAAGGCCACGGACCTGTCCTATTCAATCGGCGTGATCATCGGCAAGGACGGGGTGCTGACCGGGGTCGACTGGGACGGGCCGGCGTTCAAGGCGGGTCTCACCGAGGGAACCCAGATCGTTGCGGTCAACGGCGATACGTTCAGCGCCGACGACCTGAAGGAGGTGATCCGCAACGCCCGAACCGGAACGTCGCCGATCGAACTACTGGTCAAGGACAACGAGCAATACCGCACCGTCCGGATCGACTATCACGACGGCCTTCGCTACCCCCGGCTGGAACGAGTAGCCGGCCTCGCGGCTCCGCTGGACGCGATCCTGGAGCCGCGGAAGTAATATCAACGGCCCTCGAAGCTGACCTTGCTCCTCATGCCGAGGCGCCGGCGAACTAGAGCGCTGCCCGCCAAAGTGGGTCCGGTTTGGCGATCAGGCAGCGCTCTAACTATATGATTTAGAGCCTTTTTATCCCACTTCGATTGATTCAATCGAAGTGGGAAAGGCTCTAGGCTTCACCCGACACCGGCAACGCGAAATGCAAGATCGCGCCGCGGGGCGCGTTCGGCTCCGCCCATAGTCGTCCGCCGTGGGCCTCGACGATCGAGCGGCAGATCGCCAGACCCATGCCGGTGCCATCAGCCTTGGTTGTGAAGAAGGTGGTGAAAATCCGATCGGGGGCCTGCGAGGGCAGGCCCACTCCGGTGTCGCTGATCGATACCTGAATCCGCCCCTCGTCCGTTGTCCGCGACCGGATGGCGAGATCGCGGGCGCCGTCGACAGCCTTCATCGCGTCGATGCTGTTCATGACGAGATTCATGATCACCTGCTGCAGTTGCACGCGGTCGCCCATGACCAGGGTCGAGCCCGCCGCCAACGTCGTGCGGGTCGAGACGCCATGCCGCCTCGCCTCGCTCTCGAGCAGGACCAGCGTGCCTCGCAGCACCTCGTCCACATCCAGCCACTCCGGCTGAGGAACGCGCTTCTTGAACAGCTCCCGGGTCCGAAGGACGATCTGCGCCGCCCGCGTCCCGGCCTGCACGATGGCGCTCGCCGCCTCGCGAGCATCTTCCAGCGCCGGGGTTTCGCCGGACAAGAAACGCAGGCAGGCGTTGGCGTTGGTGACGGCGGCGGTGATCGGCTGGTTGACCTCGTGCGCCAGCGCGGCGGTCAGCTCGCCCATGGTGTTGACCCGGCTCGCGTGAGCCAGGTCCGCTTGCGCCAGCCGCAGTTCCTCTTCCGCCCGCAGTCGATCGCTGTTTTCCTGCTGCACGTCGGCGAACAGGCGCGCGTTCTCCAGGGAGATCGCGGCCTGCGACGCCAGAACCTCCAGCACGGCCACCCGCTCGGCCGTAAAGGCGTAAGGCGTCAGGTTGTTCTCAAGATAGAGCGCGCCGATCAGGCTCGCGTGGCTGACAATCGGCAGACACAGCACGGACCTGACGGTGTTGCGATGAACATAGTTGTCTTCCCGATAGGGATTCGGGATCGAAGCGTCATCGAGCACCACTCCCTCCTGCGTGCGGATCACGTAGTTGAGCATCGTGAGGGGCAGGTCGGACCCGGTGACGTCGCGCACCTGAACGGCGACCTCGACCCCATCGCGTCCGGTGGCGGCCGCGGCCTGGATCGTCGGCTCGCCGTCGCGCAGAAGGATCAGCAGGCCCCGTTCGGCGCCCGCATGCTCCAGCGTGATGCGCATCAGCTTCTGGATCAGGTCGTCCAGCACTATCTCACTCGAGAGCGCTTGCGAGGCCTTGACCACCGTCTCGGCGTCCAGCCGCCCGAGCGGACCGCCGACGGTGGCGCCCGGCGGAAGCGGGATCGGCGCTTCGCGCAGGTGGGGATGAAGCTGCTCAAGCTGCCTGACCTTGCCATCAGCGCCCCAGCGCAGATAACAGCGCCGCGCGGCGCGCAGATAGGCCTGGGCGATGGTTTCAAGACCGCGCGCCGCGTAGAACCGCGCAGCGAACTCATAGGCCAAGCCCTCGTTCTGCACGAAACCGTTGTCTCGGGCCGAGTGAATGGCCTCTTCGTAGAGACGCATTGCATCGGCGTCTCGACCCTCGAGACGCGCGATCTCAGCCGACACCAGTGCGTGCTTGTCGGCGAACGTCGGCGCATAGTTTTCAGCCCACTCGCGCAGTTGATCCCGGTGTGTCGTCAGGAGTTCGCGCCAAATAACCTGCTCGTCGGAGGAACCATTCTCGTAGAGCGCCGCCACCGCAAGGGCGGTGTAGTAAAAATAATCGAGCAGCTGGACGTGGATGGATATGGCCCAAAGCAGCGCTCTC